>Ga0257117_1000518_pt1 | contig 29824 bp, 26 predicted proteins | sample SI112_135mmetaG_FD_190157 | JGI IMG/M metagenome (GOLD analysis project Ga0257117, IMG submission 190157) | Marine microbial communities from Saanich Inlet, British Columbia, Canada - SI112_135m | ecosystem: Environmental > Aquatic > Marine > Inlet | place: Canada: British Columbia | collected... | reverse complement strand
CCTTCATATTCCCCTTTTCGAATGACAGGCAATTTAATTCTTTCTGATTTTTGAGCAGATTTTTCATAAATATAAACAGGGATTCCTAATTCATCTCCAACTCGTTTACCTACTTGTTTTGATAATGCAATACATTCTTCATCAGTTACACCGCTAATAGGTATAAATGGACAAACATCTGTGGCACCCATCCGTGGATGTGTTCCAGAATGCTGACTCATATCTAATATTTCGGATGCGCGTTTGATTCCTTGAAAAGCCGCTTCTCCTACTGCATCTGGTGAACCAACGATGGTTACTACAGTCCGATTTGTATCTGGGCCAGGATCTACATCAAGAACTGTAATTCCTGAAATAGTTGACATGTGCTGAACAATATCATCAATTTTATTTTGATTTCGCCCTTCAGAGAAGTTGGGCACGCATTCAATAAGTTTATTCATATTTTATATTCTTGAAATATTTTGTAAGTAGATGATAAGAAAAATAACAATCACGAGCAAAATTAATGTCCACCAAAGGGTACGCGCTTTTTTTCGCCTAAGTGGATTTAATTCTTTAAAAGGACTCATGGGTTAAATAGATATCCCAGCAAAGATCATCATGAATAAACTAACGACCGGTTCCATGACCAACCATATAATGGAGAATCCTGTTATATAACCAAATAATATTAGTCCAAATAAAACTCGAGGACCATAAGATTGAATTTTCCACGCTAACTGTGGATTGGTTTTCATCAACCATCCTGAAAATATTTGTGAACCATCTAAGGGCGCTACAGGAATCATGTTAAAAACTGCCAATGCAATATTGATACGAGTAAAAAATAGAAGTAAAATAAATAATACTTCTGACATAAGTCCAAACCCATTTAAGAGTCTTAATAGTATTCCACCAATTAAAGCCAAAATCATATTTGCAGCAGGCCCTGCTGCGGCAACTTTCATCATATCCGTTCTTGGATTTCTTAACATTCTAGGATCGACAGGCACAGGTTTTGCCCATCCAAATCCAACAAATAATATCATAAGGGACCCCATCATATCCAAATGCGCCAAAGGATTTAAAGTAAGCCTACCTTGGCGAGCTGCCGTCATATCTCCACATTTTGCTGCCATCCACGCATGTGCAAATTCATGAAATGATAAAGCAAACATGAGAGTTGGAATCAATAATACTAAAGCTTCAGGTTGTAATCTGAATAACAAGCCTAACTCCTAGGGTGATGTGATTTATACACTTCTTTAAGATGATGCTTATCCAAATGAGTGTAAATCTGTGTTGTGGAAATATCACTATGTCCAAGTAATGCCTGAACAAATCGAAGATCTGCTCCCCCTTCTAATAAATGGGTTGCAAAAGAGTGACGTAATGTATGGGGTGAGACCTTTTTTAAAATCCCTGCAGCTCGAGTCCATTTTCTTAAAATATTATTAATCATTGCCCGTGTTAAAGGATTTCCATTCCGACTTAGAAAAACAGAACTTGAACTTTTATCTTTTTGAAACCCTAAACGACTATGAATCAAATATTGATTTAAAAATTGTTTGGCTCGCCCACCTACAGGGAGCAATCTTTCTTTTGAACCCTTCCCCATTATTCGAATCATATCGTCATCTAAAAATAAATTTGATATATTTAAATCACAAATTTCAGAAACTCGTAATCCGCAAGAATATAACATTTCAATTATTGCTTTATCTCTTTGATAAAAATTAGATGATGAATCAATCGCTTCAATAATTGATTCAATTTCATTCGCCATGAGAACTTCAGGTAATTTTTTTGGAATTTTTGGACTATTTAAAACCAATGTCGGATTCTCGGTCACAATTTGTTCAGCTGACAAATATTTATGGTAAGATCTAATTGACGAAAAAATTCGAGATATACTTGAAGCGGCAAGCCCATTATTATTTAAAATTCTAATATAGTCCCGAATATGCATTTGAGATATCTCCGATAAATTCGAAATATCTTTATCATTGATAAATGATAAATACTGGTTTAAATCTCGCTGATAAGCTTCCAAAGTTCGTGGGGACACATTTCGTTCCACCCGCAACATGGTCAGGTAGTCTTGAAAATGAGTGTCCATCTTAGCTCAAAAAATCATCTTCAATTAAACCACAAATTATCTGGCCTGTCATGATATGCCCTTCCTGGATTCGTTGTGTGTCATCGTTTGGAACATAAATCGTAACGTCTGCCATCCCTTTCATCATCCCACCTGATATTCCCGTAAAGACCACCGTTTTAAGTCCCTTGTATTTTGCTTGTTTTATTGCAGCAATCACATTTTTAGAATTCCCACTTGTGGATATTCCAACCAATACATCACCCTCATTTCCAAGTCCTTGAACTTGACGAGAAAATATTGATTCAAAATCTGTATCATTTGACCAAGCTGTAATAAAAGATGAATCTGTAGTTAAAGCAATAGATGGGATTGGTTTTCGCTCATGGCTTGTCATTCCGCCCATAAGTTCTGTTGCTAGGTGTTGTGCGTCACCAGCACTCCCACCATTACCACACCATAATATTTTCCCGCCTGATTGAATTGATTTTATCATCATTGTTCCTGCAGCTTTTATATCATCGACACAGGCATCTACCATAGCTTCTTTCATAGCCACACTAGCTAAAATTTGTCTTTTAATTTTTTGTTCCATTATTTTATTAGGATTTTTTCCAATGAACCGCATCTGCAAATTCTGACATTAGCTTCGAATTTTCTTCAATGATTGTTCCTGTAACAACGATTGAAGCACCTGCTTTAACTTTTTCAGATGCAGTCTCAGCATTTCTTATACCTCCACCCACAATTACAGGAATATCTAACGCGTCTGTCACAGCTTTAATCACATCTGGAGACACAGAATTTTCGGCTCCACTTCCAGCTTCTAAATAAATTAATTTCATTCCTAAATATTGCCCGGCCAATGCATGGGCGACAGAAATATCTGGTCGATTCATGGGAATTGGTCGTGTACCGCTCATGAACTCCACGGTCGATCCAGCTCCGCCATCCATTAGCATATACCCGGTTGGAATTGTTTCAACACCAATATCTTTTACCATAGGAGCGGCAATGACCTGCTCTCCTATTAAATAATGAGGATTTCGACCCGAAATAACTGACATAAAGAGCATTGCATCATAATGGGAATTTAATTGACCTACGCCACCAGGGAAAAATATCACCGGAATATTTGATGCATCTTTTATTCGTTTAACCCGATCAATGCATTTCATATCCATCATCAAACTTCCACCAACAAATAATGCATCGACTCCTGAATTGTTAGCATTTTCAACGCTGGATTCTAGCGTATCGTCACTTTTTCGATCCGGATCTATTAAGACAACATACGCTGCCCCTTTTTCATCAATAACAGAATTTAATTTTGAGAATATGGACATTTAACTAACAAATTCTTCATAAGACAGAAAGTTCATTAATTCATCCTTTTCGTCAGGATCAGATGGAGTTATTTTAATCAACCAACCTTCATTATAGGGATCCGAATTTACTTTGTCTGGCAAGTTTTCTAAATCTTCATTCACGGCACTTATTGTGCCTGATATAGGGATAAATAATTCAGAAACTGTTTTAACAGCTTCAATTTCACCAAAAATATCACCTGCATTAAATTCTTCTCCAACGTCAGGAAGTTCTACAAAAATCACATCTCCTAATTGACTTTGTGCAAAATCCGTTATACCAATTGTAACATTATCATTTCCATATTTTGCCCATTCGTGGTCTTCGGTATAAAGTAAATTGTCTGGTGTGTTCATTTTTTTTCGCCCTTGTGTGCGTATTTTTCAGGATCATAGTCAAAAGTTTCTAGAAAACTTGTATCAAATACTCCTGATTTAAATTGTTCATTGTCCATTATAGCCATTTGGTAGGGAATCGTAGTTTTGGGACCTTCAATAATTGTTTCTTCCAATGCTCGATACATTCGGATAATAGCTCTTTCACGATTTTTCGCATGGACTATTATTTTTCCAATCATTGAATCGTATTGTGTAGGAATTTTATATCCGGAATAAGCATGACTATCTACACGAACACCTTTTCCACCTGGCATATGGAAGTTGGTAATCTCACCTGGAAATGGCATAAAATTATTTGCAGGATCTTCAGCATTTATTCTACATTCTATTGAATGTCCACGTAGTTTAAAATTCTGCAAATATTCTGGACACTTAAATCCAGCATGCATTTTAATTTGTTGTTTAATTAAATCCACCCCAGTAACCATTTCTGTTACAGGATGTTCAACCTGTATTCTTGTATTCATTTCCATGAAAAAATAGTTTTTATCTTTATCCATTAAAAATTCGATTGTTCCAACACCAACATAATTAACAGCTTTTGCACCCGCAACTGCAGCATCTCCGATCTCTTTTCTTGTCTCTTCATCTACAAAGGCAGACGGGGACTCTTCAACTAATTTTTGGTGACGGCGCTGAATCGAACATTCTCTTTCCCCTAAATGAATGGCATTTCCATGGGAATCTGCGAGAATTTGAACTTCAATATGACGAGGGTTTTGTATAAATTTTTCAATATACATATCGCCATTTCCAAAAGCAGTTAAGGATTCTTGATTTGCAGATTTAAAAGCACCAATGACATCTTCAGACTTTTTAACTAAACGCATTCCACGTCCACCGCCTCCGGCAGATGCTTTTAACATGACGGGATATCCCATTTCATCAGCTTTTACTTTTGCGTCTTCAGGACCATCTAATATTCCTTCACCTCCTGGAACAACAGGTACACCTGCTTTTTTCATGGTAATTTTTGCTTGAGCTTTATTCCCCATGGCATCAATAATTTCAGGGGACGCACCTAAAAATGCAAATCCATTTTCTTCGCAAATTTTTGAAAATTGAGCAGATTCAGATAGAAAACCATATCCAGGATGAATAGCATCGGCACCAGTAATTTCTCCAGCGGCTATAATTCGTGGAATATTTAAATAACTATCACTACTAGCAGGTGGCCCAATACAAACTGCTTCATCCGCAAATTTAACGTGAAGAGATAATTCATCAGCGGTAGAATAAACTGCAACAGTTTTTATACCCAATTCGTGACATGCACGAATTACTCGCAACGCGATTTCGCCACGATTAGCAATTAGAACTTTTTTGAACATAGTCGTTTAAGCGGGATTTATAATGAACAATGTTTGGTTATACTCAACCGGACTCCCGTTTTCAACTTTAACAGCTGAAATGGTTCCATCAAACTCTGCTTCAATTTCATTCATTATTTTCATGGCTTCAATAATGCAAAGTGTTTGCCCTTTTTTCACTGACTCTCCTACAGAAACAAATATTGGGTCATCTGGTGTGGGTGATGAATAAAAAGTACCAGGCATTGGAGATAGTAGTTCTTCTCCTTCAATTACATCTGTTTTCGCTTCAATTTCTGTTGAAATATCTGAAACATCAGGAGGTAATGGAGTTTGAACCACTGGTGGTGAAGCTATCGGTGCAGCTGATACGGTGGCTCCCTTGGTTACTCGAAATTTACGTCCCCAAAAATTCACTTCGATTTCATTTACATTAGAATTTTCTAATATGTAAATAATTTCTTTCAATTTATCTTGCCACATAGCTTCTCCTTATCAATTTATTCCTTAGAACGCTCAACATAGTCACCCGTACGTGTATCAATTTTAAGTTTATCACCTTCGTCTATAAACAAAGGAACATTCAATGTATAACCTGTTTCAACAGTCGCTGGCTTGGTGGCACCTTGAGCCGTATTTCCTTTAAACCCTGGTTCCGTTGCCGTTACTTCTAAAACAACATGCGCTGGAAAACGAACATCAAGAACTTCCTTATCATCAAAGAGTAAATCCACATTCATACCTGCAGTCATAAAGTTTTTTCCATTACCAATAGATTCGGCTGGAATGTTAAGCTGCTCATAATTATCAATATCCATAAAAACAAATGTATCATCATCATTATAAAGAAATTGCATTGTTTTTGCTTCAACACGGATAAACTCTAATTTTCTTCCTGCATTGAAAGTTTCATCAAAGATTTTTCCTGTTTGAATATCTTTTAATTTTGTACGTACAAATGCGCCACCCTTTCCTGGTTTTACATGCTGAAAATCAATTACTTTCATTCGCTTATGTTTATGAAGTATAACTGCTCCATTTTTAATATCTGATGTTGTTGCCATGTTTGTCCTTAATTGAAGTAAAATTTAGAGCTTGAAATTTACTATGGGAGTTCGTTGGTTCAAATGAACGGAATTTAATATTTTTAATGTAATTTTTACCAAAGGATAGTATTGTTATATGTTTAATTATGAAAATAATATCCGTACCATACCATCAAGAATAGGAAGATTTATCATAACCGCATTAAATAGATATTATACTTCTGAAATGAATAAAGTAATCTTCTCTTTATCGGAAGACATTTTTTCCTGAGTAGGGATTTCACGCGCGTATTTTACAAGGTCGGCTTCTGCAAGGAATTCAGCCCAAATAGAGAATTGTATATCTTCTAACGGAAACAAACTTCTATAAGTATTAATCTCTTCTGTTGTCATTTCCAATGCACGAATAAAATATTTTGTTTCAATGTATTCTCGAGATATATGAGAAAGATCTGCATAATAATCTTTGGAAAGACCGTTCATTTTCAAATTCATTAGTCGCCTTTGCGCACGATCTTCAGGCGATTCCAATAATGAATAATTTATCTTTCGATATTGAGCAACCTTCCTTTGTTTCCATGTCCATATCATACTTCCCAACATCACCATTAATATAAGACTCAGAAGAACCGTTTTTGTTGGAAAAATTCTTCTAACAGGTACAGGACCTTTCAAAGGTCGAAAATCAGAGCTTTCAGAAAATTGCAAAAGTGATTTGACAGTAAAGTGATTAGGATTTGATACTATAGAATAATCTAAAGCTCCATCCGTTTTCAAAATATCCACCTCATAGTTAGGCGTAGAAAAAGAGCCTGTATCCCAGGCCATGAGCTCAAATTGAATACCAATTAAATTTCCATTATGATGGATTAATGTTTGATTTCGAATTGATAATGTATCATTAATTTCACTTAATTCTGGAAATCGAATTGATTCAGTATTTTGACCTTCGACTGTAATCGTCCATAAAAAAATATCACCAATGTATCCTTGTGTGGTGTCTAATTCAGAAATGATAGATAAACTCTGAGCAGAAAGGAAAGATGATAAAATGAATAAAAGAGAATTACGCATTAGGATCGTTTTTCACGCATTTTAAAAAAAGACATGAGTGGCTCAACAAAATCCTGATTTGTGGCAATAGATATTATATCAAATCTAATTTTCCGCGTATCTTTTAGAAATTTTTCCTGCTTCGTTTGAATATCTTTTTTCAATCTATTTCGTAAATCTTTAGATGAAGTGTCAACCCAAAATGATTCACCGGTCTCAGGATCTTCTACCTTTGCCAATCCCATATTTGGTATATCCGTTTCAGCAGGGTCAAAAAGTTGAATACCGATTACATCATGTTTACGATTTACAACTTTCAATGATTTCAAGTAATCTTGATCAATAAAATCTGAAATTATAAAAACAACACTTTTCCGCTTTGCAACCTTCAATAGATAATCTAAAGCAATCTTCAAAGATGTGCCTGATCTTTTTGGTTCCGTGTAAAGCAACTCTCTCACAACCCGAAGTACGTGACTTTTTCCTTTTTTAGGAACAACAAATTTTTCAATTTCATCCGAGAAAAGAATTAACCCAACTTTATCATTGTTTTTAATGGCTGAAAATCCTAAAACAGCTGCAATTTCTGCACCAACTTCTCTTTTTAATTGTTGGCCTGACCCAAAATTACCAGAAGCAGAAATATCGACTAAAAGATAAACAGTGAGTTCTCTTTCTTCTTCGAATACTTTAATAAATGGAGAACCAGTTCTTGCTGTCACATTCCAATCAATAAGACGTATATCATCACCAGGTTGGTATTCTCGTACTTCAGAAAAAGTCATTCCTCGACCCTTAAATACCGAATGATATTCTCCACCAAAAAGGTCATTAACTAATCCACGCGTTCGAATTTCGATCCGCTTGACCTTTTGTAGAATTTGACTGGGAATCAAATCGTTACCCTACGTCAATCTTTAAAAAGTTAAAACTAATAGGATTCAACTTTCGGTATATATTGGGGTATTGGTATAAAAGGAAATTCATCAAATTCTACAGTTATACGTTTTATGTTTTTACAACTCGGATAAACCCAAAAGAATATTGTACATAATAAATATAACTTAAAGTATGACTCAAATTGTTCCAGCTATCAGGGAACTTCAACAACTTCAAAAAGGCGTTTAATTACATCTTCGGAAGTTAATTCTTCAGCTTCGGCCTCATAGGTCAGGATAACACGATGACGAAGAACATCAGCGCCAATATAACGAATATCTTCCGGAGTGATATATCCACGATGTTCTGTAAATGCACGGGCCTTTGCTGCCCGTATCAAATTAATCGTCGCCCTTGGTGAAGCACCATAATCTATAATACCATCCAAGTCATTCAATCCATTTTCTGCGGGGTTTCGTGTGGCGAATACAAGATTTAATACATAATCTTCTACTTTTTCATCTACATAAATATCATGAATTACAGATTGAGCATCTAATATTTCTTGGCTTGAAACAATTGATTTCAACTCATCTACATTTACTTTTTTAGTATTTTGGCGCAATACCATTCTTTCAGAATCACGATCGGGGTAATCTACAATAAGTTTAAACATAAAACGATCCACCTGGGCTTCAGGCAACGGATAAGTCCCTTCTTGTTCAATTGGATTTTGAGTTGCCATGACCAAAAAAGGAGAATCTAGTTTAAAGGTATTTTGACCAATAGTCACCTGTCGTTCTTGCATAGCTTCCAGTAGGGCACTTTGAACTTTTGCTGGTGATCTATTAATTTCATCTGCTAATATAATATTTGAAAATATTGGACCTTTCCGTGTATCAAATTCGCCAGTTTTTTGATTATATATTAATGTTCCCAATAAATCAGCAGGAAGCATATCAGGGGTGAATTGAATACGTTGAAACTTTGTTGAAATAAGTTTTGCTAAGGTATTTACCGTTAGTGTTTTTGCTAATCCAGGAACACCTTCCAATAAGATATGACCATTCGCTAACATTGAAATTAGGATTTTATTGATCAATACATCCTGACCAATAATCACCTGATTCATCCCTTTCTTCAACTCATCAATAAATTGTGATGCTTTAGAGATTCGATCATTAATCTCTGTTAAACTAAAATCGCTCATCTTAATAGCTTAAGATGAAGTGATATGTTTCAAAGCTGGAATATTTTCAATACCCTTTCCCAAATACTCCAATTCAAATTTTACAGAAGGAGAAAGTTCATGCGCTGGGAATCTATTTAAAAAATCTTCATACTCAATTTTAGCACTTATTACATCATCAACTACATTTGCATAAATATATCCAATCATGAAAAGTGCATGTGCTTCCTGTGTTGATCCAGCATAATTTTCAATAACTTTTCGATATTCTTGAATTGCGGTTGTAAAATCACGGAAATCATTCATATAAAGATCGCCTAACATATATTGTCCTTTTGGAGTAAGGGCATGCTCAGAATAATTTTCTGTCATATAAAGCAGATGATCTACTGCTTCTTTAGTCATTTTTCTCTTCCGTAAAGATTCCGCTTTATTCAAAATATATTCAGGAAACTGATCAATTTCTTTTTGCGCCTGTATCGCATGAACTGTTCCGACATAGTTCTTTACAGTTGTCTGTAAGGCATCATAGCCATTGGTGAGGCTGTTCTTCCAATTTAAATGGATGGATGATAGCTTATATTGTGCTTGAGAGGCTAAACTGTCTTGTGGATACTTTTCGACTAGATTATTTAAATCAGTAATTGCCTGATCTGTTTTATCATTTTTCAGATTTTCATTAGATAACTCAAAAAGCTCACTCGCTGACTTTGAACAACCAGTGATAAGTAATAATCCAAGTAAAGGTAAAATAAGTTTTGTTTTCATTGTATTCCTATTGATTAAAAGCCGCGGAAATTAATGCAACTTTGTCTTCGTAAAAAGCATTTGGTCAGATTTATATGCATTAAATTAATTTCAGTTCCCTATTAAAAAAAAGTATTTAAAAAAGATTTTGAACACCTAATTGAATTTTACTTTTTCTTGGGTTGTCAACTTGTATTGCATAATCTAATCTAGCAGGACCCAAGGGAGTTTGAATCATGATACCAATTCCAGAATCCCATTTAATAAAATTGGGTGATAAGTTTTCAGAATGGTCTGTTAACAATCCACCATCTGAAAACAGTGTAATTCCAATTGTTTTATAAATAGGGAATCTAAATTCTAAATTGGTCATAAATCGAATTATTTCTCCTGAAGGATTATTAGTAGCAGTTTCTTCAAATCTAAGAACATCCCACCCTCGCATTGAAGTACTTCCTCCGAGGTAAAATTTTTCATAACTATAATCATTAAAATTTGAATCCCATCCCCAAATTCTACCCAGTTTTATTCGAATTGCGAATACCGATTTTTCTCCAATCGGTCGATAAGTTTGAACCGTAAAGTCTGCTTTCAAATATTCTCTTTCTCCTCCCAAAATATATCCAGCTGATTTAAATACCGAAGTGAGTGAATATCCTTTTCTTGTGAAAAACGGGTCATCTTTTTTGTCAATATTAACTTTAAAGCCAATTGAACGTTGTTCTATATTTTTGTCTGATTCTGATTGGTCACTAAATGATTCCCAAACTGATTTTGATTCAAAATAAGATCTTTTATCAAATCTAAATAGTTGAGATAAATTAATTCCATATCGTTCAATCGTTTTCACTTTTTCGTCATATTCAATGAATGTTTCATAAAACCCAATAAGTTTTGTCGGAAGTCTTATTCCAATAAACCAGCTACTTGAAAAGCTCATATCAAATCGAAGCCTCGGAACAACAAATTCTTCTTCAACAGGAATACCTGCTAACAATTTTGTAGAAAATTGAGTTGGTGTATTGAGAAATGAACGATTTCGCCATTCAATTGTACCACTAATTGCAGGGATGGGTTCGGCTCCTTCAGCAAATCTAATTGGATCGTAGCCACCCACTGAATTCCATTCTCGTTGTTTATATCGATGAAACTCAATCACCATATTTACAAGTGAATCTGAATCTGAAACTTTGACCGGTATCATATTCGCCATGGAAAACATTCCCATTTCTCGAAGGCGACGAGAGGTATTATCCATGTTTTGTTTTGAGTATATGTCACCAGGCGTATAAGTTAATTCACGCCAAATTAGAGAACTGTCAATCGATCCTATTTTTTCTAAATATGTATTTTTAATATGAATATCTTTTCCTTCTTTAATTTGAATATTCACATTTACTGAATCAGATATTTCATCTAAAACTTTGATGGTAAAAAATAATTTTCCTAGTTCATGATATGCATTTTCAACAGCAAATAAATTATCATTAATAAAAACAGGGTTATAAGGCCTACCTTTTTCTACACCCAATAAATTTCTTATTTTCCCTTCCGAGATTGATTGGTTACCGTGTACGGAAATATTCTTTAAATAATATTGTTTTCCTTCATCGATATTATAAAGAATATCAGCTAATTCATTTTCTGTAGTAAATGATTCTTCTATAACCACATCAAGAAATCCCTTAGAATGGTAATAACTTTTTAACGTTAATGCATCTAGTTTAATCAAACGTGAATCAAAATCAGGTCGACGAAAAAACCAATTTGGGGGACGCTGACGTATTAAATAAAAAACTTCATTCATGGATACATTGTCATTTCCGTTTAACGTGACAGAATTAATTATAATATCGTCAGTTTTAGGGTAGACAGTTTCCATCCATGTTATGAGAAAGATTAATATTATATAACTTGTTTTCACTTTTTATTTAATAGGCATATCGATAACGATATTTAAGATTTAAGTTTCCATCTTCATCTATATTACCGACCACCGAAAAATGTCGATTTAATTTATATTCAACACCAATTTGTGATTTGTTCGGATTCGTTAATGAAAAGGATCTTTTATAGGATAAATTTAAGAAAGTTTTGTCACCTATTTTACGTTTTGCTGTTACTTCAAAATCTTCATCAGATCCTTGAAACAAACCGGCTGCACCAGAAATGGCAATATCATCAACTAAGCCTAATTTACCAAATTCCGAATCTTTTAAATTCTTTTCCAATTGATTTTCAAGAAGAGAACCCAAAATAGATACTGTTTGATTTCCAAAGCCAATTGATGTTAATTCTTGATCTTCGAATCGCTTCCCCCAAGTAAGTAATTCTAATATATCACTTTCAGAAAACCCACTTCTTGATTCTAAAATAATATCTAAATCATCAATTCCACCCATAATTCGTAGATTGATTTTTTCATCATCAATCATAGTAAATGCGTTCACATCTATGAACGGATTAAATCCTTTGTTATCAAAACTAACATAACCTTGAAGCTCATTAAAATTATCTTTGTAGGAAAACACATTACCATCTTCTACAAAAAGTTCACCGCCAAAGTCTATTTCATTATGACCAATTTGTGATAGACTTAATTCTCCAATTACTTTTGCATCTATTTGAGAGTTTTGAAACAAAACTGATTCACGAATTGGAATAGTTAGTTGGTAGGACATAACTGTCCCCTGCTCTTTAGGAAGAGAAGTCCCCATTTCTTCAGTCGTAAATTCATAAAATATATTTGCGTCTAATGCTTCAATTATTCCTGCAACTGTAATAGTATCCTTACCAACAATTGTAAGATCTAAATTACTTTGACCGACAATATCTAAATAAAGTGTTTTAAATGAAGTTTCATCCCCTTTGATTTGTAAATCATATTTGGGATTAAAAAACTGAGAAAAATCCATTTCGCCAGAAATACTGGTATTCCAGTGTTTTGGTTTTGTGTATTTTCCATTGGAATGGTAAAGAGTTGCTCTTAAAACTTTAATTGATAATTGGTTTTGGTTCATTATTGCTTCTCCTTCAACTCCTGTTGCGGGATCACTAACCAAAAGTGTATAAATCTCTCCATCTTTCACTTTCAAATATCCATTTCTTTGAATTGATTCAACTGGACCAGTCAAAGATAATTCTATATCTAAATCTCCACGAACTGAATCCAAATCTTCAATATATGGGGAAAGAAATGGGAGTGATTTTACTATTGCATTTGCTTGAAAGTTTATGGAATCCCCAGGAAAGAATTGCCCTATAGTTGGCGAACTAATATTAAAGTCAAATGGAACGGATCCGCTGGCATTGATTATTCCATCATTTAAAATTGACTTTGCTGAATCCACCATCAACCGCCGACCATTATAACTTCCAATACTTGTTACATGTCCTAATTTAATTTTGTCAAATAATCCATTTATTACATCAAGATCATAGGTGAACTGTGTTTTATTAGGAAACCCTTTTAAATGAAATGAGCCTGATAATGCCCCACCAATCGTGAAAAATTCAGGAATGAAATTGTGAAAAAATCCTAAAGAAACATTTGAAAAAGTAGATTTCAATGAAATTGGAGCTTTACCGATTTGCCTTTTACCAAAAGGAATAACTCCATTGGCTTGTAATCCCATCACATTCCCTTTGGTCATAGAAATATCATCCATATGAAGCATACCGTTTTTATATAAAAATGATAAGGTCATCTCATCAAATGACTCTTCCATATAATGTCCTTTTTTCAAAGAAAGGTCGGCATCCACATCTAACTCACCATTAACCAATTGCATCCAAATTTCACCAAAAATAATCCCAGAGACTTGAAGGCGCTTATCTTTGATGAATTGAGTCAAAATTTCTGCTTCAAAATTGGACATTTTAAACCGAGCTTCTGGTTCATTTCCACCTGTAATTACTCCTTCCATCATTCCATCATTGATATGTAATTCAAACGGTGGGACGACTAATATAGAATCTTGAAATGAAAAAGAAATGGGTATTGAATTAACCAAATAATTATCTTCGTAAGCTAATTGTAATCGTTGAATCAAATAATGATCATCTCCATTATATTTCCCGGATATTTGGAGAAAATCTTTCCCGGATTTAAAATGGCAATTTTCTACAATAATTTCACTATTTTGAACTATTGCATTAACTGTTCCACTATCAAATGACCTATCTCTCCAAGTTCCCTTTCCTATTGTCAAATCTACAAATCCGGTTGTCAGAGTATCATTCACATCCATTTTGGAGTTAAAATCAACCGATACCAAATGAAAATCTTCAATATTAATATTATTACAAATTAATTCGGCATTTACAGACGGTGAATAGTAATCACCTTTAATTCTCAGTTTTCCAGTAGCTGTACCTGAAACAAAATCTCCAGGAAGAAAACGATTTACAAGATCAATTTCTGCATTTTCCATATCTGCCAAAAGATCTATAGTTCTATCCTTAAAGCTACCTGATCCATCAATAGTTAAAAAACTATTTCCTACCATAACAACGACAGGATCTACAGTCGATAGGATACTATCTTGATAAGTTAATTGACCATGGATAGATATTTCACCCTGCTCAAAAAATTTAGACTCATTGACTTCTAAGGTTAAATCAATCTGATCAAACGAACCCTGTTGAGATAATCCAGCATCAAGAATAGCTAATCCTGATAATTGTGTTGGTGGTTGTCCTTTCATCCACCGACTTAAATCTAAATTTTGAAGATTCATATAATAACTAACTTGCTTACCATTCTGCCAAATTCCATTCATATCTAATTTGGATTCTTCTCCTTCTAATTGAAAATTCTTTAAGACCCATGCGGTTTTTTCTTTCCCAACTGAGAACTCCCCTGACATGTCTAAGCCTAACTCATTTTCAAGAACAAGTTTTCCTGTAAAATATTGCAAATTAGATTCAAAATCAAAATTTCCCTTAAATGTTGAGAATTTAGTGTGAAGAGGTATTTTGCTAAATAATTCATCTGGAATTTCAATTCCCACAACATTGATATTTCCCGAAAGTTTAGGTTCAGATGGAATAAAAACCATTTCACCTTTAATAGGAAAGCCCATCACTTCACCCAATACATTATTGAGTTTAAAAGAAGACCCGTCATATCCCAAGTTTAATCTGCGAAATACTGCTTTTAAATCTGGATTATCCTCTGAAGTATATTTTAACAAATCACACTTTAAAGTAGGTTCTAGTCCACCGATGAGCTCGCCACCGATCTGTAAACTCATATGTAAAGGTTGTTCATTTACCACGACCCCAATTTTGCCCGAAGTAAAAAAAGACCTTACATTAAATGGAATATTAAACGATTTTATACTCTGTTTAGTTGAATCTAATATAAACCAGTCTTTGTTTATTTCAGCTGAGAAATCTTCTACAGATAAGATATCAAAGGTTATTTCTCTTAAAAAGGATTGTATATAAGAAAAATTAATGGATGATTTTGAAATGTAAATTCGCTGACCATCCTGATGATTAATAGTTATATCATTCAAATACACTGTCCCAAATAGAGTACCCGATGAATTGCCAACATCAATATTCCAGCCTCGACTAAAGAGCTTTTCATTTAACCTATTTTCAATAAATTCGCCCCATACTGCTGCACGAATCAGAATCATGAATAACAGGATAAAAACAGCAATCGTGCCGATAATATATTTTTTCGGGTTTTGCATCATAGAAACGTTACACAGTGAACTTAAAAAACGAAAGTGAGTTCCCAATATAAAAAAAGCCCCGAAATTCGAGGCTTTTTCTTATTTAAACGGGTAAATGGTTAGTCCACAACTTCAAAATCGGCATCTTCGATTTCATCTTCTTTCTTCTTTTTACCGTCGGACTTTTCTTCATTTTCTGTATTTGGAGCACCTTCTTCTTGCTTTCCAGTATCATACATTTTTGATGCAATCGTACTCCAAGATGCATTAAGGGCGTCCATGGAAGATTTAATATCTTCAAAATTTCCACCTTCTTTTGCTTTCTTTAATGCTTCAACTTTTTCAGTTAATTCAGCCTTATCAGGCTCGTCTATTTTATCATCATTCTCTTTAACATTTTTCTCTGTTTCATAGATTAAATGCTCAGCTTGATTCGTTAGATCTATTTTTTCACGTTTTACTTTATCATCACTTTCGTGTTTTTTAGCATCAGTCACCATTTTATCAATTTCTGTATCAGATAATCCACTAGACGCTTCAATTCGGATGCTTTGCTCTTTCCCAGTTGCTTTATCTTTTGCATTTACATTCAAGATACCATTGGCATCAATATCAAAAGAAACTTCAATCTGTGGAATACCGCGCGGTGAAGGTGGAATATCCGCTAAATGGAATCGACCAATTGTTTTATTATCAATCGCCATTTCTCGTTCACCTTGAAGAACATGAATCTCAACAGTTGTTTGATTATCAGCAGCAGTACTAAATACTTGAGATTTTTTTGTCGGAATAGTCGTATTACGTTCGATGAGTTTTGTTGATACGTTTCCTAGAGTTTCAATTCCAAGTGAAAGCGGTGTGACATCTAAAAGTAAAATATCATCAACATCCCCTGAAAGAACACCACCTTGAATTGCTGCACCCAATGCAACGACTTCATCAGGATTAACACTTTTGTTGGGTTCTTTGCCGAAAATTTCTTTAACTTTTTCTTGGATTTTAGGAATTCTTGTCGATCCACCCACCAAAATAACTTCATCAATTTCAGATGTTGAAACACCAGCATCCTTAATAGCTTGAAGACATGGTTGAATTGTTCGTTCAACAAGATTATTTACCAAACTTTCAAATTTTGCTTGTGAAAGTGTCAAGTTCAAATGTTTTGGACCTGAAGCATCTGCGGTAATGAATGGAAGGTTTATATCAGTTTGTTTCGACGATGATAATTCTTTTTTTGCTGTTTCTGCAGCTTCTTTTAATCTTTGTAGTGCCATTGGATCTTTCCGCAGATCTATGCCATCTGAGTTATTGAATTCATCTGCAATCCAATCAATGACTTTCTGATCAAAATCATCACCACCTAAATGACCATCACCATTTGATGATTTAACTTCAAAAACACCGTCTCCCAGTTCTAGAATTGAAACATCAAATGTTCCGCCACCTAAATCGAATACAGCAATTTTTTCATCTTTTTTCTTGTCTAAACCATATGCAAGGGATGCAGCTGTCGGTTCATTAATAATACGACGTATATTAAGTCCTGCAATTTTGCCCGCATCTTTTGTTGCTTGACGTTGAGAATCATTGAAATATGCTGGGACAGTAACGACAGCATCCGTAACCTTTGTACCTAAATATTCTTCAGCTTGCTGCTTGAGCTTTTGTAAAATCATGGCAGAAATTTCAGGTGGAGTATGTTCTTTACCCCCCACATTTACTACACAAGCACCTTTTGAGTTTTTTTCAATTTTATAAGGAACTTCAGTCATTTCTGTTGCGACTTCCTTAAACATTCGTCCCATGAATCTTTTAATTGAAAATATTGTATTTTCAGGATTAGTAACAGCTTGCCTTTTTGCAGCTTGACCTACTAGCCGTTCTCCATCTTTTGTAAATCCAACAACCGAAGGAGTGGTTCGTCCACCTTCTGGATTTGTTATAACAGTGGGTTCTCCACCTTCTAATACAGCAACACATGAGTTTGTTGTGCCTAAGTCAATGCCAATTATTTTCCCCATAGTTTCTCCTTATGGTAAATTTTTATAGGATTATAAGTGATTTTAAAGATGCAAGGAGCGTACCACAAAAGGCCGTGGTTCAATATGGCAGACGGGTCACACATATCCACCTATCTGGCGGACTATCGTCTATTTATATGGTAAATTTGACTTTATCAACTTCGATTTAGAATATTTTTTAAAATTAAATTGAAATTCATTCTTAATTGCTTTTACTGTAATCATTGTCCCATCACCAATTTCATGCTTCAAAAGCATTTCAGATATTGGATCTTCTAAAGATTTTTGAATTTCTCTTCTTAAAAGTCGAACGCCATATTTTTGATCATATGCATTATTTGCTAACAATTTTTTTGCGGATTTAGTTAGTTTTAAATGTAATCTAAGTTTATTCAAATTTTGATTTAAATCAATTAATTGTAGGTCGATTATATCAAATACATTTTCTTCTGAAAGTGGGTGAAACACAATTGATTCATCAATCCGATTTACTAGTTCAGGCGAAAACAAGTTTTGAACATCATTCAACACATGATCTTTCATCTTTTGGTAATTTTCACTCGATTTTGAGCCACCAAATCCAAATCCACTTTTTTCTATATCTTTTGTTCCAATATTAGATGTCATAATTATAATTGAATTTCGAAAATCAACTTTTCGCCCTAACCCATCAGTCAAGACCCCTTCATCAAATACTTGGAGCAATACATTATATAAGTCATGGTGGGCTTTTTCAATTTCATCTAATAAAACAACTGAATAGGGGTTTCGTCTTACTTTTTCAGTGAGCTCACCTCCTTCTTCATATCCTATATATCCTGGAGGTGCACCAATTAATCTTGAAATCGCGAATCGTTCTGTAAACTCAGACATATCCACTTTAACCAATGCTTGATTATGTGGAAATAAATATTTTGCTAACGATTTTGCCAATTCTGTTTTACCCACACCTGTCGGACCAAGAAATAGAAAAACACCAATTGGTCTATTTGGGTTTTTTAATCCCGTGCGTGACCTACGAATCGCTTTTGTTAAACTACCGATTGCTTCTTCTTGCCCAATGATATAATTACTTAATTCATTATTTAAGTGCAATAATCGTTGGCTTTCTGATTCAGCAACTTTTGATAATGGAATTCCTGTCATGAGTGATACAACGTCTGCAATATGTTCTGCATTGATTTTAGAAGATGTTTTTCCGTCATCATTCTGCCATTTTTTTTGAGCTGATTCTAATTGATTAATTAATATTCTTTCCTGATCTCTTAATACAGCCGCTTCTTCAAATAATTGGCTTGAAACTTTCAACTCTTTTTGTTCTCTTATATTTTCAAGTTTTCGCTCTATATTTAATACATTTTTCGGAACATCAAGGTTATACATATGTGCCCGAGCACCAGCTTCATCTAGAACATCAATTGCTTTATCAGGTAAAAACTTTTCAGAAATATATCTTTCTGATAAGTTAACGCAAGCTAAAATTGCGTTATCAGTATATTCTACATTGTGATGTTCTGCGTACTTTTCCTTCAATCCATGAAGAATTTCAATGGACTCATCAATTGTTGGCGGGTTGATTATGATTTTTTGAAATCGACGATCTAGTGCACCATCTTTTTCAATATACTTTCTATATTCGTCTAAAGTAGTTGCCCCAATACAATGAATATCTCCTCGTGCCAAAGAAGGTTTAAACATATTAGATGCATCCAATGAACCTGAAGCACCACCAGCTCCCACAAGAGTATGAATCTCATCAATGAAAATAATAATATTTTCACTTGATTCTAATTCAGTCATAACACTTTTTAGACGCTCTTCAAACTGACCACGATATTTTGTCCCAGACACAATAGCGGCTAAATCAAGAGAAAGAATTCGTTTATTATGTAAAATTCTTGGGACTGTTTTTCTAATTATACGTTGTGCAAGCCCTTCAATTATTGCAGTTTTCCCCACACCAGGCTCACCAATTAAAACAGGGTTATTTTTTTTGCGTCGAGTCAAAATTTGAGTTACGCGCTCAATTTCACTTTCCCGGCCAATAACTGGATCAAGTTTTCCTTTTTTTGCCAATTGAGTAATATCCCTAGAAAAATGATCTAACGTTGGTGTTTTTGTTTTTGGCCTTGACTTAGAAGGCTGGGATATTTCCAATTTTGGTTCTTGTTCAGTTGTTTGAATTAGATCGCCAACAGATTCATAATCCAATGAAAATGACGTTAAAATTTCAAAGGCGATTCCTTCTTTTTCGCGAAGCATTGCCAAAAGTAAATGTTCATCATCGGCAATGGTTTCTCCGCGAGAAGATGCTTCGTTAAAAGCATTTCTTAATATTCTTTCTGCTCGCCGTGTAAGAGGTAAATGGCCTAGAGTCATGGTACCACCCGATTTTTTAATCAAATCTTCAATCATTGACACCATTTCAGTAGGGTCTATTTCATATACATTCATTATTTTTTTTGCCAACCCAGGTTCTTCTTTTAATAACCCTAGTAATAAATGTTCTGAACCAACATAACTGTGCCCAAGTCGAATTGCTTCTTCTTTAGAGTATTTTATTATTTGTTGGATTCGTTTTGAAAAGTTTTCTTTCATGATAAATACCTTATTCAGATAATGAGCCGTTTTCTAAAATATATTGTTTATGCCCTATTTTAGCAACATGTGGATTGTGGGTAGTCAAAACAATCGCTTGTTGAAAATCTTCGTTAATTTCACAAAGAAGGTCAATTAGTTTATTTGCATTTTTCTCATCCAAATTTCCAGTGGGTTCATCAGCCAAAAGAAGTCGAGGCTGATTCATTAAAGCTCGAATAACAGCCACGCGTGATCGCTCTCCGCCTGAGAGTTGGCTGGGAAGATGTGAAATTCTATTTGAGAGATCCATTTTTTCAAATAAAGAGGTTGCCCGCAAATTATCACCATCTTTTCCATTTATCCATTGCGGCATCAATACATTTTCTAAAGCAGAAAATTCCGGTAATAAATGGTGGAATTGAAATACAAATCCAATATCACGATTACGTAGAACTGACAACTCACTTTCATCTAAAGATTGAATATTTTTTTCATTTAATATTATATCACCTGAATCGGGATGATCCAAAGTTCCAATAATATTTAAAGCTGTAGATTTGCCCGAGCCAGATTGTCCCATAATAGTGATAATTTGCCCAGATTTCACATCAAGTGAGAAATCACTTAATACCGATAGTTTATTTTTTCCGTTAGAAAAAGATTTACAAATTGATTTTGCTTGAAGAATCATTTCGACCATAGGAGTGCGTCTTTAATATTTGTTTGGCTCAATTTTCGTCCTGAAATAAATGAAGCAATTAAAATAATTATGAATGAGATTAAAATCACAATGAAATAATCTTTTGGTGAAAGTACCATAGGAAGTGCTGAGATAAAATAAATATCTGATGGTATTGGAATAAATTCAAACATGTTTTGCAAAAATACAAGTATTACTCCAAAACAAAATCCGTAAGCCGCTCCTTTCCCAGCTCGGCTCAACCCAAGTCGAATCATTATTTTTTGAATAGAGATTGGAGAAGCTCCCATTGCTTTTAAAATGCCTACTTCCTTTATTTTTTGGATTGAAATTAAAGACAATGACGCTACAAGATTGAAGGCTGCTACTAAAAATATAAGACTTAAAATTACGATTGTTCCCAATCGCTCCATTTTCATTGCATCTACCAAAGATTTATTTAAATCTTCCCAAGATTGAATTTTAACTTGATGTCCAAATTCATCTACCAATTTTGATTTTACAGAAGATATAATTGTATTTGATGCAATTCGAATATCGATTCCATCTAAACCCGTTTTTCGGCTAAATAGCTTATTTCCATCTTCCAGAGATAAATATACATACCGATCATCATAATCTAAAACACGAGTAGAAAATATTCCACTAATAGTCATTTTCATTTTGGGTGGTAAACCAAATCCAAACGATTGATCGATTGGACTATATATCATTAAATCATCTCCCACATCTTTTCCTAATCTATAAGCTAAATCTTGCCCCATAACCACTTCCCCAACTAACGGTGATTTTCCACGAATCGGAAATGTGTAAAATGTTGCCATTTTTTGAATATCCACTGCTTTTAAAGAGACTACCCTTCTATCATTTCCATTTTCAATAACACCCCGACGCTCCATATAAGGCATTATTTCATCCACGCCTGAAATTTCTATTAATTCGGCCTCATCAATTTGCCCTACAATTCGAATGTCTCCTTCAACTCCTTTTAACTTTTCATGGACTAATGATTCAAATCCATTCATCACAGATAAAGAAACAATCATAGCAAAACAACCGACACCCATACCAACCATCGAAAAACGTCCTAAAATTCGCCCTTGTTTTTGGGATGAATTCGAGAAACGCTTCGATACTATATTTTCCCAATTCATTCGTATCTCAACGCAGTAGCTGGAATCATGGTTGTAATCGATTTCGTAGGCCACCATGACGCAATTAAACAAAGAACAAGTGTACTTAGGAGAATGATGCCAAATACGGGAAAATCAAAAGAGAATGGAATTTGGTCCATAAAATAAATTTCAGCTGGAATTTTAAGAATCTCGAATTTGAGCTGAAGCATAATTATTAATATTGATATTAATCCACCAATAAAGCTTCCCACCAATCCAATAAATCCGCCTTGAATCATGAATATTTGTTTAATTTGAGATTTATCAGCTCCTTGGGCCATGAGAATTCCAATCTGTTTTGATTTTTCTAAAATGATCATAGCAATAGCTGCAAAAATATTTACCAAGCCTACCAAGGCAATGAGTCCAAACATGATATATGCAGGCCAACGCTGAAGCTTAATCCATTCAAATAAGAGCGCATGTCGTTCTTGCCAAGTTTCAAAATAATATGGATATGAAATTTCATCATGTATTGAAGAAATATCACCTTGAATTAAAGTTAACCCTGACACCATCTTATCTTTAAATCCAAATAAGGATTTCGCATCATCCATGTGGACAAAGGCTAAAGTTTTATCATATTCTTGAAGACCCGAATGAAAAATATGTTTTACAACCATGGATTTAATTTTTTTTGTAAATGATGAAGATTGTGTGGTAGAAAAAACCTGTAAATAAACTTTATCTCCCAACTCAATTTTTAATTCTGTCGCTAGTCCATTCCCCAAAATAATTTCGCCACTGTTTATTGTGCCTTGCCATTCAGCTGAAATCGCTTTTGGAAGTTTTGTAAGCCCCTCAATCAATACGCCATCTGCATTTCCACCGGCCCTGACCATACAAACACCTCGTATAAATGGCGAAAATGAATTTGGATTGGATTGAATCAATGAATCCAGCTTAACATTCGAGAGATCAATTTGTTTTCCAAGAATGTGCTGAATTCTGCCTGTTCCATCAAACGAAAGTAATTTTTCTGAAATCACTTCCTGAAATCCATGAATTATACTGGCGGTGAGCATCAAAGCTGTTATTCCAATAGCAAGCCCACCAATGGCTAGCCAACTTGCAAAAGAAGAAAAACCCCCTTTATCGGGTGAGAATAAATAACGAAGGGCTAATCGGAGACTAAAGGGCATTTTGAATGATTGTTGTAAAATTTTCAAATTATTCTTAGTTCCATTTTAATTAGACCAATCATGCAGAGTAAATTAATTACTAACTATAAAAAATAATCTCACTTTTCAGGTCTTAATGCTGGGAATAAGATTACATCTTTGATCCAACGATTTCCTGTAAGAAGCATTGTCATTCTATCTATCCCAATACCCACCCCACCAGTTGGAGGCATTCCACATTCCATAGCTTGAATAAAACTCTCATCCACGGGCTGTGCTTCATCGTCTCCTTTCTCTCGCAAGACTGCTTGTGCTTCTAATCGCTCTCGTTGATCGATGGGATCATTTAATTCTGAAAATGAATTGGCGAATTCTGCACCACCGATAAACAGTTCAAATCTTTCTACCAAATTCGGATCTCCATTTCGATGGGCTTTTGCCAAAGGTGATGTTGCTTTTGGATAATCCACAACAAATGTAGGTTGAATCAATTTCGGCTCTACGAGTTTACTCATAAGTTCATCTAACATTTGACCATAATTTGCTGAGTCACTAACATCGACACCTTTTTCCTTACAAATGGATCGAATTTCATCATCCGATGATTTGCTCAAGTCCTGACCAGTTGCTTCATTTAGTAATTCGAAAATTGGTTTTCGAGCAAAAGGTTTTGAAAGATCTATATCCATTCCACCCCAATCGACCTGAAGTGCATCTACTTTAATGGCTGCTTCTCTAAACAATTCTTCTACCAAATTCATGCAATCTTCATAATCAGCGTAAGCCCAATAAAATTCCAACATAGTAAACTCAGGATTGTGGCTACGATCCATTCCTTCATTTCTGAAATCTTTGGATAATTCATATACACGATCAATACCGCCAATAATCAATCGTTTTAAATATAACTCATCCGCAATGCGGAGATATAACGTTTGATCCAATGTATTATGGTGCGTGGTGAATGGTCGAGCATTTGCACCGCCATATAGTGGTTGAAGAACGGGTGTTTCAACTTCCAAGAAACCCAAATCATCCAAATAGTTTCTGACTGTTTTTATAATTGAAGCTCTTTTTATAAAAGTTTCTTTTACTTCAGGATTTAGAATCAAATCTAAATGCCGATTCCGATATCTTTGCTCTTTATCAGAGAACGCATCAAAGACTTCACCATCTTTTTCTTTTACAATAGGTAGAGGTCTAATGCTTTTGGCTAACACAGTAAGCGCAGCAGTTCGGATTGAAATTTCACCTGTTTTTGTGGTAAAGACTTCTCCTTCCACGCCAACAAAATCTCCAATATCCAACAATTTAAAATGAGAATAAACGGCTTCGCCTACACTATCACGTTTAATAAAAAATTGAATTCTACCCTCTGAATCCATGATTTGGGCAAAGGATGCCTTTCCCATTTTTCGAATTGCCATAATTCTACCTGCAACTTTGACTGTCTTCCCTTCTAATTCATTATAATTAGATTTAATAGACTCACTAAAATGAGTAGGCTCATATTTGGTTGGGTATGGATTGACTCCATCCTCTTTTAATTTATTTAATTTTTCAATTCGAAAATCAATTATTTGTTGTAAACTTTTTTGCTCATCTGACATATTCTTTCCTTTGTGGCTTATTTTTTTTCGCCAATCGTACTTAATAAAAATGATTTAATAAATGGATTCAAATCGCCATCCATAACAGCTTGCGTATTTCCATTTTCTTCTTTTGTTCGGTGATCTTTTACCATTTGGTAGGGATGAAAAACATAGGATCGAATTTGACTTCCAAATCCTATATCCATTTTTTGATCTTCCAAATCTTTATTTTTTTCTTTCTCTTTTTCTAATTCTGCTTGATAAAGACGTGCTTTTAAAATTTTCATGGCTTGGGCTTTATTCTTATGCTGAGATCGTTGACTTTGACATTGAGATACAATCCCTGAAGGCAGGTGTGTTATTCGCACAGCAGAATCAGTTTTATTAACATGTTGCCCGCCGGCACCACTGGCACGGTAAGTATCAATTCGTAATTCAGTAGGATTAATATCAATTTCAATATTTTCTTCCACAGCAGGATAAACATATACTGATGCGAATGATGTATGTCGCCGACTTGCGGAATCAAATGGCGAAATTCGTACCATTCGATGAACGCCAGCTTCCGCTTTGGCCATTCCAAATGCATAGTCGCCTTTTATTTCAATAGTTACATCTTTAATTCCAGCTTCATCTCCAGGCTGAAAATCTAAAATTTCTATTTTGTAGTCTTCTTTTTCTGCCCAACGCATGTACATGCGATACAACATTTCTGCCCAATCTTGGCTTTCCGTACCACCTGCTCCCGGATGAATAGAAATAATTGCATTTTGAATATCTTCCGGTTTACCCAGGATGAGCTTCATTTCTACGGCATCGATGATTTTTTTGTATTGATTTATCTCTAAATCAACTTCGTCCATTTCCATTTCGCCCGCTTCAGCAAATTCGAATAATACGATTAAATCATCATGGCGTCTTTGTAAATCTGACCATAAATCAATTTCTTTTTCAATTCGGGTTATTTTTTTTAGTACTGCAGACGCAGTTTGATTGTTATTCCAAAAATCTGGATCAACCGATTCCTTTCGGAGTGCTTCTAATATTTTGGATCTAGAATCCAGGTCAAAGATACCTCCGCATTTCAGTATCTTTGTTTTTGGCCGATGAGAACTTCTCTTTTAAATCACTTAATTCCATCTAAAAATTTACAGCAATGAAGCAAGGCTATTAAAAAGGAAATGACGATTTTAAATAAAAAATTATTAGGTACAAATACACTCTTTTCAATCATTTTTTTCAAAGTGAAATGAGAATCCCTTCTCGTTTCATAACACTATCCACACCTAAAAATAATCTTTATATTCAAAACCACGCCCTAGGTTGGTCGTGGCACCTTAGTGATCTTCTCCAAAATAAAAAGTACACTCCCAATTTTTTACCAATTTGGGGATATTTTCTTTCAATTGAAAATGAAATCTGAATTCACCAATAACATGATCTAAAAGTTTGGGTTGCTTTTTCGTTAATTTCATAACTATATTTTTCCAGTGAATATCATATATTACTTACGGAGAATTTCAAAAAGATATAAAATTGAATTTAATAACCAAATACGCCGTATAACAACGTGTGTTTATGAGAAACCCGAAAGTAATATGACGACTTTTACGCCGGATATTTACTGTTGGAGCGGACGATGCTCGTCCACTCCAATGGGCGAAACTCTACAGAGTTCTGTGTTGGACTCCGCTTCGCTCGTCCAACACCCACTCCACCAGACATTCGTTCAATCAAAATTGAGTTTCATCTCACGAATGCAGGTGAGTTTCGCCCATTGGCAAGCACTAAACAAGGAAATTTAATATGGGATTTTTCGGTGGCAATAATAGGAATAAGATAATTGAGATTATTAAATCAACCGATAAAAAGACAATTGATAAAAGAGAATCTCAAAATATAGATGACATAGTATTTATAGATGATTTACAAATATTTTTTGGCGGCGGAGGTGAAAAATTTGAAGATAAGTCAGGTATGGGTTTGTCGGGCAAAATATATACGATTGGCTTTGACGAAATATTTGGTGGAACTAATCCTGGTTCATCACCAATAGAATTTTTATTTTGGGCTTTGCCTGATTTTGAGAAAGCAGATAAAAATGATCCCTTTGCATTCATGAAAACTTGGGAATTACCAAAAACAGGGAAATATGATGTTGCTCTTACTTTTTATGCAGCGGAAGGCGATATACTTGGTATTCATTCTAAACAGAAAAACAAATTTACATATTTCACTGCTGAAGTCGTAAAAAAAATAAAATCATATTATTTACTACGTTGTATGGAAAATCGTGAAGATTCTATTGTGGATCGATATATTTTCTTACTTTCTGAAGATATCTTGAATTCATTTATAAAAACATATTTACTTAATTACCCTGAAGATATTAAGAAATTCAAATCAGTTGAGCCGTTAGATATTTCTGATTTAAATAATTTTAATATTTTAAATAAACAGCATCTTTTCAAAAGGAATCAAAATAGTGATTAATAGAGAATATTAATTATTATAAGGAAGAAAATGTCTTACGATTTAAGCAACACTGTGAACCGTAAAATCGGGAAATTATACCAATGGCGAGATAGGTATTCAAAAAGTGAATATCCATATAAAGTCGTTGTTAATTTGTTTTATGAACTATATACAATCCATTTTATGTGGGATGAAATTTCAAGTATTTTTAGCAAAGGTCTGTTTTCAAAACCCAAAAGGTATAACAATTTCCAAGATGCAATGAATCATATGGTAAATATAAAAAATGAAATTCAAATACGAGAAATTAATCCAAAATTAATTGAGCTTATGGAATCTAATCTACCCGCTTGTGGACAACAATTTGAACAATATAAGAAAATGATTGAAGATGCAAAAAATGGAGATAATAGAGAAGTTGAAGAAATTGATTTTTCTTATGCTTATATCACTTCAATAATTGAGCTTGTGATTCCTTGGTCAGCCTGTGGTTTACTTGGTATGGATAAACATAAGGCATTTGTTGAAGTTACAGGCGGTGATGTCGGTGGTTTATCTCTTCAATCATTTGAAGAAGCATATAAATATTTTAACACTATTGTAAATTTGCAGGTAGGTGATTCTTATCAGAAACTGCCTCCACTTTGGTAATTAAAAGGGGACTATACCTATGAGTTTATTTGGTTATTCATCAGGTTCAACAAATAAAAAAGGATGTGAATTGTGTGGTAAAATATCTGACAATTACATTTATCGATTTATTGCTGAACAAATGAACACTATTTTTTTAAAAAATCCAAGAATAAGATTAAATGACAAGGACCAAAGAGTTGTTATCCTTAATGATGGTAGCAGAGTCGATTATTCTTGTCAACTTGACAATGACCACGCTATAAATTTTATGGATTTATCTGGCCATATTTTTTGTAGCGAAACTTGTGAAGATACTTATCTTGCAAAATACCCCGTTATTTTTAGACCAGATATTGCTAACGATGTTCTAATGGTTGATTGGCAAAAACAGAATCAATTTGTTCCATCAGTATTTTTTACTGAACATTTCTGTCCAGAAAATATGTGGGAACATTGTGATGAATGTTCGACAAAATTTCCATCTACAAAAGCCTATCCATACATTATTAAAAATAAAGTCTCAAGAATAACTGACCATAATGTAGTAAATGGTTCTCTTGGCTCTAAACCAAGCCAGGCTGATAATTTTCAATTTACTGTTTCTGATATACATAAGAACTCCCCAAACGGATCCTACTATATGTATAAATCTGATTTGGGATCATCAATTGAAAAACAATTTTGCTCAAAAGAATGTTCATTTAAGTATTGTGCTACGAACAATTCAGTTTCAATATCCAAAAATAATTTAGAAAAAGGTTCCTTAACAGTAACAACACCACATACTGTGAAGATTAATGAGAAACTTGGTAATAAATTTATCCATAGACCTCATATTTTGGGTTATGTGTAAATGCTTGCCAACCCCCACTCCACCGGACCTTTTATAATGCTTAATTATAAATTATTAATGGATAATGAATTAATAACTCAAAATTCACAATTGATAATTAAAAAGGTCGGTGAGTTTATTCGTTAACTTGCCACTATGGGGTAGTATATGAAACAAGATGAATTTAGAAATGAACTGGTCAAATCACTATTTGATGATGTCGCTATTTCAAAAGTAAAAAAACTTATAAAATCTGGGGGTGATAAAATTGGTCTGGAATTATTTGATATGACATTTAGATTATTTAAACCGACAGACCAAAATATAAATCTTGAACTTTTAACACAAACAATTATTGATAAACCAACAATAAACAAAATTTCTAAAATGGTTACTCACCTTCAACCTGTTGGATTTTATACTTGGGAAAGTGGTTTCTTTTCAAATAAAATTTCTGTAAACATTCTCAATGAATTTGAAAGTATTGTTGAAGGGATGATTAAAGGTAATAAAATATCATCTGCTATAAAAATAAATAAACTATCTTTTATACAAAATGCAATTATTGGCGGATTTTCAATGGACACATTTATTGAAGTAGAAAAAATTTATTCAGAAATGGAAAAAAATAATTCATTAGGTGTATCTGATTATGATAAAAAAATAACTGTTAATGGCATAGAGATTAATCTTATTATGTCTTTTGATGGTTTTCCGCAAATGTTTGTGATTGATGATTCTAATAAATCTATACCAATTGGGGCGTTCCCAAAAACATCTGGAAATATTTCCTGTAACCCTGCACGAGTCTTGGATGCTGATTTTCATAAATTTTATAATATGGGGTTGTTGTCTGCATTCAAAGGAATAAACTAAATTTATTGTATTAATGATAAATTGGGGTAAGAATGAGTGATGAACGCAAAATAAATATTATA
>Ga0257117_1000517_pt1 | contig 29837 bp, 33 predicted proteins | sample SI112_135mmetaG_FD_190157 | JGI IMG/M metagenome (GOLD analysis project Ga0257117, IMG submission 190157) | Marine microbial communities from Saanich Inlet, British Columbia, Canada - SI112_135m | ecosystem: Environmental > Aquatic > Marine > Inlet | place: Canada: British Columbia | collected... | reverse complement strand
TTAGAATTGGACGAGTTGTTAGGCAAATTAAGTGAAAACTGCGTACCCATCGTTTTAGTGGATTGGAGTTATGTTAAAGGAACTCCAGAAAAAGGATATCAAGGACATTTTGTACCTCTTGTTGGTTTCAATGAAAAAAATGTTTTAGTTCACAATCATGGTAAATTAAATACAACTGAATTCTTAGAAATTCCCAGAGAGATTTTTGATAAAGCAAGAACTGCAAAAGGTACAGACGGCGATATTTTATTTTTGTATAATTCTAACTAGAATGAAATAAAATTGATAAAATAAAAAATAAAAAATAAGGTTTAACCGTTGTTATGCGTTAGACTAAAAGCTTCTTCTTTTACTGAAGCAGTCTCTACAATAAACTGGTTTACCTTCTGTAGGCTTGAACGGTACTTCACATTCATTACCACAGTCAGAACAAGTTGCCTTGTGCATTTCTCTAGGGCCTTCGTTTCTTCTAGGGCCTCTGTTTTCGAAATCTCCCATTTGCGTATTCCTCCGTAGTTGCATATATATTGAGATAGAATCTCATATGCACTGTAGTTTTTGATCTTTGGAGGGTATTTAAGTCTATGTTTTTTAGTAGGTAGGTGGGCTAAGTGGTACTTTTAGAGTGTTTTAAAGCACAAATTTAACCATTGGAAATCTTTATATATACTACAGACTCTGAAATTTTCGTAAGAGAGAAAGAAGAAAGGTTTGTTCTTCGTATATAATATGCAAAAAAAGACAAAGATTAAGGTGTTAACACCTACTCTGAGAGAGAAGAAAAGGTATCTCGTTTACTCAGTGGACTATTTTGGCAATAAAGCCTCAGAATCTTTGAAGCTAAAGAATACGATGAATAAAGGACTTTTGGACTTTCTTGGAACTTTTGGATATGCTAGCGCTGGAGTAATGTTTATTAAAGGCTCTGGAAAAAAAGGTATATTAAGAGTAGATAGAAAACACGTTGATCATGTTCGCACAAGTCTTATGACTGTGAAAAAGATTGATTCCAAAGACATTACAATAAGATGTTTGGGATTATCTGGAAGTGTCAATAAGGCAAATCAAATTTACGAGAGTATTTAGGAGGAGAATAATATGCAAGCAGACGAATCAAGCCACCAAGCAATGGGATATGACAGAGCAAGTACTGTGTTCAGTCCAGATGGTAGGTTATTACAAGTTGAATATGCAAGAAAAACAATCAAAGCAGGTTCAACTGCAGTAGGTATAACTTGTAAGGAAGGAGTATTAATTCTTGCTGATAAGAGAGTTGTTGAAAAATTAATTGTTGGGAAATCCGTTGAAAAGATTTTTCAAATTGATGAGCACATAGGTGCAAGTGTTTCTGGAATTTCCAGTGATGGAAGAATCTTAATTGAAAAAGCACAAGTTGCAGCACAACAACATAGAGTTACATGTAGTTCACCAATTAGTACAGAATCATTGGTAAAAGATATATGTAATACTAAACAAATGTATACTCAAGTAGGTGGTGCTAGACCGTTCGGAGTAAGTTTAATGTTCATGGGTGTTGGAGATAGTAGCCATATTTTTGTTACAGATCCTACAGGAACATTCTTCGAATACAAAGCAACTGCTATTGGAGAAATGGACGACGAAGTTAAAGAAATTTTAAACAAGGAATACAAAGAAAATATGACTTTGGATCAAGCTTTGAAATTAGCAATGACTTCTTTGAAAAAGACTCTAGGAGATAATTTTAACATAGGTAGAATTGATGGATCTTATATTAGTTCCAAAGATAAAACTTTGAAAAAATTTACAAGTGAGGAGTTGACAAAAGCAACTAAGTAGTTGTTTTACTAAAATGGTTGATGTAGATAGGGCAGTAATTGCAAGATTGAAGAGACAAGGAAGACATTTTGAGATCCTTGTAGATTGCGATAAAGCTCTTGAATTCAAACAAGGCAAGGATATTCCTTTAGAGGATGTACTTGCTACAACTCAAGTTTACTTTGATGTTAAAAAAGGCGAAAAAGTTTCTGAGAATGATTTGATGGCTGCTTTTGATGCAAAAGATGTAACAGAAGCAATCAAGAAAATTCTACAGAAAGGAGAAATACAGTTAACTTCTAAGCATAGGGAAGAAGAAAGGGAAAAGAAACGAAAACAAATTGTAGATATTATCCATAGGAATGCTATTGATAGCAAGACTGGATGCCCTCACCCCGTAGCTAGAATTGAGACTGCGCTTGGCGAATCAAAATTTAGAGTTGAAGAGCATAAACCTGTTGAAGAACAAGTTGAAGATGCTTTGAAAGCTTTGAGAGAATTGATTCCTATTAAATTTGAAAGAAAGGAAATAGAAATTAAGGTTCCTGCTGCGTTTGCAGGTCAAGCAAAAGGTATTGTGCATAAGCACAAAGTCACAAGAGAAGAGTGGCTTAATGACGGTTCATATTACTCAGTTGTTGAAATACCATCCGGTATCATGGATGAATTTTTTGATGAGTTAAATAAAATATCTCACGGACAAGTTGAGAGTAAAATTTTGAAAGTTATTGAATGAGGAAGTGAATATAAAATGGGAGAATTATTTGTAAAAGAAAGACAAATTGTAGTTCCGGGAGACAAGTTAGCTTCGGGAATGGATTATCTACCTGCGGGTGGAGCATATAGAGACGGAGAAGAAATTAGATCTTCTGTTGTCGGAATATTAGGTATTAATGGAAGAGTTTTGAGAGTTATTGCTCTTAAGACACACTACAATCCAAGACCTGGAGATATGGTTATCGCAAAAATAACTGACATGACAAATTCTTTATGGTTTGCAAAAGTAGATAGTTTCAGAGATGGACTTATGACTTTGAGAGAAGTTCCAGAGTATGTTGATGATGGTGCAGATCTAACACAGTTCTATAATTTTGGCGATTATGTATTGGCTAAAGTTGCAGCTGTTGGAAGAACAAACTTAATGTTGACATTGAAAGGTCCAGGACTTAGGAAAATTAGTGGCGGAAGAATTATTGAAATAAACTCTGCTAAAGTTCCAAGAGTAATTGGTAAACAAGGAAGTATGATTTCTTTATTGAAAGATAAAACTGGCTGTAGAATTATAGTTGGACAAAACGGACTTGTTTGGGTTCAAGGTGCACCTGAGCATGAGTTAGTTGCAGTTGATGCAATTAATTACATTAATGAGAAAGGGCATTTACAAGGATTAACCGATAAGGTATCTGATCTTTTAGACAAGGCAATGAAGAACGTGGTTGTTCATGATAGTGAAGAGAAACCACAAAAAGATAAGCCTAAGAAAAAAACTAAGGAAGAATCCGATGATGAAGAGGAAGCTCCTACAAGAAGAGCTGCAGGTAAAAAAGCAAAAAAGACTGCTAAGCGAGGTAGTAAAAAATGAGTAAAAAAATAAAAAGGCATGATGGAAGAGCAGCTGACGACATGAGAGCTATGGAAGCTAAAGTTGGAGTTGTTCCTAATGCAAAAGGAAGCGCAATGTTTAAGATAGGTAAGACTATTGCAGTAGCAGTAGTTAGAGGTCCTAAAAAACTTCACCCTAAATTTTTACAAGATCCAGAATCTGGAAAGTTAAGATGTTTTTACAACATGATTTCTTTCTCTGGAAGTGGCGATAGGGTTAGACCTGGACCAAGCAGAAGAAGCAAAGAAATTAATTTAGTAATGGAAAATGCTTTAGCACCTGCTTTAGATTTAACTGCATTCCCTGGAAGCGCAGTTGAAGTTCATGTAAACTTAATTCAAACAGATGCAGGTACAAGATGTGCAGCAATTACTGCTGCGGCAATGGCTTTGGCTGATGCAGGTTTTAGAATGAAAGACTTAGTTTCCGCAGTTGCTGTTGGAAGCATTAACGGAAATGTTGTTGCTGACTTAGATAAGACAGAAGAAGACATATCAGATGCAGTGGATATTCCAATTGCAATGATGCCTAATGAAGAAAAGGTAACTCTTCTACAACTTGACGGAAAGATTACACAAGAAGCTTTATTGGAAGCAGTTGAATTGGCAAAACCAGTTTGTAAAAAAATTGCAGAACTCCAAAGAAAAGCAATTACTGAGAGGTACCAATAAAATGGCTAAAGTAATTAAAGAACATATACATTCTTTGTTAGAAAAAGGATTAAGACAAGACGGAAGGAAACTTTTGGATTATAGAAAGGACATTTCTGTTGAATACGGAATTTCACCAAAAAGTGCAGAAGGATCTGCGCGAGTAAGAATTGGCGAAACTGAAGTTGTTGCAGGAGTTAAATTGGGAATGAGTACACCTTATCCTGATCAACAAGATTCTGGATCTATTATGTTTGGAGCGGAATTATCTCCAATCGCAAGTGATAGATTTGAGATGGGTCCTCCTTCAATTGAATCAATTGAAATTGCAAGAGTAGTTGACAGAGGAATTAGAGAAAGTGGCGCAATTGACTTCAAGAAGTTATGTGTTAAAAAAGGCGAAAAAGTATGGCAAATTTGTGTTGACATGTATCCAATTAATGATGCAGGAAACTTAAGAGATGCTTGTTCATTAGCTGCTTTGGCTGCAATGAAAGATGCTAAATTCCCTGAGTTTGACAAAGTTACTGGAATTGTTAATTATGAAAAGAAAACTAAAACAAGTTTACCTTTGACTGATGAACCAATTGAAGTAACTGTTTTGAAAATAAACAATGACTTTGTTATAGACCCTAGTTGCGAAGAAGAAGAATTTTTGGACGCAAGACTAACCACTGCATTTTTAAAGGATGGAGCAATCTGCGCAATGCAAAAAGGTGGTAAGGGAGCATTATCAACTGAAGATATTGGCAAAATGGTCAAAATAGCTTCTGATAATGTAAAATTACTGAGGAAAGCATTATGAAAGTTACAAAATACGAAAAAGCAAGAATCATTGGTGCACGTGCATTGCAAATAGCAATGGGCGCTCCTATGTTGCTTAAGCTAACTAAGAAAGGACTTGAAGAAGTAAGATTCAGTCCTATCGAAATAGCTAAGAGAGAATTCGAGGGAAATTTTTTACCAATTTCTATCAAAAGGCCTTTACCGACTAAGGCCAATTAATTTTTTTTATTTTATAAAAATTTATTTTATTTCTGATCAATTAAGAAGAATAAAAACTAATCTTTTATTTAGACACGCTTTCTATTCTTTAAAAGAAGAATTTATTAATGGGTAAAAACTAATTTATTTATGAAAAATTATGAGAGGATTTATATTCTTGGAACATCTGGAAGTGGAAAATCATTCTTAGGAAACAAACTTTCTAAGCAACTCAAAGTTCCACATTATGATTTGGATGATATTTATTTTATAAGAAAATATGATAAACCTCGAAGCAAAGAATCAAGAACAAAAAAAGCAAAGAAATTATGGGCAAAAAAGAAATGGATCCTTGATGGGGGCGGAGGAATGTGGAGTAGAGGTGCAATGAAACATGCAAAATTAGTTATTTGGCTTCAAACACCCTTCAGAATAAGATCTTGGAGAATTTTTAAGAGGTATATTCGCAGAAAAGGTAAATATAAAGAAACTGTAAAAGATTGCTTAGGACTCATTAAACATTCAGGAAAGTATAGATTTGGTAAAAGGCATTTTCATTATAGAGGACATAAAAATTATTTAGACAAACACAATATTAATTATATCATAATTAAAAATAAAAAACAACTTGAAAAATTATATAGGATGAATAAATAAAAATAGTATGCATAGTTAAAAATAGTGAAAATCTATTTCTTTATTTTATTGTAAGTACACGCTGTGAAACATATTTTTTCAATTTGTGTACACTATTGAATGGTTATAAATTCTTTTAAAGCGAAACCATCTAAACATAGCCATGACATTCCTAATTATTAGGGAAAACGGAGGTGAACAATAGTGGTTGGTTTTTTAGGTCAGACTACAACGTCGATAATTAATCCGCTTAGCGCTATATGGTATTCTCTGGTTGGACAACTTCCAGGAATCGTTGCAGCGATAATAGTTTTAATTGTTGGAGGATTTGTAGCAGTTATACTAGGCCATGCACTGAAGGTTGTGCTTGAGAAGTTGAGAGTGGACGATTACGTTCGAAAAGCTAGACTTACCAAGACAATAGGACATACCCACGTGCCAGCAGTGGCAGGTGAAATCTTCAAGTGGTACATACTAATTTTGTTCTTACAACAAGCAGTAGCACTCATTAACTTGGGTACATTAACTGTTTTATTAGGACAATTTGTGGCATGGTTGCCAAATGTTATTGTAGCAGTAGTTATTTTGTTGTTCGGAATTGCATCAGCAAATTATATCTATTACAAGACATGGGAACATTCCAAGCAAAAAGGTGTTAAGGCAAGTGCAAGTATACTGAAAACAGTTATTATCTTCATGGTACTAATGATGTCCCTGAAGCAAATAGGTGTAGACGTTGGAATACTTGAGCATACATTCTTATTGATTGTAGGCGCTTTAGCAATAGGTATTGCATTGGCTTTAGGAATAGGCTTAGGTCTAGGACTAAGGAAAGAGTCAGAAAACATAATTAAAGGGATCAGGAAAAACTTCTAGTTTTTCCCCTTTTTCTTTTTTTTTATTATACATTTTAAAATTTTAAAATTTACTTCTAAGCGTCTGTAATCGCATTCTAATACAGTTAACTTTATAAATGGAATTTGAATTAATCATGCCATGGTTACTAAAAAAACTTCTGAAAAAGTTGTGGCTGCGGAAAAACCTATCGAAGAGGTTAAGGAAGCTGTGACAAAAGAAGCAACAAAGAAAGTAGTGAAAACTGTAAAAGAAGTTGTTGCTAAAGAAGAAGTAAAAGTTGAAGTAAAAGAAACTTCAAAAAAACCTAATGACGATTCTAACTTAATGGTTCCTTTAGATAATTATCTTAAAGCAGGATTACATATTGGTACAAAGTTTAGAACTAAATTTATGAATAAATTTATTTACAAAGTTAGAACTGATGGACTAACTGTTTTGAATGTTCAAGCTATTGATGAAAGAATTAAAGTTGTATCTGAATTTATTTCAAGATATGCTCCAGAAGATATTGTAGTTGTTGGAAAGAGAGAAAATGGCTGGAGAGCAATTAAACTATTCGCAAAAGTAACAGGGATTAAAGCATATGCAGGAAGATATAATCCTGGAATTTTAACAAATCCTAATTTAGAAGATTTTCACGAAGCAAAATTAATCATTGTTGCAGACCCTTGGCCTGACAAAGATGCATTAAGAGACGCAGCTAAAGTTGGAGCTACAACTATTGCACTTTGTGATTCAAATAATGACAGTACTTATGTTGACTTAGTTTTACCTTGTAATAATAAAGGAAGAAAAAGTTTAGGTTTAGTATTTTGGATATTAGCAAGAGAATACATGAAAGCAAGATCTCCAGAATTACCTGAAACAACATATACACTTGATGATTTTATGGGCGAAAATGAAGTTAGACCCCAATATAAAAAGAAAAGTTTTACACCTAGACCTTCTAGACCAAGAAGAAACTAATTAGGTATTTCTAAAATCTCTTCAGAATTTGATAATAAGAACTTAGATACATCTTTAGGTAGTCTGGCATGATTGGTTAATACTACTGTCTTAGTTCTATGTTCTTCCATGTTTTTGGATAGATTGTCTATGAATCTTCTAGTGTTTAATTCTCCGTGGTGAGGTATTAAACTATGTAACTCATCAATAAAAAGTGTTTTAGGTCCTGGACCCATATCCTTTATTTTGTTTACAATGGCGTCATGGATTTCTGTTAAAGTTACTTTGTGTAAATATGTAGTTCTAGGATGTTCTAGACTTGAGTTAATGTGCTTGGATAAAATGTCTATGTAGCTTGCACCTTGAATATCAAATCCATTTTGGTCCAATAATTTTTCAGTAACTCTTGAAGTTCTTTTTAGTGGAACAATTAGTTTTGGTTCTCTTGAGAAGTTTAATAACTCATATGCGTGAAATTGATTTCTTGCATCTGTCTTGAAAACAAATAATCCTTTTTGAGAATTAGCTATTCTTGTTAATTTTTGTGTAGGTATTATTTTCTTTGTCAAATCAATCACCAGTTCTCCAAAATTTCTTTTGCTTCAGGAAGGCTTGTTTGTAGTATTTCCGAAGCTTTCCCCAAACTAATTTTCTTTGAAGTGTATAGTTCATATGCTATTGCTATTCTTAAGTGTTTTTTATTCTCTAATGTATATCTAATTGAGTCTCTTAAAAATTCAGAAAGACTGTCGTAATACCCTATTTTTTGAGCCGCTTCTAGGATCATTTTGATCTCTGAAGGGACTGTGAAAGTGACAACATTGCTTTTTTTCATGAAATATTACTGGGATAATATTATATATAAATATCGGTTTTGTTAATAATTCATTTAATGTCACTTTTGGGTTGAAAAAAGGCCTCTACAAGGCTTCTATTGCCACTGTATTGGCGATTTAGGGGCAGAAAGGTTTTTATATGTAGGGGTACTCTAATTTGTAGAATATTTGTAACAGTGACAACTTATTCTTAACTGAGGACTATTTTAATGGAAGAAGACCAAAACACACCTAGAGAGCCGGAGAGCACTTCTATGGAAGATAATACTCCTAATCAGAATGATGCTCAGAGAGAGGAAATAAATGCGCCTGAGAAGTCAGAAAATGAGGATTATGGTGCTGAAAGTATCACCGTTTTGAAGGGTCTAGAGGCAGTTAGAAAAAGACCTGCGATGTATATTGGAGACGTAAGTTCTAGAGGATTACATCATTTGGTTTATGAGGTTGTAGACAATAGCATTGATGAAGCTTTGACAGGTAATTGTACATATATTTCTATTAAGATTAACAAAGATGGCAGTGTAACTGTATCTGATGATGGAAGAGGTATTCCTACTGAGATGCATGCTGGTGAAGGGAAGAGTGCATTGGAATTAGTAATGACTGTATTACATGCTGGTGGAAAGTTTGATAAAAAAACTTACAAAGTTAGTGGTGGTTTACATGGTGTGGGTGTTAGTGTTGTAAATGCTTTGTCTAAGAATTTAGATATTAACGTTAAACGTAATGGGAAAATTTATAATCAAAAATATTCAAAAGGTGTTCCTCTTTGTGAAGTTACAGTAATTGGAGATTCTACAGAAACAGGTACTACAGTTACATTTTTACCAGATGATGAAATTTTTAATACAGTTGAATTTAATTTTGAAACTTTAACATCTAGGCTAAGAGAGTTAGCTTTCTTGAATAAAAATTTAAAGATTATTTTAAGTGATGCACGTGATGGTAAAGAAAAAACATTCCAATATGAAGGTGGAATTGCTCAATTTGTAAAACATTTGAATAGAAATAAAAGTCCTATTCATGAAGAGCCAGTGTTTGTTTCTAAAGAGTATAGTGGTGTTGGTGTTGAAGTTTCCTTACAATATAATGAAGGTTATCAAGAAAATATTCATTCCTTTGTAAATAATATTAATACTGTTGAAGGTGGAACTCACTATAGTGGTTTTGCAACAGCTCTTACTAGGGCAATTAATGATTATATTATTAAGAATAAAGTAGCAGATACTCGTTTAGGTGGCGGAGATGTTCGTGAAGGATTAACTGCTATTATTTCTGTTAAAGTTCCAGAACCTCAATTTGAAGGTCAGACTAAAACTAAGTTAGGTAACTCTGAAGTTAAGGGGTATGTAGATACTTCATTCTATGAGGCCTTTGTTAATTTCTTAGGAGAGAATCCTGCAGTTGCTAAAAGAATAATTGGTAAATGTGTTAGTGCTGCTAAAGCAAGAGAAGCCGCAAGGAAAGCTAGAGATTTAACTAGAAGAAAGAGTGCATTAGATTCTGCAAGTTTACCTGGTAAATTAGCTGATTGTCAATCAAAAGATCCTGCTTTATCTGAAGTTTATATTGTTGAAGGAGATTCCGCTGGCGGTTGTTTTTCTGGAGAAACTAAAGTAGCATTAGTTGATGGAAGGAATCTTTCTTTTAAAGAACTTGTTGAAGAACACAAGAAAGGTAAAAGCAATTTTTGTTATACTACTAAAAAAGATGGAACTATTGGTGTTGAAGAAATCAAAAATCCAAGAGTTACTAAAAGAAATGCCAAGGTAGTTAAGGCGATTCTTGATAATGGGGAAGAAATTATTTGTACACCCGATCATAAATTTATGATGAGGGACGGAACATATAATGAAATATGTAATTTATCCTATACTGATTCTCTTATGCCATTAAGAAGAAAATTATCTGAAAGACAGGGAAAGGTAACGATTAAAGGATATGAAATGATTTATGATAATTCAAAAAATAATTGGATTTTTACTCATTTATTGTCCGATAATTGGAATTTAAAAAATAAGGTTTATGCTCCTGTGTTAAACTCTCATAGACATCATAAGGATTTTAATAAGTTGAATAATTATCCTACTAATTTAGTTCTTTTATCTTCCAATGATCATTTAAAACTTCACAGGGATCATGTTAAACTTACATTGCATACTCCTGAAGTTAAAGAGAAGTGTAGAATTCTAAAACGTACTAAGAAGTTTCGAACAATGATGAGCAATAGGATGAAAAGACTAGAAACTAGAAAAATTCTTAGTGAACAAGCTAAAAAACAATGGGAAAATAAAGAATATAAGGAGTTTATGAAAAATAAATTTTTAAATTTTTATAAAACTAATAAGAACTATAGGGAACGAACATTAAAAATTTTGAATGATTCACAGAAAAAACATTGGGCAGATGAATTTTCAAGAAAAAAACAGTCTGAAAAAATAAAGATGTATTTTAATGAAAATCCTCATAAGAGGGCAGAACTTTCTGAAATTGCAAAAAAACAATGGACTGATTCCAAATTAATCCAATGGAGGAGAAATAAAACTAAGGAACAATGGACTCCAGAATTTAGGTTATCAAGAAAGAAATCTTATGATCAAACTTACAAAGAAAAAACTATCAAGGCACTTCACGAAGTTTATGATGCCTGTGGATTTGTTGATGTTGATGAATATGATAGTTTGAGAAAACAAAGAAAAGATAGCTCTCTTTTAACTTTTGGAACATTTACAACTAAATTCTTTGAAGGGGATTTTAGTCTGGCTGAAGAGGCTGTTGAAAATTATAATCATAAGATTAAAGAAATAATTTCTTTGGATGAAACTATTGATGTTTATGATATTGAAGTTCCAAATACTCATAATTTTGCACTATCTAGCGGAATTTTTGTTCATAATAGTGCTAAACAAGGAAGAAGTAGAAAGACTCAAGCAATTTTGCCTTTGAGAGGTAAGATCATTAATGTTGAAAAGGCAAGATTGGACAAAATATTTGCTAATAATGAAATTTCTGCAATCATTACTGCATTAGGTGCAGGTATCGGTGAAGAATTAAATATTGAAAAATTAAGATACCATAAAGTAATTTTAATGACTGACGCAGATGTAGACGGTGCACATATCAATTGTTTATTGTTGACATTTTTCTATAGGTACATGAGGCCTTTAGTTGAAAACGGATATTTGTATATTGCAATGCCTCCATTGTATAAGGTTACTAAGAATAAGAAAATTCATTATGTGTATAATGAAGATGAATTAGCTAAATTATTTGAAGAAATTGGAAAGGAGGGATATACTCTTCAACGTTACAAAGGTCTAGGGGAAATGAATCCTGACCAATTATGGGATACTACTATGGATCCTGACACTAGGTTGTTACAACAAGTTACAATTAGTGATGCTGCTCAGGCAGATGAAATGTTTAGTGTTTTAATGGGTGAAGAAGTTTTACCTAGACGTAATTTTATTTTAGAGAATGCAAATTTAGTGAGGAATTTAGATATTTAGAATGGAACTTAAATCTTTAATTGATGTTGAACATGATCGTGCAGTTGGATATGCCCATTTGGATAATATTAGGCTTCCATTTGGAGATGTTTCAGAAATGAACTTGCGAATGATAGAGTTTCTAAATGATCATTTAATGAATGGCCATGATCTTGAAGAACATCTCGGATTCCATATTACCTTGTTACCTAATCATGATGAAGTGCCTATTGAATTAATGCCTTTTAACAGATCTTTCGATGTTGGAAATTTTGGAAGATTTAAAGTTGAAACAGTGTTAAGACCTTTAGACATTAATGGCGACGCAATTCTTTTTTACACATTTGTTCCAAAAAACTCAGGAAGTTATATTGGAGTAATTAACTAAAATGACTGACAAAGTAGAGCCAAGGTTAATTGAACAAGAGATGAAGGAAAGTTATGTGGACTATGCTATGTCCGTTATTACTTCTAGGGCTTTGCCAGATGTTAGAGATGGTTTGAAACCAGTACATAGAAGAATTTTATATTCAATGAATAAAATGGGCTGGTTCCATAATAAACCTTTTAAGAAATGTGCAAGAATTGTTGGAGACGTCTTAGGTAAGTATCATCCACATGGAGATACTGCAGTTTATGATTCATTGGTTCGTATGGCTCAAGAATTTAGTTTGAGATATCCTTTGATTGATGGACAAGGAAACTTTGGTAGCATTGATGGTGATCGTGCTGCTGCAATGAGATATACTGAAGCAAGGTTACAAAAAATATCTGATGTAATGTTGAAAGATATTGAAAAAGATACTGTTGAATTTAGACCTAATTTTGATGAGTCCTTGAAAGAACCAATTGTTTTACCAAGTGCATTACCTAATTTATTGTTGAATGGAAGTACTGGAATTGCTGTGGGTATGGCAACCAATATTCCCCCACATAATTTAAATGAAGTTGTTAGTGGTGTTATTGCATATATTAAAAATAATCAAATTACTTTTGAAGAATTAACCAATTACATTAAAGCTCCAGACTTTCCAACTGGCGGAATTCTTTGTGGAAATTCAGGTGCAAAGATGGCTTATCGTTCTGGAAAAGGAAAAGTTGTAATTAAGGCTAAAACCTCCTTTGAAGACCGGAAGATCATTGTTCATGAGATTCCATATATGGTAAATAAGTCTAATTTATTGGAGAATATTGCTTCTTTGGTAAAGAATGGTACTATTCCAGATATTTCCGATTTAAGGGATGAAAGTGATAGAACTGGAATGAGAATTGTTATTGAGTTAAAGAAAAACTCGGATGAAAATTTAGTTTTGAATTTGTTGTTTAAACACACCGCATTGAAGAATACTTTTGGTATGAACTTATTGGCATTAAACAAGGGCAAACCTCAAGTTATGAATTTAAAAGATATGATTAAACATTTTGTTTCTCATAGAAAGGAAGTTGTAATTAGAAGAACTCAATTCGATCTGAAAAAATCCGAAGATAGGGCACACATTTTAGAAGGATTAAAAATTGCTTTAGAAAACATTGATCCAATTGTTCAAATGATTAAGAAGGCCGATAATGCTGAAGTTGCTAAATTAGGTTTAATTGAAGGTTATGATTTGAGTGAAAAACAAGCTGTAGCTATTTTAGAAATGAAATTACAAAAATTAACTTCTTTGGAAACTGAGAAATTAATGAAAGAACGTGAAGAATTATTGAAATTAATTGAAGAGTTAAAAAGAATTTTAGATTCTGAAGAAAGAATTTATACTATTATTGTTGATGAGTTAGAGTTTTTGAAAAATAAATATTCTGATGAAAGGAAAAGTCAAATTGGCGAGGAAGAAGGAGATTTTATTATTGAAGATTTGATTAAACAAGATCAAGTTGTTGTTAATGTTACTAATTCAGGATATATCAAACAAATGCCTCTAGAAGTGTATAAGGTACAGAAGAGAGGCGGAAAGGGTGTTAAGGGTACTGGATTGAAAGATGAAGATTTCGTAAGTGATATTTTTGTTACATCTAATTTGGATTATTTATTATTCTTTAGCAATAAAGGTAAAGTTTACTGGTTGAAAGCATATCAATTACCTGTTGGAAGTAGATATTCTAAGGGTAAGGCAATTGTTAATTTATTGAAATTGGATCAAGATGAAAAGATTAATGCAGTTTTACCTGTTAATGAATTTGGTGGCGGTTCTGTTTTGATGTGTACTAAGAATGGAGTTGTTAAGAAAACTAGTTTGAAGGACTTTTCAAGACCTAGAAAAGGTGGAATCATTGCAATTGGTTTGAAGGAAGATGATGATGTTGTTAGTGTTAGACTTTGTGAATCTAATGATGAATTTGTTATTGCAACTCGTGGCGGAAATGCTGTTAAATTTAATGAGTCGGATGTACGTGTTATGGGCAGAAGTGCTGGCGGAGTTAGAGGAGTTAGACTTGGTACAGATGATTATGTTATTGGGATGTGTGGATGTAAAGATGGACCTGCATTATTTACAATTACAGAGAATGGTTATGGTAAAAGAACTTTATTAGATAATTATAGATTGATTAAACGTGGTGGAAAAGGTGTTAGAAATATCATTACAAGCCCTAGAAATGGAAAGGTAATTGGTGCTTCTGTTGTTTTAGATACTGATGAATTGATATTGATTAGCCAGAAAGGTGTTGTTATTAGAATGAGTGCTAAAGATGTAAGTTGTATTGGAAGGAATACACAAGGTGTTAGAGTTATGAAGCTATTAGAAGGGGATAAGGTTGTTAGCGTTGCTAAGGTTAGATCTGATGAATCTGATGAATCTGATGAATCTGATGTTGCTGAAGTTCCTGAAGATACTGTAACTGAAGTTCCTGAAGAAACTTCTGAAGAAGTTGTTGTTGAAAGTGAGGAAGTTAGTTCTGAAGAGGAAAGTGAAGAAGTTCCTGAGGTTCCTAAGGAAGTTATAACTGAAGACGTTGAAGTTAATGAAGAAGTTAATTCTGAAGAAGAGTAGTTAATTTAATAAATTAGTTACTTCTATTATATTTTAATGAATATTAGAAAAGCAACTAAAAAAGACATAAAATCAATTGATGAAATATATTCTAATGGTTCTATGATTGAGTGTAAATTACAATTTCCAGAAATTTCAATATCTAAATTAAAGGGAGACTTGAAAAAATATAAATCTTCAAGGTCTAAAAGATACTTGAAAGAAATGAATTCTAGAAAATATTATTATGTTGTTGCTGAAGAAGAAGATAAAATTGTCGGATTTGGACAAGCCGAAATTAAAAATAAAGACGTTGGCGTTTTAGAATTAATTTATGTTGATAAAAAATTCACCAAAAAAGGTATAGGTCTAAAATTGTTAAAAGAACTTGAAAAATGGTTGAAACTTAAAAAAGTTAAATTTATTGAATCTGGGTTTTACTATAATAATTCTCCTTCTGCTGCATTGCATAAGAAAGCAGGATATAAGCCAATTAGGATTAAGATGCGAAAAAAAGTTAACTAAATTTCTTTTTTTATTTCTTTCAAAACTTCAGAAATTGTTTTTTTTGTAGTATCTATAAAAACTTCATTTTTATTAATAGTTCCCATACATAATTTATATCTTTCAGAAAGAAGTTTTAATGAAATCTTTCTTCTAACTTTCTCCCTCTTTTTTAATTCATTCATTTCTGCAAAAAGGAAAAATTGTTTTAATTTAACATTATATTTTTTTGCTAATTTTTTACACTTATTGATATAAAGATTTCCTTTTTTATCTCTGAATGAAAGAGTTCCTTCGAGAATTACAGTGTAGTCATTTTTTAAGTAATTATCGACAATTCTACGAGTATTTTCCATTACTGTTTCAGGTTTGTCCCCATTTACGATACCCCAATAGAACATTTCCGTATGTATCACTGCTGTTTTTTTTGGAAAATGTTTTCTTAGTTTTTCTGCAATTGTAGATTTCCCAGATCCAGAAACTCCTCTTATTATGATTAGTTGCGCTTTCACAGAAAAATATTAATTATTTTATTTAAATATCTTGTTAATTTATTGAATCTGGGTTTTATTATAATAACTCTCCTTCTGCCACGTTACAAAAAAAGCAGAATATAGGTCAGCTAGAATTAAGATGCGAAACAAAGTTAGAAGTTAGTTCTAAGGTAAATTTATAAACTTTTAACAATTTAGTTTGTTTATGAGTGTGAGCAATGATTTTTCTGGTTCAGCAGACTATTATAGTAATTTGATTTCAAGTAAGCCTGAACTTAAAAAAAGAATAAATTTTGTTGCTAAACTATTAAAAAAACATAATTCTAAGTCTGTTTTAGATTTAGGGTGTGGCGATGGATTGTATTTACTTCCTTTGAAAAAGCTAAAATTTGATGTTGAGGGCTTAGATATTGGAAAGAAAATACTTGGAGAGGCAAGAAAAAAGAGCAAATCTCTAAAACTTTATTTACAAGATATGTCCAAATTTAAGATTAATAAAAAGTATGATTCAATTATTTGTCTTAATTCTTCTTTAGTTCTATTACCTAATTTGAAATTGATTGAAAGAACTATCAAAAGATGTAATATGCACTTAAGTGAGAAAGGAGTTTTATTATTGGATTTACCTAATCATAAAAAAGAGATAAAAGAAAGTAACTTTGAACAAAGTTGCGAATCTTTTAAAATTCCTGGAGGGAATATTGATGTAATCTATAGAGACCATAAACAAGGAAATAAATGGATAACTGATTGTTTGGGATTTGTGAAAAAGGGAAATGGTTTCTCCCAATTTAAAGAACATTATGAAGAGTTAATTTATTCTCCTAAATGGTTGGAGAAGGTGTTAAAGTCCAATGGATTCAAAATTGTAAAAATTTATGGTACTCGATCAGGTGGTAGTTTTGATCCTAATACATCATTTAGGCGTTTTTATCTTTTTCAGAAAGAGTAAGTTAATATATTACTTCTTGACATTAAAGTATTAATGAAAAAGAGTGATTTGCCACATGAAGAGATTCTTAATTTGTATATTGATAAATTGAAATCTGTTAAAGAAATTCTTGCTGTTTATTGTGCTGGTTCTACTGCTACAAAAAAATGGGACGAATACTCTGATTTGGATATAGATTTTGTTGTTGAAGATAAAGATTATGACAAATTTTGCAAAAAACTTCCAAAATTATTGGATGTTGGAAAGAAAATAAAGTTCCATAATAATTATCCTGGAATTGATGAGACCTATGCCTATATGGGAGAAAATTATTTCAAGGTCGACATGGATCCTATTAAGAAAAGCGATATTAAGAAGCCAAGATGGTCTTTGAAAGATATTAGAATAATTTTTGATAAAGATGGGACTCTTACTAAGGCCTATAAACAATCACAAAATAAAAAATTACCAAAATTAACTCATAAAGAAGCCGTTAATTTTTTTATTGAGGAAAGAGATACACAATTTTATGTTGCAAGACATTGTGCAAGAGGATTAAGGTTTTCTTCAATGAATCAAGTTAATTCTACATGGTTGGGATTGGTCGGTTTTATGGCTAAAATTAAAGGAATGACAGATTTTCATTTTATTAGAGCTGCTGAAAATTTATTGACTAAAAAAGAAAGAGCATTATTCCTTATGCCCAAACTGCACTCAGATAGTCCTAAAGAGATAGAAAAAGGCATGATGAAGAATTGGAAGATTATGCTTTATTTGGAAAAATTATATGAAAAGAAGTTTAGGAAATTGAATCTTCCTTGCAAAGATAAAGAAATATTGAAATGTCTTAAGGAATTATATAGAAAATGAGAAAAATAATTTTAATTAGGGGACCATTAGCAGTTGGGAAATCAACTGTTGCCAAATTAGTTGCTAAGAAGATTAATGCAGAATATTTGTCTTTAGATAAAATATTGAAAGATAATGGTCTTGAATGTAGCGATGGAATTCCTTTAGAGAATTTTTTAGAGTCCAATAAAATAATTTCTAATTTGTTGAACAACAGCAAGAATTCCTTTGTTTTAGATGGTTGTTATTACTATCAAGAGCAGATCGATGATTTACAGAAAAAATTAGGAAATAGTATAGTAATATTTTCATTAATTTCTCCTGTTGAAACATGTATTGAGAGAGATTCCAAGAGGAAAAAAGTTTATGGTGCAGATTCTGCTAGATTTGTACATATGGTAACTACAAAGATTAAGGCAGGTCATGAGATAGATAGTGGTAACCAAAGTATTGAAGAAACAGTAAAAGTTATTCTGGAAAAGATTTAGATTAGTTTTGTGTAATATTATTAAATACTGAATTAATTTCTTTAGCTACGTCAATCGTCCACTTAAAGCATAAATAATCTCCTTCTGGAACAATTTTGAAAGTTTTTTCTTTTTTTGGATAGAAAAAATCAAACATTATGCATGCATCTCTTGCTAGTATAAATATAATGTCCTTTTTTTCTTTTATTGTGAGAGGTGTAACTTTTTCATATTCATCAATAATAAAGTTCATTCTTTTACTAAACTTGTTTTTGCCATATGAGACAGTTGTTTTGATCAAATAAGCTATATCTCTTATTCTTGGAGCAATTCTAACATTTTCAAAATCTAAAATTCCTGTTAATTTATTTTTAGAATATAGTACATTCTTATTATGAAAATCATAATGTATTGGCAGCATATGTTGGGCAAACTTTTTATCTTCTACTTTTTTTAATAAGTTTTGAATTAATTCTAAATTTTCTAGCATTAATCTATCTAATTTATTTTTTGGCTTTATTTTGCCCATTGAAACAAATCTTGTTTTTAGACCCTTTATTGTATCTCTTTCAACTTTACTAGTCAGTTTAAAGTTTTTAATATGTTTATGATATGTGGCCAATGCTATTGCCATTTCTTTTAATTGGAGATTAGTAGTGTTTTCTATGATTTTTCCATTTATTTTTTTATATGCCCAAATAGCCTTATCTTTGATTTTTAGAACGTTTTTACCTTTAATATTCTGTAATGGTAATGGTATCTTGTAAGGAAAGTTATTATTTTCTAGATGTTTTAGAATTTTGAATTCAAAGTTTAATTGGTCTTTTTTCCATTTATTTAGTTTTTTGCCTAAAACTCTTATAATGAAACTTCCTTTAGATGTTATAAAACTGAAATTGTGATTAACCCATCCTCCAGAAACAGTTTTGATATTTTTTATGTCTCCTAAATTGTAGAATTCAGATATTTGATTTATTTCTTTTTTTGTTAGTTTCATTGTTTTAATTATTTTTTGGCGTAATGCTTAATTCCTTTGAATGTATCTTATTTTTGACCCTTAGGTAAAATAGTTTCTTATTCTTCAAAAAAGGTAAATAATACTTTAATTTATTTTTTTTGATTGCTTTTTCAAAATTTTCAAAACTTCCAAATGGGGAGGGAGAATACTTTTTCTTGCCCAATTCTTGAAATTCCGCCTTTTCTAAGTATTTAGAGGATGCTTTTATTTTTATAATTTTATTAGTATACTGGTTTTTCTTTTTAGACCATTTATTCAATTTTTTTATTAATACCCATTCATCTTCCTTTAGTTGTGGTTTTTTTACTAAAAGTTCATCTGTAAATATCAAAATTGTATTTACTAATGCCCCTCCCTTTAATTTCAGATAATAATCAATTGTTTTTTTATAATCGGGTGTAAAATCTATGTAATTGGATTTTAGATCCTTTTTGGTGCAATTAATGACGATTTCTTGATCAACTGGCTTTCCCCACCATCTCATCATTATGAATCCTCTTTTTTTGAGGTTAAGAACTATTTTGAATAGTTTAAAGATATCTTTCTTTTTATCTTTGAAAGGATTTTTGTTATTATCTAACCCTATTTTTTTTATTGAAGGAATATACTCATCAGAAACTACCCTATATAGGAACTTTTTATCTATATATTTTTCCCAGGTGTTATAGTGCGCTTTATTCATAAAATAGAATAATTAAAATAATATATAAGTGTTTCAGAATTAAATTTATTTGTTAATGGTTAATTTTATATTGTTGATTGAATCTATTTTTTTATGAATATTTTATTTGTTTGCACTCAAGGGCAAAATAGAAGTAAATATTTGGCCGAGTATTTGAAAGAAAAAGGATATTCTACTGATTATGGTGGAGTTAAAGCTGATGGAGCCAACCCTCTAACTCAAGAGAAAGTTGATTGGGCAGATGTTATTGTTGCTGTTCGTGAACATATTAAAGATAAATTTTTGAATCGTTTTGAACTTAATGGCAAAGAGTTAATTCAATTAGAAGTTCAAGATAATTCTAAAGGATATTCTAAGGAAGCTCAAGAACTCTCAGATACTTCTTGGTATGAATTTCAGAAAAAATATGTATACCCTAATCTAAGGAAACAGATTGAAGAACATATTTCTAAGTTTAAGAAACGCTCAACTTAATAAGTAAATTTAGTTTGTTTAAGTTATGTCAATTTCATTAAAACAATTGGAAAAAGCAATTAAGAAGTCTTACTGTAGGGAATCCTGTCATTATAAGTTTCTCTGGGATGATAAATCTCTGTCAGATTCTGCTGGGCATTGCAGAGTTGTTTCATTAATTGTTAATGATTACTTTGGAGGAGATATTCTTTATTCCAATGTTAAGGGAAATCCTAAATGGGATCATTATTGGAATAGGTTAGATAATGGAAAAGAAGTGGATTTTACAATGGATCAATTTCCAAAAAATGTGAAATTTGTTAAATTTAAGATAATTTCTAGAAAAGATGTTCTTTCTAGTAAAAGGACTCAAAAAGGTTATAGGATTCTCAAGAAACGACTTTTTAAGATACTTTAGAAAGACTTATATACTGTAACCTATAGGTTATAGTCACTAAGAAGGAACAACAATGACCAATTTAGAATCAAATAATAGCGATGGTAGAAACCTTTCTCAAAGACAGTGTGCTGCAATTAAGAGGAGCATCGATTTTGGCAGAATTTTAGTAGAAGAGCATCCAGAAATAGCAGATTTGTACAAAAGAGGGAATACTCAAGAAAAAATCGCCGAAATGTTGGATTTGAAATCTAAATATGGGCATTCTAATTCAGTTACACGTGTAGGTGTTATAAAAGCACTTTCTGGTTATGAAGGTGGCTTCGGATTAAGTGAATATGAGGGACTTATTCCTGATTCTGAAGAAAGATCTCAATTGGCTTTAGAACATATGGTTGAATTTGGTTTCAAAACTTTAAGAGAAAAAACTGGCGTATTTGGAAGAACTTCTGAAAAAAGAACAGAAGATGCAATTAAAAGTGTAGTTAGTAGGGGTCAAACACCTTGGAAAAAACAAGGAGATCATTTAGGTAATGAAATATATTGCGCTATTGATGAATTAGATTATGCACATCATCTTGCACAACAACCAGAATTTCAAGAAAAGGGTAAAATGAAAAGAAACAAGGTTAAACAAATTGCTAATGAACTTAATAAGTCGTATCATCAAGGTGAATTAGTTAGAACGCCAGACACAATTACTACTATGCTGCTTGAACATAAAAAAGCTAATGGGTTTATTCCACAAACCCAGAACTTGTGGAAAAAACAAGGAGATCATTTAGGTAATGAAATATATTGTGCCATTGATGAAACGGATTATGCCTACCATCTTGCACAGCAACCAGAGTTTAAATCTGGCAAAACACGAGCTAAAACTAAACAAATTGCAATTGAACTTAATAAATTATATCATCAAGGTGAATCAGTTAGAACAAGTGGTAAAGTAATTGATTTATTGGGTAGAATAAGAGAATCCCTTGGGATTGAACGAAAAAAAAGAGTTAATTTGAAAAAACAAGGAGATCATTTAGGTAATGGAATATATTGTGCTATTGCCGAATTAGATTATGCCCACCATCTTGCACAGCAACCAGAATTTACGTATGCTGGTGGAAGAAACAATGGCCGAAAAAGAAGTCAAGATATTGCTAATGAACTTAATAAATTATATCATCAAGGTGAATTAGTTAGATCTGCCGATAGTATAACTTCAATGCTATCTCCATCAAAAAGGTTATAGAATTTAAGAGAAAATAGGTACAACAATGAATGAAGAAATATTAATGGAAAGTGAAGAAATCTTGAACGAACTAGATAGAATTGGAAAGTTTGGAAATAAATATCGTGTTTCTCTTCCTCAAGAAGAAGTTAGAATTTTAGATAAAATACATGAACTAGGAGAATCTATTCCAGATATTGAAACTCCTAAAAGTCAAGATCAATTAGTTCAAGCTGAATTAAAAAGAAGATTGACTGGAGATGCATTTTTACTGGAACAGAGATTAAGTCCAAGACATTACGATTTTGATACAGTTGTTTCTATGTATGGCATTCCTGCAGAAGATATAAATGGTTTAAGAGGATGGTTAGAATCAAATAGGGAAGAAACTCTTGAATCCATAGACAGATTATATCAAACAAAAGATATTCCAAATTTAGAGTTGGGTTTATCTTTAGATATTCCTTCTGTAAGAAAAAAATCTGAAAAATTTGCTACAAAAAATATTGGAAGATACCATAAACATCTAGGTAGGCTTTTACAAGATTTAACAGGTGTAGGCAATTTCTTTGGAGATATTGATGTAGTTCCTACAGATAATCCTAGATCATATTTTAATCCTACAAGAAAAACTCTTGCAATAGGTATTCCTGCGATATGTAGTTCCAACGAAGATGGAAGTTTAAATTTAAATGAAATGGAATTAATTAGATTGTACGGTCACGAAGGGATGGGTCATGCAGTTAACGAAGTTTTATCTAAAAGTAATGGTTTACCACATTTTTTAACTGGAAATGCAACCTTAACCACTGCTACAGCTGAATCAGTTGCACAGTTTTATCAAGATGTTATTTTTGACGATTTAAAAAATTCTCCAAAAACTCAAAGAGCATTGGGAATACAAAATGACTTTGAAGATATTTATGCTGATTTTGTGGATACTGCACACATCCAAGATTTTCAACAAAGATTGGGCCAATATGCGATAAGTGTACTGGGGGATAGAGCTTTAGGAGATCCGAACGATCCCAAAGTTTGTGCTGAAAAAGTGAGGCTGTTAAATGAAGTGGCTATCGATCCTTCATATGGATTTCATGTTGTGGAAGGAAACAGGAGTAATTTTGATTCAGAAGGAAACCTTAATGCTGGCTCTGTTGCAGAACTCAGGTACTGTGCTCAGCCTGTTCAAAGAGCATTGGAAGAATTTTTTAGACAAGGTGTTGTTTACGAAGGCGAAGGAAGGAAGAAAATTGATGAAACTTTCCTTAAAGGATTTTGGACACCCACAGGTTTTGTAGATAATGCGAGATTAAAAGCTGAAGAAATTTAATAATCTCCAAAATATATTTTTCTGCAAAGATCTATTGCTGCTAAATCATTATTTGCGCCCTGTTTAGCTTTTTCTACGCCTAATGCATCTAGTATTGTAGTTAAACTTTCATCAGCAACACATTCAAAAGTTACCTGAGTTCTCATAAAATTTGCTCCCAATCGTATTGCAATTCTTTGATTATCTGTCATAGCATATTTTTGCAAAGGGTTTCTTATGACTGCAACATTTTCAAGAGATAATTCTTTTGTAGGTTCAACGCCCAATGATCTCAATGCGTCTCCCACACCATTTATTCTTTCCGGATTAGCTGGACTTATAGAATGACTGTATGGACTATCTTGCCAATTAATATACTCTTCAACTCTTACATCAAATTCGGATTCAGTCACTATACTAGTTTTAAGCTAAGTTAATATTTAAAGAAATATATACTGAGGAATAATAATTTATAAGCTACTCAATGGTTCCGTAACCAATAAGTCTCCAACGGTTACCCATCATTCTAGAAATAGTTATTCTATCTTCTTTTGTACAACAAACTGGAAGCTTAAGTTTAACATTAACTGCATCTTTTTTTAGTTGAGTTACTATTCCCATAGTAGCTGCAGAATTTACGTTTAATAATAATGGTTCTGATAGTTTGATTGCTTGAACATCTTTTGATTCTTTATCTCCAACAACTCTGTCTAATAATTTTGTTTTAAGTGTGAATTCATGCCATACATTTGGCATTTTACCTTCATGACCCGCAAGGTTTCCACGTAATGCATCTCCCTTAACATAATAAGGATCTAGTGAAGTTAGAACTGCAATTGAACCTCCTGGTCCGGCTGCATCGATTGGATCTCTTCCTGTTTGAAGCCCAATGATTTTACTTTTGATGGGTTGCCATAATCTTTTACCATCTTTGTCAATTGGCATTCCTGGCAAAATTGATATTTCATCTCCAATTTTGAATTGACCTTCTTTTAATGCACCGCCTAAGACGCCTCCGACAAGAGTGTTAATCTCTGTTCCAGGTTTGTTAACGTCAAAACTTCTTGCAATGTACATTACAGGATCTTTTTTTGTATCTCTCTTTGGAGTTTTAATTGTATCTTCGATTGCATTAATTAAGTGATTAACATTAATATCTCTTTGTGCCGAGATTGGAACTATTGGTGCATTTTCTGCAATTGTTCCTTTAAGGAATGCTTTCAATTGTTTGTGGTTTTCTTGAGCTTCTTTTTCTGTAACTAAATCAATTTTATTTTGTGCGATTACTATGTTTTTACAACCAATTATTTCTAATGCCATTAGATGTTCTTCAGTTTGAGGTTGTGGACATTTTTCATTTGCTGCAACTAGTAAAACAGCTCCATCCATAATTGCTGCTCCAGAAATCATTGTTGCCATTAAGGACTCGTGTCCAGGAGCGTCGATGAAAGAAACAGTTCTTGTTAGTTCGCCTTTTTCTTTGTTAGGGCCAATTTCTTTAGAAGAATAATCTATTTTTCCTGTTTCCTTATTTTTGAATTTATAGAATGATGAATTTGCGTAACCTAATTTAATGGTAATTCCTCTTTTGATTTCTTCAAAATGAGTATCTGTCCATTTACCTGAGAATCGTTCTGTTAAAGTTGTTTTTCCGTGATCTACATGACCTACAAGTCCTATACTTATCTCTGGTTGAGTTACTTTCTTTGTTGTTTTTTTAGCTGTAGGCATATTTAGATACTTCAATTGGCTGTTTATAAGGGTTTTTGATTTTGACAACTTTTAAAAGGGATTTAGATTACTTTTATTTTATGAAAGCATTATTCGATGGATTGGAAATGGGGATTAAGGAGAAGTTTGCAAAGATTAAACTTCTTTGCTTAGATTTTGATGGTACTTTGACAGACAGAGGTGTTTATGTTGGTGAAGATAATTTAGAATCTGTTAAATGTGATAGGGCTGATGGATTGGGCTTAGAATTTGTTAGAAAATATTGTGGGATCGATGTTGTAATTCTATCAAGAGAAACTAATAAAGTTGTTGCCACAAGAGCTAAAAAATTAAAGATACCTTGCACTCATGGACTGAATGATAAATTAGGAAACTTTTTAGAAGAGATAAAAAGTAGAAATTTGAAATTTGATGAAGTTTGTTTTGTCGGAGATGATTTAAATGATATTGGAGTTATAAACAAATCAGGATTAGGTATTGCTACGGGTAATGCATTTGATCAAGTCAAGAAAGTTGCAGATTACGTTACTCAGAGAAAAGGTGGTAATGGTGCAGTTAGGGAAGTTTGTGAATTGATAATGTATGCTAAAGAAAAACATCCATATCCTTAGAATTATTCTTTTTTCTCTTCAGGAGCTTCCTCTTTAACTTCGGGATTTAGAAGTTCTGGAATTGGCTTTGTTCCGTACTTAGAAACTAATAAATTTAATTGAGCAGTTGCTTCACTAATAATATTTCCTCTAACTGTTTTTCTTCTGTATTCGCCTTTCTTCTTTACTTTAACGCCAACACTTGTTTGAACTAAAATTCTTTTTCTGTGAGTTGTTTCTATTTCTGGTCTCATTGGGAAACCTGCAGAGTCTGAACCGCCTGTAACTTTTAATTCGTAACCTGTTAAACCAAATAAGTTTCCTGGAATAGTTTCTCCAACTTTTCTACCTGATAGAAGTGTTTGTTCTACTGGTTTAGAATAGGTTTTACCATCTTTAGGGCTACTGATATTACATTTGATTTCTTCTGCCATTGTTTCAAAAGCAGGTTATTTTGGGTTTTTAAAGGTTACTACGGGAAATTTTTATAAATCGACTAATCTTGGATAGTTTAGTGATTTGAGTATGAACAGACTTTTTTTAGCTGGAGGGTTATTGGCAGGGCTTAGCTGTGCTAATCCTGGATTGGAAATATTGGATTCTCAATTAATTCCTCCCGTTATTGAATCTAAAGAATCAAGTAAATTGGAAGGTTTGATGAGTAGAGATAAATATTCTTTGGCCGATGATCCCATTAGATTAGATGCATTAAGAAATTTTTTTGATGATTCATTGGATGAAAATATATTTGAAAACAATGTTAGGGATAATTTAGTTTTGATTAAGGCTTCAGGACAGATTGCCCACGGATATTTAATCGATGATAGTGGGCTTGTTTTAACTGTTGAACATATGGCTCGTCATGTTAATCGTGAAGGTATTGTCAATGGGTCAATTATTGATTATCAAGGAAATGTTTATCCCATTAGAAGAACAGAACTTATCAGTGAATCTTTAGACTATGCAGTCTTAGTTGCTGAAACGGGAAAAGATCCTAAAACTCATCCTTTAAAATTTGTAAATACTTCTAAATCTTTATGTGGGGAAATTGTTGGTTTTTTTACGTATTCTTTAGTTTCGCCCTATGAATCTGTTGTTCATGAAGGCGGTACAGTGATTTGTTCAGAACATGCACTGTTTAATCTTCAAGATGATTTTCCTAAAAAACATAAGGGTCCTTCCTTAGATGATTCTACAAAGAGAGGTTTTAGTTTTATATCTCTCAAAATAAATCATGGGGATAGTGGAACTCCAAGCTTTATCAATCCCCTTGAAGAAAATCCCATTTTTTTTGGTCTTGCAACTGGAACATATGATATCGATGATGGTACGGTGAATAATATGGGAATTGTAACTAGCTCTTCAGATATAATTTATTCTCTAAAATATTATTTAGATGATTTAGATTCCCCATAAGGGCTTATCTTTTCTTTTGATTACTGCAATTTCTTTAAGAATTTCAATTTCTTGAGGCTTTAGTAATTTCTTCATTTTCTTAAGTTCGAGGAATTCGTTTTCTGTTAAGTTAGAATAAAGAACTTCATTCTCATTGATTTGTCTTCCTGCAGTTAAATCTGGAATAGATACTGCTACTTCCTTTCCTGCTTCAACTTGACGGATGTTTTCTTTTTCATGTTGAATACTTTTTACATAGGATGCCTTTGATCCATCTTTTTTCATTAGTTTTGAATTTGTTTTTAGAATTCCGCCTTCAATACCTACACCTACCACACAAGGTCCACATTGTCTAAATATGCATCCTTTTAGAATTGTTATTTTGAAGGGTCTTGTAAGTTCTTCTAAGTTTTTTGTTTCTGCAGCTTTGCTTAACTGTTCTTTCCATTCAGTGTAATCTTCAATTATTTTGTAAATAACTCCATTAAGAATTGTTTTTACTTGAGGGTCAGTTTCACAAGATTTAATGTTAAATCCAAGAATTACCTTATTTGCAACTTCATTTTCTGAAGATGCTTCTGCTAAATCTTTTTTAGATATATTTCCTATGGATGCTTTTTTTATTTTGATATCTTCTTTTTTTAACAATGCTGTAAGTGCTTCTAAACTTCCTAATGTATCTGCTTTTACGATTACACCTTCTTTTTCAGTGTCAATCATTACGCCTTCAAGTTCAGTTTGAAGTTCTGCTGCTTTTTGTTCTAAATTTGTGTTTGCAACAATCAATGGCATACCACCAACAACGCCTTTAACGTCTTGAGCTGAAATTCTAACTCCATAAGCTGCATGGATCTTATCAACATTTTTTAGTTTCTTACCTTCAGGTTCAAATAATCCTTTAATTTTTGTAACAACTGGACCGTCTAAAGTTCCTACAAGTATTTGGTCTCCTTTTTTTAGTTGACCGTCATATAATATTACATCTAAAGTAGTTCCAACGCCCACATCTTCTTGGATTTCTAAAACTGTTGCTTTCCCTTCACCTTCTTCAGAAATGTTAAGGGATTTTTCCAAATATTTTTGTGCTAATCCAGTTAATACCATAAATAATTCTGGAATGCCTTCATTTGTTTTTGCTGAAACAGGCACCATTGCAATTTGAGAAGTATAATCTGTCACTCTATCGAATCTTTCTGAATTAATTCCATGTTCTGCTAAAACTCCTAGAACTTCGTATAGTTTAGTATCCATTTGCTGCCTAACAGTTTCGGCTTGGGAATTAATATTATCTAGAATGTTTTTTTTGTCATTGGATCTCCATCCATGAACTAGGTCAATTTTATTTAATGCAATTATGAATGGCGTTTTATATTCCTTTAAGATTTGAATACATTCGATTGTTTGATCTTTTACTCCTTCATTGATATCTATTGTAAGAATTGCTAAATCTGCAAGGTTTCCGCCACGTTTCCTCATATTATTGAATGCGGCGTGACCTGGACTGTCTAAGAAAAGTAATCCAGGTATTGTAATTTCTTGATTAAGGCTTTTTAGAAGGGATCCACAGCATTTTTCTATGGATTGGATTGGAATGTTATATGATTTAATTGATTGGGTTATTCCTCCAGATTCACCTTTTGTGATGGAAATGCCTTTAACTCTTTCTAGAATACTTGATTTACCGTGGTCAATATGCCCTGCTATTACTACAATTGGTTGTCTGATCATTTTTTTTACCCTTAGTCATGTGGCAAGCTCTTTTTGAGATATTATAAATCTTCTTATTCAAAAGAAACATTGGTTAATGTACTTTGAGAATTCATTATACCTACTTCTCCGATAAGTGAGATGTTATTTGACATTTCCCTTATGAGGTTGAGTACTTTGAATGCATTTGGAGATTTTATCTTATCTTTTGATTTGTCGCACGATTTTTGAATTAGTTTATTCTCTGAATAAACTTTTCTAGATATGTCATAATCCTTTTTCTGATATGCATTTATTGCGTTATTGTAATTTTCAGTTATCTTATCATATAGTCCATTAAGTTCTTTTATTTCTGAAGAGGATAGTTTTGCCCTACTGTCTTCTCTAGAAACTCTTTTAGCTAAATCTCCAATTCTTTCCATTGTAAGAACTAATGTTTGTTCATTTACTACTTCTAATGATGTTAAACCTACTTCTTTTTTTATTCCAGGTTTTTCAATACATCTTCTAAGTACTCTGAATAGTAAATATGCGAATCTATTTGCATCTAAATCTCTAGTAATAACACTTTCAAATTGTCCCTTACCATTGCCTAGTTTGGAATCATGGAGCATGCTTTTAATTACAATGTCTAATCTTTTTCTAAGATCTTCAAGCCTTATTTCTTTAATGTTTAAGAAGTCTTTTGCAACTACTTTTTTATCAGTTTGTTCAATAACTTCAATTGCAACTAATCTTTTTAGAATTTCTCTAATTTCCTTTTCTCTCTTTTTGATTTCTTTCCCCTTGATGTTTATTGTGTTGAATTCTTTCATATAACTTGCAACTATTTCAAGCTCAATTTCCTTTGTAGAAAGGTCATCAATGTTTATGTTTACAATCTTTTTTTCTTCTCTTTCTTCAGGGTTTTTTGATGAAATAACAATATCTCCTTTGTCATCTTCTTCAAAGTAAACAACATCTCCTTTACTCATATTGTTTCTTTTTAGCCAATCCTTTGGAATGGAGATTACATGGGAACTATTTCCAAATTTGATTAATTTTCTGTATTCCATGAGAAAAACTCCATTATGTTTTTAACTGATTTAGTGGGAAAATATAGAGTATATTTTCTATATTGAATAAGTATATATTGGTATATAAACATTACTTTTAGTAGAATTTAGCTAAAAATATCGAATCTTTCATGGGGTTGAAGATTATGGTGTACAATATTAGTATACAGTCTGAGTCTGAACTTAGTGAAAACTGGAATTTTGATAAGCGTAAATTCTTATCAAATGAATTGATTAGAAAAAGGATTAAAGATAAGGCAGTGATTA
>Ga0257117_1000502_pt1 | contig 30333 bp, 35 predicted proteins | sample SI112_135mmetaG_FD_190157 | JGI IMG/M metagenome (GOLD analysis project Ga0257117, IMG submission 190157) | Marine microbial communities from Saanich Inlet, British Columbia, Canada - SI112_135m | ecosystem: Environmental > Aquatic > Marine > Inlet | place: Canada: British Columbia | collected... | reverse complement strand
CAGGGTATGCGACCTGTTTCTGGAACTAGGGGTCTTTACGCTGGACCCTCACAGTTCTCTAAAGCTAATAAGTGGATCCAAAGCACGCGCGGTGCATATGACGAAATACGTGCGCTGGGGAAGGATCGGGTCAATCGAGTAGTTAAGGATGCCAATCTAGGCTCTACGGATGCTGAGTCTAAGATTAATTATATCAATACTAAGCTAGGCCTGAACGATAGGGAGAAGGCTAAGCGTATTGCATATGTTAAGGGGGTCCTAGGTGAGTTAGACATAGGGCATAGCCAGGCCGACCCTGCTGCTGCACTTAAGGTACTCAAGGACAAGGTAAACGCCACCCTCTCCTCAAATAAAACTAACTTCCTTGGTGGAGCCATGGGGCTAGTGGCCTACGGCCTGGACGGGAACAATAAGGACAATAGGAATAAGAGCCTCAACTTCTCGCAGTTTATGCTTCAGCTACAGTCTGACAACACAGGAATATCGGCTAGGGACAAGGAGCGTAGAATTTCCGAATACTTCGGTAATATGCGCGGTCGTCCCCTTAATATCTCACCTAACGATGCAGCCAGGGCCGTCATGCAGAATGGCGATCTAGACAGCTATACCGTTCCAGCCGCCACTGCAGAGGGTAACGCGTTAGTGTCGCAGATGAACATCATCAATGACGTGTTAGCAAACCAAGAGGCCACAGATGTAGGAAATATGGATGGCTTCTCAGCCACGGTTGGTCTATCTGGTGGGGATTCCTTTGCTAGGGAGTACCACAAAGACCTGCAGGTAGGATTTGCTGATCCCCGTGTAGGTGCTCGTGGTGACTACATGCGTAAGCTCTTGTCTAACAAGGTCTCCGCAGCAGGCATTGCGGGGCTTGGTGGTCGAATGATCACCTCTGGGTCAGAGATGGGTATGGACGTCGGCTCTAGGCTACACAGACTTAGTGGTATGGTTAGTGCCCGAGAGCGATATGGAAAGCGCAGCCCCGGTAAGATGATTAGTGGAATCCTAGGCACTAACATCGGAGCCATTGACAGCCAAAGCCGTAGATACCTACGTGGCAAGTCTGACCGGATGTCCGTAGAGCTTGAGACAAAGCTCATGGATGCTACTCGACAGATCATGCGGGCATCCATGCCTAGTGGTGAGACCATTAGTGACGAGCAGGTGTCTAGACACGTGCATCGGTTGATCGAGGGAACCCGTGGAAAGTTCATGGGTAAGGGAGACGCTGCGCTTAATGAGTCGATGGTTCGGCTGGCACAGATGTCCCCACCCGGTTCACCAAGCAGCTCAGGCAAACCCGGTGAGATCACTGCACAGATGAATGAACTAATGGGAACCATCGGTGGGTTAAACCAGAAGATAGCTGCGCTTAGAGACTTACTACCATAGGGGATTAAATGACTGGGCAGACCGACAACAAGGCAGGGTTCTTAACCCTTGGGCCCTCAGACAATGAGGTGTCAACCGATTACGCCACTAAGGATGGTGCGCATGTAATCATCTTTGCGAACAAGGTGTCCCCTGACATGGTCTTGGTCCACCAATCTAAGTTCGTGGGCTTCTACAAGAAGCTACGTAGCCAGGATGAGGTTGAGCCTACACCGAGGTCCATTAAGGACCTGATCCTCAAAGACACAATTATAAACCTGTAATAGCTAAGAAAAGGAAGCGATGGCGTAAGCCACCACTCCCTTTCCTTGTAGTTACTTAGCTACTTGCGCACGGCAGCAGCAGCAGCAGGGCCAACCGTCTCACGAGCGACCGTGTTGGCCTCGGAGAACCAACCGTTCACAGCGCCGACTGCGCCGACGACTAGCGACAGGAGCACAAGCGGCAGTATGACGTAGCGCCCGATGCTGAAGATCGCTCCGGGTGCGTGCTTGAGCTCATTATTGAATTCATCGTTCCAACGTTGTGACATGACGTCTCCTAGTATATGGGTTCATAACTCTTATAACATTAAGCCACCTGCCCTTTGCAGACAGGTAAGAAGGAAGCAGCAAGTTAAACACCTTGCTGCCCCCACGTGCTGGGTCCTACTTTCTCGGCTTGAAGTGCTTGCGTCGGTCAGTGACCTCATCAAGTACGGTAAAGCCGGAGGAAGTCAGGAGGCGGAAGGGGTCGCCGTTGAACGCGACGTTCTCCCTACCATTCCCAAAATTAAATACCTTTCGTACCACCCCACGAATGGAGAGGTGCGAAGAGACTCCGATTACTTCGGACAGACCAATACCCTTGTGCGGTAGGGCTAGATCTCTAGCCTGCTTCTCCGTCTTAGCTCGGATGATGGCACCGCCGCGATCGTAGTAGGAAAATACCCACCAATATACCTGCTGTGATTTGGGGATCTTGTGCTTACTCATGGAGCAGTGTGGATCCGAATGCGCTTAAACACCGCAGGATTAAGCCTACGCAGTCCGATACACACCTTACACATGGACCTACGGCCATTCCTACCGTTGGTGTCCTTGCCGAAGTTCTCCCAAGACATGAAATCACCGCAACGCGTGCACACCCGGCCATCGGCTAGGTTGGTTGGTGTGTCCTGGAGGATGACCCCGAACACTCTACCTGTGCACTCGCCTAGGCCGTTGGCCCCAGAGACCAGCACCTGCGTCACACCTTGGTGGGTGTGGTTGCTGCCGCTGCGCGGGACATACCCAGCTTTGAAAACCTTATCTTCAAGAGTCGAGACTAGGTCGTCGATGATCTCGCTAGAAAGTACCGTATCAAAAGTTATCGGGGCTTCAGCCCACACTAGGCGCTTACCGCCATTAGCATCCAGCCTATATTGCACAAAGGTCGCGGTGGATAATACCGTCATGGTTAACTCCGGGGTTAAGAGAAACCTATACCCCTACACTGAACTTCAGTCCAGGGTTGCTGTCCATCGCCACCAGGGTTCCTCCCGGTAGCACATGCTCACCCGTAATTCTAAACACCTCGCACAGGCGCTGGATCTCAGCTACAGGAACATAGCCAAAGACGTCATCGCCTAGTGCCCTAGAGAACACCTCGAGTAACTCTTCATATCTTTTTGGATTTTCAAACCTAAGCCCCGGAAAATCCTCTAATCCTAAAAATGAACCCGAACCCATTATTGCTACCTCTAGAGCCGTATAGTCTCCCGGAGGGATACCACCAGATCTAGGTGAGCAATAGGTATGGGCGCTGCCCTGGATAGATAGGACCACATCTGGGAACATCGTTGTGAGGGGGTAGAACCCTTCCATGTCTGCGTAACTGGGGACAAAGCTAGGTCCTACCTGGCGAGCCCCCTTAAATCTGTTTGTGCGCACAAGTGCGCGTCTAAAGTCCAACATAGTAAGCTCCTACATCTGAGTCCTTATACCTGTTTACACCCCATTCCTTGCTGTACCCTGTAAGGAGGAGGTCCATCTATGGCAAGCAAAGTAGTGTTCGTACAGCCGGACCCATTTAAGGGGCAAGGCAAGAGAGTAGCCAGCTACATCCCAGACTACGCGAGTCTAGGTGAGGACTCTGAGGCGTTGAAACTGAGCAACGCTGAGGCAGCGGGCTACGACACCCAACCACTGGAGACCGCCTCCCGCCCCGTTAATGGAATTGCCATTAAGCCGAACACCCACGCGTTCGTGCAGGTAATTAACGCAGACGGTAAGATCCTAAAGGTTTTCAACCAGCTAGGGTCACAGACCCCGGTCATGGACCCGGAGACCCACGACGTTAATCCCAACAGTATCAAGGGTGACGCCTGGACTGACTGGATCCTTCAGGGTGTACGTGAAGAGAGGATGGAGAAGACTCAGGTAGTTGAGACCTTTGGCGAGACATACCTATACGCGTTCGGTGAGAGACCTAGATCTCTTGTGTTCTCTGGTCTACTAATGAACACGTTGGACTACAACTGGCGTGCTATCTTCTGGGAGAACTGGGACAAGTACTTTCGGGCAACCAAGTTGGTTGAAAACAACGCTCGAATCTACATTGGGTTCGACGACATCCTCGTAGAGGGCTACCCAATGAACGCGGTGGCTAGCCAAACCGCCGACTCACCTAACGCCCTATCCTTCTCCTTCAACTTCTTCGTGACCAACTATACTAACCTAGCGGCCCAACGGGACTTTAAGCACCAGAACGCCAATAGCCTCGCAGTGGTTAGATCCGGATACCAGCGGGGTGCCGAAGGGCTAAGAAAAAGCGACCGCATCTCACTAGCAGAGCTATTCGGATTTAAGGACGTGTCCAACCAGGGCAATCTAATCTATAAGCAGATGATAGAGGCGGGGTACACTCAGCAACAAGCACTACTAGCGGGTAAGACTGTCAACAGCTTCGCTAACGCTGCGCAGAAGGCTGCCTTCACCTCGATCTCCAGCCCAGCTAACGCGCTTGCGTTCACAGAGGCGTTCCTTAACAAGACCACCCTCGACGTGTTTAGGGCTACCGCTGCTACCTCCTCAGCAGCACTTGAGAAGAAGTTGAATCTAAAAAAAGGTGAGGTTAACGCCTGGTTTGGCTTAATGGGGACGATACTAGATGGTGTGGATAACTCATCGGCGCTTAGTGCCTTGGATCTTAATTCTGCCGGTTTTCAGCTTCTGAAGCTTGGGTCCATTGACCGTATTGTGCAGGCGATGGCCTACAACGTTGGAGCCGTTCTCGCGCCTAAGGGAACACAGTCCACAGAGGCGGAGAACTTGGCTTCACTATTATTTAAACCTAAACCTGGCGGGATGACTACGGTTCCGTCTGGGTCTTAGACAGTTCCACTTCCAAGATGAAGGAGCACATATATCCCTTCAGCTCGGCTAGTTCATCTTCAGTAGGACGCCACTCCGGAGTCCCCACAGCAACTACCCCAGCCAACGCGTCGAGGGTTGCATTGCCGAACTTCTTAGGCTCATGCGCAGGAACTGCCGCGAAGTACGCACACTGCTTTACGCACGCGTCGATGTCGTCCTTAAGGTCTTGGTAGGTAAAGGAACGCTCGGAGCTGAACCCGCCGCAGACCTTGAGGGTCTCTTGACCGTCGGTGTCATACACGGACCAGTACGTATACCAAACCGAGCTACTCCACCGTGAGTAGGCCACCTAGCACCAACTCTTGATGTTCGGCCCCTTGATGCTCCCGATCTGTCGGAAGATGAAGACCGAACCGTCTTTCTCGTTGATGTGCGTTCGCCAACCGTCACCGAGCTTGAGCCACGGGGCGGGGCTGGGCACCTCCGTGATCGTAGCGAAGCAGTGGAACACCTCCGGCATGTGGAGGCTCGGAAACATGGTCCAACTGTCGATGGACATCTGCTTGCCGTACCAGCTCGGCTTGACGTTGGGGTTGTCGAAGTTCACGTCCACCACGAATGGGTGATCGTAATCTCGACCAAGGCGGAACCAAGCCGTCAGGTCCCCGTCCTCGTTGTTGTCGATGAAGATCCCGTTCTCATCGCTACCCAGCTCCTGCAGGGTCTTTAGGTCCTTCACCCAGGGGAGGACGACGTTCTTGCAGCCCTTTGCCTCTTCCTCGATGGTGTTGTCTGACTTGCCTTTCTTTCGTGGTCGCGGTACGCGGTGATTTGCCACAGGACTTCCTTGGTTGTTGGTGTTCACAAAATACAATGATCAATTACGTATCCCAGTGGGTCACTGACCACACTTCATCACAGTTTCTACCTTCAGCTACCTGAGCCAGTGCTACCGCCTTAGCGTGGAGCTGACCTAGAGCCGTGGTCATCATGTCGACGATGTCCTCACCCTCTAGGATCAACAAGCAGTTGACATCATTCATCAGCGTCGTTGCCTCAGGCGTGATCCTAAGTCGATACCGTGCCTCGTCCATATCCAGCCATTGGGGGATACCATATGTGTCTCCCATGTGGCCGTAGGCATCGCTAATCTCGATGTCCACCAATGGGCTGTCTTCGGTGCAGACGGTGAGCTCGTATGAGTTCCCCTGCTCGGTGTACCAGTTAAACTGCGGGTACAATCGCTCTAGCAGCTCCTGTAAGTCGTTATCGTCGTCGTCACTATCATCGGGGTTGTCGTAGGCCGACACCCCTTCGTGTAATATGGCCATACACACTCCTTCCTATTCACTTGGGTCAGAGGAGTCTCCCTCTAACAGTTGGGCTCTCTCGAGCCTCGATAAATCATCAATAGCCTCTATTAGTGAATTGCATGTCGCTATTAACGCATGAGCTGCTGACGCATTGCGTACGTGCAGTAAACCAAACACAACGTGGAGCACTGCCAGAAACGCGTGCGCGTAGGACTCGGCGTTCTCAGTGGTGCTGAACTGATCGTACTCAAATATGAAGAACCCAAGTGAAATAACCACAAAAAAGTACATGAGTGGGAGACGCTTACGGCAGGATGCTCGTGTTTCAACGGCATTCGTGCGCGTAGCAGCCCGGTCGCTTGTATCGGTCACCTCACCTCTTGCCACTGGGTGGCGGATTCTTCACACGCCCTGCACGTATTACTTTTAGAATGAGCAGGGACAGTGGGTTGTTTACAGGCAGTGCAGCACTTCATCTTGCTGGACTTCTTGCTTGTAGGATTCTTAATCTTAGAGAAACACCAAGCGCAGTGACTCGAGTCCCTCAGATGGTTGTATCCCAAACCGCACCGAAGGCAGGTATGAAGCCCCGGGTTCGATTGACTATAGAAAGAATAATCGGTGGATAACTTAGCCAATTCATCACGAGAAAGTATCGTCACTTTCGCCAATCCAAACACAAGTCGCTGTGTTGGTGACATTTTTTCTGGGTCTGCCTTGTGGTCATGAAACGCCACCCAAGTAGTGTCCGAACCGCGATGGTTGTTACACTTCTTGCAGGCGATCGCTATATTCCTCCGGTGGTTGGAACCACCCTCGGAAAGAGGAACCAAGTGTTCTTTCGTAGCGAGCTTAACCTTCTTAGCGGGAGTCTCCTCCCCGAAGATGACATCACTACCACACCAGTGACAGTGGTAGTTACGGCAGACCCGACACATGTACTTACGTGCCGAGATCTTATTCATAGCGTCCTCCAGGTATATAGAAAAAAGGAGAAGGAGGAACTGCCCTAAAGCAATCCCTCCTCCGTTAATCCCCAACGTCGACCAGGCTGTAGGAAACAGTTCATATCCCGGTGTAAGTTGTGCGACTATCTCCTGCTTCCTACGGTCAGGCGATTAAGGGATGTCGTACGCCCCAGCTTCATAGCTCTTATACCCATTGGGGCATAGAAGTTTGCAGTCTCCGTGGTAGCCTCTACGCAGGAGAACGTAATGACTCAAGCAAGATATCTAGGTCTACGATTGTTTCTCGAAGGGATCGAAGTAGACGTAATTCAGGCTACTGTGCGCGGGGGTATCCAACAACCCGGGTCAGCGCAGATCTCTATACCCGCAACAGACAATGCCCACGCGATCCTACCTAGGACGCTGGTCCACCTATTCTATATAGAGTCCTCGTACCATCTGGACGAGACCAGTAATAACGTCACAGGTACTGATTTACGTAAGAACCTAGACCTGGCGAATAGTAAGAACTGGCGACTGCTGTTCACGGGTGAGGTGCGTGGGTACAAGTTCACTAAGGTTGGGGGCGTTAGGCAGATTTCCCTCACATGCCAGGATGCTACGGCCTACTGGCAGCAGGCGCAGATCTACTGGGGTACGGGCAAGACCTCTCTCAACTCCTTTAAGCAAACCGTATTCAATGGTGCCACCCAACTACATAGGGGTAAGCAGAAGGTTGACTCCACCGGGGACTTAATCCGCTTACTACGCGCTAGACCTTCCACTAACCCAACACTGCCTGGTTTGTTGGGTGGCATTGTGGCACTACTTGAGTCCACCACCGGTGTGTACGACGCGGCCAGCAAGCGTAGGTTCCGTGGAGTTAATGACTTCATGTCCCAGGCAGAGTTACGGCTACACCTCACTAGGATGATTGGTGCGGCTAGTAAGGATGATACCTCGTCAGTATTCCTACGCTCCAGCGGGTTCCGCAAGTACCTGCGCAGGGTCAGTCGTTCTGTTAAATCCACCGCGTCCTTTATGGATCTAGTTGGCCTGCTCCTATCTAAGATCTACCACCAGTGGTCTTCAGTCCCTGCGCCTCCGTTCATTGATAGCAACGCTACGGTAACTACTCGGATTCATAAGTCAACCGGAGTTAAATACGTAGGTAACACGAAGGTTGTACAGCTATACCGAGACGTGTTGGCTACGCAGAAGGTAGTCACTGCCAGGTATAACGCTGCTAATAAGTCAAAACGCACAGCGAGACTAATGGTGGTGCAGGCTGGAGATGCCGATCCACTATTAAAGGTAAACACCCGGGGGCAGGCACGCCTAGACCACGTAGGCCATGGGGCGTTCAATAGCAACATCAAGTCAGCTAGGCTCTCTTCACGTACTGCTCGAGATATTAGATCTGTGGGTATTGACCTAAGAAAGGAGGTCGACGCTAAGAAGTCCAGCCCATCACAGAAGGCTGGTCAACGCAGAAGAGTAGAGAAGATATCGGTAGGTTGTGACTACGCAGTCAAGGCTGTGCGCTTGCTCACTATTATCATGCGACAGGAGAGTGCTGGTCACCTTGGACATACACGTGCCAACTTCATACTACTACGTGGGTACCTGAACAAGGCAGCCCAGGCGCTAAGCAAAGGCGTGGGAACTCCTTATAAAACAGTAACTAAAGAGATCCCCGTACAGTCCAGACTTAACGCATTCCTGTTTAGCCCTGACCTATACATGGTGCCCCCTCCCAAGTGCAATGTGCTATTTCCTGAGCATGTACAGAGCATCACCTTCGGGCAGGACTACCTCAGTGAGATAACCCGGCTGTGGCTGCACGGACGTACTGCCTATGGTAGGGACAAGAAGGACATGTACTTCAGTCCTAATACGTCAATCCTTGGTGGTCCGAAGTCTGCCGATGCCACTGCCGCAGTCAAGAAGGGTGTCTCCTTTATCATGGAGCACGAGCTCTACACCGGTATCATCCCCTCCATTGAGGGACTAGGTGACAATGGTGTGTTCAAGAAGATTAACAAGCGGGCCATCAGAGCAGACAAGAAACGCCATAAAGGTGTGGATGGGTCCGATGTAGCAGGGCAAGCATTGCACTCCCCACAGGAGCACCTGCAGCGAGCGGCCAATTACTTATTCTTCGCCAAGAGGTTCGCCACCCGCTCAATGAGTGTCACCTGTAGGTACTCACCTCAGATCGTAGCTGGGCTACCTGTAATTGTGCTGGACCCTGTAAAGGGTGAATCGCGATTTGCATTTGGCAGTAAGAACGTCGACTCATTAATCGACAACCCACCTGAAGGTACCCACTACATCGGAGCAGTACATAGTGTTACCCACGTGCTCACCTCAGGTGGTGGAGCACAGACCGTACTAGACCTAGTTAAGGTACGTAGGCACAACGAAGGAATAGACCTCTTTGGTGGAACTAGCGGCAAGGTAGGTGAGACCACAGTTATTAAGACCAAACTGGTTGCAAGGCGTAAGAAAGTCCCAACGAACGTAAGTGCTGACCGGGGCGCATACAGTGCGTACGATGGTAAGACTGTTGGTACTAAGAACATGGCAGCCACTGAGCCTGAGGGCTTCACCGCTAAGTACAATCCTAAGTACAACTCACTAAGGGATACCGTGCGAGGTGAGCTAGATGAGATCGATGGCTTTGTACGTGATCCAAAGAAGAAATACCTAGTTAAGGTGAGGCGAGACTTTCCGGAGGCCAACGTTAGGATCGGCCAGATGCAGACTGCTGTTAGCGGTAATGGTGCCAACGACCCACCCACTTTTGGTAAGTACCGGGTGTTCTCTACTGCTGGCAACTTGACCTCTGAGGAGAGGAAGTACTCCGAGCAACATAACGTGTACGTAGACATCTACGAGGTTTCCTCGAGCAAGCGTAAGCGGCAGGTAACCTTTGCGTTCGAAGACACCGCCACCCCACCCTGGTTCTCCACCATCTACCAGGCACAGAACATTGGGTCCGACTACTACTCAGAGATGCTTGGGTGCCTGTCGGTACTGGACACTTCCCTATTCACAGGGGCAGACCTTAAGACTAATGAAGATGGCGAGGTGGTGAGCGCGGTAATTGAGTTTGATACCAACGACGGAACCTCTTCTAAGGAAGTCACAATACCTGCCGATATCGCTACCCCACCTATTACCGTGGAACAGGCATGTAATAATCTAGCGGAGACATGGTTGGGCCTAAAGGAAATGGGTGCAGACATTGACCTATTCGTAGATACGTATACAAATAGGAAGTTCGCCACTCTTTACACTATGTTGGGGAACCAGAACGGGTACCTATTAGCGAATGATAAATATCGAACTAGCACGCCGCTGCCTGATCTGATTGGTTTCCACGGTAATGCCTTCGGATACATCACTCAACTGCAGGATGTAAACGGTGCTAGACTAGATTACGAGCCGCTGTATAAGTTAAACGGCAAGGGTAAGGTGAGAAATGTCGACACACGCGTTGATCCGAGAGCTGGTCGCTATGAAAAGGTCGAAGACTACGTCGACGACCTCCGAACCCGAGGCACCTGAGTCCGCTAGTCTAGGGTCACTGTTCAGCATAGATGAAGAGATGGACACCCAAGGCTTACTGATTATGGAGCAGGACTTCGGCAAGGGTATCGCTAAGAAGCGCATCCTAACCACCAAAGGTGTTTCACTAAAGGAACTCTACGAAACATCTAAGCCTTAGTGCATAATACTCGTGGAACTAGCAGGAGAACTTAAATGCCACAGTCACCTTTCAAAGCCCGCGTAACCGAGAACATCGATGTGCGCACTCAGACCGCGAACAACGTCGGGCCCGAGGCCGCTGTTCCACTATCACCGGGTAATAAACTAGCGAAGGAGCAGCTTGCTCTTCTTATGGGGAAATCTATGAACAAGGAAAAGCAGGCAGGCGCAGCTAAGAAGATGCACAGAGCCCTTTATGGTAAGAAGCCTTCACTAAAGAGGGACGTTGCTACACATGCGGGCATCTCCAGCCTCTTATCTGCACCCATGGGTAAGCACTACGCCGCAGCCGGAGCAGTCGAGGGTGGACTAGTCGGTGCCATATCCCATGCAGTTAAGAAGTCAAGATACAACAAGCGTAAGAAGGGCGTTAACAAGGCGCTAGCCTTGGGTGGTGGCCTCGCGGGCGCGACCGGTATCGCTGCTGGTTCTGGTGCTGGGTACGCGGCGGGTAAAAGCAAGAAGGCCAGCGTCAAAGACAAGTTCATGAATTACGTCTCCACCATGTCCGGCAAGGCTGGTAAGGAATCGGCTGAACGAGCAGCTAAGATGTCAGGTAAGGCCCAGAAGGCTGACGACCTAGCCTCGCTACCCATGACTAGTCGCTCGCAGAAGGCACACCACGGTGAGGTGTCGTCCGCCTATCGAAAGGGTGTATTGGCGGAGAACAAGGTTGGCGACAAGGCAAATAAGGCTACACGTAACGCACGCCTAGGTACTGGTGCTGCGATTGCTGGTGCAGGCGCTGCGGCCCTTGGCGCTCGCGCGCTTCATAAGTCTCTTAAGGCTCGTAAGCTAGCCAAGCGTAATAAGGGCCTAGGTATGTTAGCTGGCGCTGCTGGCGTAGGTGCTATCGGCGGTGCAGCCCTTAGCCGTTAAGGAATGACCATGTTAGATACTGAACAGGTTGCTTGGACTACGTTGGCATCTCCGACCGCAGAAGGTTTGGAGAAGCGCGCTTTTCTATTGAAGGCAATTAGGGCTATCGGAGCCAAGTCCCGCGCTGCTAAGGCAGGTGGGAGTGGTGTTGCGAGTGATTTCGTTAATACCTTTCGCGGCGCTAAGTCCGAAGCGGGTGCTTCTGCTAAGCACTATCGTAAGGAGATGGGACGTGCTTGGCGAGGCGATGCCCCCGGCGCACCTAGGAAGAAGCCCGGTAGCTTGGTAGAGGCTGGTGAAGCTGCAGCTAAGAAAGGTAAGGGCACTGACGAGGTAGCTGGTGCCGTTGGGGATAAGTCATCGTGGATGGACGACCTAGGTAAGTGGACCAAGGCTAACCCAGGCAAGGCTGTAGGCGCTGCAGCTCTGACAGGTGTAGCTGGGGTCATGGCGCGTAAGGCGATGAAGGCACAGAGATCACCCATCGCAAAGCTAACCTCGTTCGCTAAGAAGAACCCCGTTGCCACAGCAGCAGGTGTTGGTGCTGGTGGCCTCCTAGCAGGCTCTGCTTTAGGGAACTAAGGTATTGGTATAAGCTGGGTGAACCCACAAAGGAGATTGCCTGTGAGCACACCCATTACCGACTTCCTAAAGTACGCTAAGTCTTCACAAGTTAAAGGACATGTACGAAAGACGGAGGGCAAGACTGTCCCCGTCCGTTCGCATTCACGTGTAACTGAAGACCCAGAGCAGCGCGCTAGAGAGCTAGCGGTACGTAAGCAAAAAGAGATTAAGCTTTGGAGAGCCTGGAACGATGGCGGTAGATCACCCAATGATCTAAAGCCCCTCCTTCGTTCGTTTGGTCCAATGATTCGAAGTAAATCCAACGTATACAAAGGTAAGGTCAAGATGATTCCGGACTCAGCTATTGAGGCTGAGTTCCAACTTCGGTTTGTTGATGCGCTTCGTAGCTACAACCCGGAGAAGGGAGCACTTGGCACCTACGTATATCGTTACCTAGATAAGGCAAAGCGGTTTATTGTAGAGAACCAAAACATTGGGCGCATTCCCGAGAATCGTGTCTACAAGATTAAGAAGTACCAGAATGCTAAGGCTGACCTGAGCGAGGACCTAGGTCGAGAGCCTACGGTTAAGGAGATCGCAGAGCGACTCAACTGGCGTGAAGCAGAGGCTGAGCGCATGGACTCTGAGTTACGCAACGACCTGCTATCTCAGGGGTTTGATGAAGATCCCTACTCTATCATCCCCTCTAAGTCTGAAGAGGTCATCCGCCTGTTCAAGTACGAGCTAGAGGGCACAGAGCGAGACGTCTACGAATACTTGATTGGTTCAGGTAAAGAACGCGTAGCTAGTACTGGTGAGATTGCGAAGAAGGTTAACCTGCCTGACTATCAGGTCTCACGCATCAAGAAGAATATTCAGAAGAAGCTCCGGCGCTATCTGACGGAATGAGGTAAAGATGTCTGACTACACACTGAGAGCGCTCCAGCACGCATCGGAGGCACTCACCGATACGTTCATGGATCGCAACAAAGAGAAGGTGGCTAGTGCCGCGTGGGGTGCACTACTTGGTGGTTTAGCCGGTGCTGCATCCGAGGTCCACAAGCTGCGTAAGCTACGTATGCTCACACCTAACGCTAGGACCGCTGTCTATAAGGCATCCGATGACGCTGTTAAGAAGCAGGTTAGGGACTCCTCGTACATCCTCAGCCCCGCTGAGAAGAGCGCTAAGCGTGAGGCAGAGATCCTTCACGGTGCAGATAAGAATAGTAAGAGCAAGATTCCTGCTCCGTCGTTAGGTACTCCAGGTAAGGACTTGTCCGCCGCCGGTAGGGCGGGTGAGTCTCTAGCCATGAAGGCAGCTAGGCTCAAGAAGAACAACCCCTACGCAGCAGCAGGTATGGGTAACATCGCTAGGGGAGCGCTTGAGGGTGCAATCACGGGTGGTGTAGCAGGTAAGGGGCTATCCGCTTACAAGCAATACCAAAAGCGTCAGGCTATGAAGACCTTAGGTAAGAACATTGCTCTACCTGCTGCCGCAGGCATCGGAGCTGGTGCGCTTCTTTCGAGGAAAAACTAATGAGTATGAACGACGGTCGTAAACTAGCCATTCTTGAGAAGCTAGCCACGTATGGCAATCCCGGTAATACCGGGACAGCTAAGCAAATGCTTATGAGAAAAACTCACAAGCTAGCCAAGGGGGTTACTAGTGCTTTTAACAATAGGCTCAAGAGCCTTAGTAGTAAGGCAGTGACCACAAAGGCTCCCAAAGCCATGTCAGGTGTTAACCCTGCACCTCTACCTAGCCCACCCAAGTTCCCTACTAAAGGGGCTACCCCACCTAACATGTCCAAGATGGGTCCCAACAAGACCTTGATTCCCCGCATGGAGAAGAAGGCAGGTAAGATGGGTAACCTGATGCGTTCACCACTATATGGTGCTGCAACTGCTGTATATAAGAACCCACTGTTTGGTAAGCAGATGCAGAGCGCCTACCGAAAGAATGTGGCCGCCCCCGGCTCCGGAGGGTTTCTACCGCCGTACTCAGCCGCACAGAAGTCTGCCAACAAGGGCACGGCTGCGGCCAATAAGTTGTCCAGTAAACCAAGCCTAGCATCGCAGTTACCATTCAAGATCAACAAGCAGAACCTAGCGGGTGGTGCTAACAACCCCCACGATTTGGGAACTACTAATATCAAGGCACGCAAGCCTAAGCCCGCCACGGGTGGGGGTATCCGGATGAAACGTGGCATGGGCTACAACTGGTTAGCTAAAAAGATGGGGTTCAAGGGGACAGGCGCGCAGCTAAAGTCTAGGATGGGTGGTGGTACACTACATGCAGGCAAGTCCTACAAGATGCCGTCAGCAGCGCCAGCTAAACCTGCTGCTCCCGCACGCGCACCTATTCGGTTTGCCAAGAAGGTCGAGAAGCGACCCAAGCTGAATCTATTAGGTGCTAAGCGTCCGGCTCCCACCCCTCGAGCTATGCCTACTAATACTGCCGCAAGTAGGATTGGTAAGCGCATGGGCTCACCCACGGCAGCTAAGCCCACTCCCGCCCAGGTAGCTGCGGCCAACCCAGGTAAGGTGCGTATGGCACCTAAGATGTAAAAAATGTCTACAGAGCTACAGATCAAACTAACCGAGTTGGAATCTAAGTTAATCTCACTGGTTGACTTAGAGGTCCAGCGGTTAGAGCAGGAGCGCGATTTTCTTACCTCTGTAAGAGATAACTCCCTTGGAGGGGCTACGAAGAAGGATGAATCAGCTAAAGAGTCTGATGTCATCTTCGACGTTACCCGGCTGCTCGGCCTAGGCTAGTCACCTCTCCACACGCCATCCGGCCTCATCCTGGATAGTGCCAACACCTTGGTCAGCGCAGATTTGGTGTTGCCTTCGGTAGACTTCCAGTAGTCCGGATCTACATCATCACCCAAAAGTGAGATCGCCCCCTCTAGAATGGGGATAGCCTCTGCACCAGATAAACCATAGATCGACCTAATACCTTCTTGACCGGTTGGGCCTGGATCTGGCAGCACGCGATAAAGATGATCAGCATAGTTGTATGTGATATTCATGGAAGCGCGGGTGGTGCCCCCAATCTGGTATGTACCGCCACGCATATGGTGGGGTTGGTCTAGCACTAGTCTTTCCGATGTGACTGGGTCACAGAGGCAAAGGTCGTAACTCATGTTTCCTCCTAGCTGTCATATCCGATGAGTAATCGCACGTTCCCTGGGGGTCCGTAGATCTTGAGCTCCTCAAGAAACTCCCTAAAGGCGGAGTTCTCAATCCTAAGCGGATTGTATGGAAACTGCACCTGAGTCACGTCTGCTCTTCCATGCGCTTCACGCCAGGGGATGATCAGTTCGTTATAGATACTCCCTCGTCGCTCCCACTCCGCAAGGTCAGCCAACTTGATATACCCCGTGGAGGTTTCCTCTACCACGTCCCAAGGTAGAGACAGTAGTTCCTCTAAGGTTGCGTGTGTGAAGCTATGGTCACCTAAGCCGGTGGGGTAGCGGTATGGGTTGCCCCAGGTGGCGTGAGTACGAGCCTCCTCATCGTTGTAATCTTCACCAGAATCCTCTCGATAGTAGAATTGGTCCGACTCACTAATGTGTGCCTCACTATCCTTATCGTCGGGGAATCCCCGATCACCAACGTGGCCCGTGGGACCAGCGCCATCTACTTCCGTCCGCACACCTGACAGGAAGCCAAACAACGTGTAGTTCCTATTCCTAGGCGAAGACTTACGCCAGCTAGTGGAGTACCCGTTCCAGAAGTTCCTACGTAGTTCGACGACAGCCGAGTCGGCGTAGGCCACCTGTTCCGGAGAACCCCGAGGAAACTCAGTATAGGAGGGGCTCGGTGGCAGCTTACCGCATGTGTCAAGCATCAGGCCTACGGCTAGCTTATCCTCGTAGATGGCTCCGTCTAAATCGTCGTATGTCCAACTGTAGGGGCGTATAGCCTCAGGCAGATAGTTCCACTTACCATCTCGATGCACTTCCACCGCTATATGGATATCACATCCCATGTTTCCTCCTAATGTCAATAACCCTGTGCATCCAGCCAGGGTCTTGTACAATATGCGAACTAACCTAGGCTGACTTACACTGTCAGCTATAAGGAGTTCCTGTATGAATAAGCGCTATACCGCTGATGCAATCATAGAAAAATGCCATGACCTATTAAAGAGCGACGCAGTTCGCCAACGACACTGGAAGCGAATCGCCAAGCGAATCAACAAGCGCATCGGCGTAACCCTATCCTCCAAAGAAGTGAAGGCCTTAGTTGTGGCCGCTCAAGACTTTGATTCCATTGCAGTAATCTGGGACTCCAAGAACATCGATGGTGATCTCTCCAACACACCAGAGACAGAGACAAACGTCTCGACTGATGACAAGGGCGATAGCATAACCGTAACCTCTGAGGGTATTAGAAGCGTCGCTGACCTCATGCTCGCAGCCAAGCTAGACCCAGGTGAGTGGTACGCAGACACTGCACGCCCCAACTATTGGGAGACCATGCGTAAGGATGGTGGCTCCCACCCTCACTTTCAGATCAAGGCCTCGTTCAAGCGCTACCCCGAGTGGGCCAACACTAAGATCAAGGTACAGAAGCCACCACACGTTAAGGTAACTGAGCCTACGACTAAGGCCCTCTTCCTCCCAGATACACAGCATGGCTTCCGTAGAGAAGAGGATGGCACGCTGACCCCCATGCACGACGTTGTAGCCTGTGCGCTGGCAGTGGCTGCAGCTAAAGAGTGGCAACCCCAAGAGATCTACCTACTCGGTGACCATCTAGACCTCGCCCCTTGGTCTTTGAAGTTCGCCCGTCCAGCTTCCTTATTCCAAACAACCAACGCTTCTCTGCAGGCTGTGCACAACTGGATCGCTGAGATCCGTAAGGCATGCCCTAACGCCAATATCTATTACTGTGAAGGTAATCATGAGAACCGCATTTATCGCGCAGTCCTCGATCGTCTTAGTGAGCTAGAGGGGTTGAAGACGGCACTCGGCAAGCGTCCGGTGCTATCCATCCCCAACCTGCTACACCTTGACGAGCTCAATGTTGAATACATCGCACCGTATGGCAAGGAGCATGTGCTCTGGGGTCAAGTGGGCGTATCGCACGGTACTAAGCACGGTGCACGTGTTGGCCAACTCATCTCCAAGCGTCTCATCGAGTCCAACTACTCATGGGTACAGGGCCATGACCATAAGCTAGCCTCGGGCACCAAGACTCTGCATGACCGTGGTATGCGTAGGCAGATCACTGGTATGAGCCCCGGTACGCTAGCTCGTATCGATGGTGCTGTCCCAGGTGTGACTATGTACCCCAACTGGAGCCAGGGCTTAGGCTTTGCTGTCCGTGATGGGGACAACGTTCACATGTGGAATGCTCCCATCCTAGGTGGTGCTGTGTACGTCAACGGGAAGATGCTAAAGGCTGGGTAAGCCAGGGCGTGAGGCACGGGGGGCAGCCCCCCTTGTTAATAAGCCAGAACATCTGCTTAGCCACCGGCCCCATCCACAGATTGGCCTTAATCCAAGACTTGATGGTTGGGTACTTATCTGGGTCAGGCTCCATGAGCTCGTCATAGCCAATACCCTCATCACCGATGATACAGTTGAGCTCCTTAGCGAGCCGTGCCTGGACGTTGATCCACAACCAAACTGTAGGTGCCCCACGTACCCACTTTGAGGAGATGTGGGGGTGTCCCCATACCTCCGGACAGTCCTCTCCCTCTTCCTTGGCACAGGAAGGGTACACCGTTGATTTGTTGGTCACCTGGAAGTCGAACCACGAGTAGTTCTTATCTGGCCCCATTACTGAGAACCAACCGTCACCCTCATGCTCTACACGAAAAATCCCTGGACACATCTCCTCTAGGATGCGGGTGAGGCGTACGTGTACGTCCTCAAAGTCTAATGGCTTATCTTCTTTACGTAACAGGAAGGAGAGGTTGCCCATAATGACTCCTAGTCTTGGGTTCATTACGCTTATGCCCGATATGCTGCTAACATTTGCATAGGAGTTTGCCATGAAAAAAGCACGAATTAATCAACCAAAGTACGTACATTACTTTGATGCCAACAACACCGTGACGAGCACCTCGCTGCTGGCTGCTACGGTGCTGGACGAGGCAGACGCAACCCAGCACACCCTTACCTTCACGCAGGTGGCTGCAGTACCTAACCTGTACATCTCGTCAGCCTTCACACCCCTAAAGTCTGAGCACTATCGTATTGTGTACGCGTATAGTGGCGCAGCAGTACTAACTGAATACTTAGATGTGGGATCACACCCAGTACCTGAGTTCCCACTGGGTGTAGCGCAAGACCTCATCGTAAACGATGACGCCATCTCAGGTGGCCTATCCGAAGCACAGGTGTGGACGCTCACTATCTCTGAAGCGTTTGTAGCCTCTAATACTATTGATATGGATATTAATGGTGTGTCCATCACCTCTGTCCCATTTAATACGGACAGTGATACCACCTTGGCTGACCTCGCAGTACAGATCGCAGCGGTGGCCGCAGTTACCACAGCGGTTGTGACAACTGTGGTCGGTGCAGTAGACAACGATAGGGTCATTACGGTGACTGCTGCTAGTATGTACACGCCACTCGTGTTCGCTAACGTGGTTGTTGCTGGTGGGGCCACGCAACCAGATATCTCATTAGCACAGGTAGCCTCAGGTCTCACAGTGACTGTGAAGGTGTTTGGCTCTGACGGGGTAGAGGATGCAACGGTCGCGGCAGCGTATGACACCGCTCTTGCTGGGTATAAAGCTGCTCATACTTTCAGCACTGCTGACGATTACTTTGTTGTCTGGCTTAAGGAGATCGGCGGTACACCTACACCGGTTGTCGCCCAAGCGTATGCCGTACGTGAGCCGACTGATAAGCAAACGGTCTACATTACGGCGTCCACGCTTTCTGGGAACAACGGTAACCCTCACATCGGGACCACAGTAATCGCATCTGATGCAGATGGTAACCAGTCTGACAAGGCAGTCACTGCCTCAGATGGCTCGTGTGTATTACAGCTACTACCTGGCACGTACACCATCTCGTTAATCAAAACTGGCTCGGTGTATTCAAAGAATAATGTCTCAGTAGTCATTGTGGACACTGACACGGATACAGGTAACAACACATTCATCCTTATCACCGAAGTATACATCCCCACAGTGAGCGACCCGGCCACACCTGCCAGCTTGTCATTGCTAACGCTGCAGCTATTTAAGATGAATGGCACCCCACTTAAGGGAGCTGATGTGGTTGTTACGTTGGTGACTAGACCGCTGCTGTTTAGTGGTGCGGGTGTGTTCGACACCAAAACTGTGTACGTAACAGACGCTAACGGATACCTAGAGTTCTCACTGGTACAGGGTATTGAGGTAGAGGTGGTCATTGTACCCTTGTCATTACGTAGGGTTATCACAGTACCCGCTGATGCAGGACCTAATAACCTACTGACCTCCATGTCCACAGCGAATGACCCCATGGATATCATTGTCCCTAATATTCCCGCTGCACCCTCCAGAACCCTGTAATAGGTAAAAATGGGGGGTAAACCCCCAAATGATATACATGTGATATATCCGTTTTCACCTATAAATTAGACCATCGAAAGCAGCCGAGTAAACGACTCAATCTTGCGTAATTCAACGGGAATCTCGGCGTAGGTGGTCATACCTCTACGAAGCTCCCCGTTGTCCACCTGTTCTTGGGCCGTTTTGACCAGTATACGGTACCGGGCTCGGGCGGATTTTAGCTGCCGCAGGTACCTTGGTTTGTTGGCGAGGACGAACTTTTTCTGATCGATAAGCCGCTTAGCTGCGGCTGCCTCTTCCTCTCCAACAGTGTCTCTAGGCGTCTTGCCCATTGTTTGTCTCCGTGTCGATGTCGTAAATAACCTCATCGTGAATGATGCCCGTTACGCGAGCGCCTATAATTGGTGAAGTCTCAGTATCGATAGAGATAGGACCAGCACTTCTTCGGTAACTACCTACCCACGGTGGCTCAATACCTGCTGACGGCGTTGATAGCCATTGAGGCGGTGGGATGGACATGTCTACCTGCCTAGGCATCGGGACCTGCTGGAATGCGACGATCGGCGTGGGTGGGAATACTTGCCTAGCTATACTCAGTTCACTCATGCGTGCACGGATGTACTCCGTAGCTAAGCTAGCGATGCGTCCTCCGCTCATGCTGCGGCCCAAAGCAAACGCACTACCATTAGCGGATAACATCCCCTCAGCCATACCCCTCAGCATCTTCATGCGTGTGGGCTCAGTGAGCGCTAAGTCATCGCAGATCTTCTCTACATGTGTACGTCGTTGGGACTTACCCTTTAGTTGGTCTAAGAGGCTGCGCCTAAGGGTCGACATTCCCACGCATGTAATGTCGTATGCTTCGATGTAATCCCCATGCAGGACATCGTCAATGATTTCTTCTAGTAACCCTATATGCTCACTCATCTTTACTCCGCCGCACTCCGTATTCCTCTTAGAAAGCTGATGCCTAGCATTAGGCGCAGCTCATCCTTAGGCCCAGGTTGTGGGCACTTATCTGCTATGTGATTGTTTGTTTCGTAGCGCAGTATAACTGCCATGTACTTTCGGTTTACCGCTGCCCCGAGCACAATCATAAGGTTGTGCAGCTTATCGTAGGGTGTTTGCATTATGATGTGTATGAAGTCATCACTTGTTGTATCTTTTGTCATCATCACCCTTGGTTAGTGGGGTTATCAACCTCCTTATGCCATATACATCCAAAAGAATTGCAGTAGAGTAAGTACTCACATCCTCGGAGCTAATACATGGGAATCACTACAACCAACACCTACGCTGACGGACCCACTCATTTCTATGGGCCCAAGATCGATGACCTATCCGCAAGTGGTACGTTTGAGACAAAGGACGGTAAGGCTATCTGTGTGAATCTAAATGGTGAGTCCATTGGCACGGTGTTGTGGGCCAAGCCAGGTAAGCAGGGTGTGGCGGTTCGCTACCGTATGAATGTGCATGGTGAGAATACCTATTGTTACGAGATGATGACCGGACACATAGTGGTACAATGCATTCACGAAGACGGCGGGAGCACACACCATGAGTAATGATTTCGATAGGGAAGCGGCACTGGACCTGATGCGGGGTATTACCAAGACCGCGATGATGGCTATTCCAACTAAGGTCACGCCAGGTATGGGCGTAGGTCCGACTAAATCCCTAGAGCAGACTGCTAGGGCCACTGCGTTGGCTAACCTAACTCCGGATCGTCCTGCTAACCGTATGGTTAACAAGAAGATGCCTAAGGCAGGTGGTATTAAGATGCAGGCGGTCACGCCCACTGAGGCTGCGAAGAATCCAGCTAAGGCACTCAAGATCCCCAAGCCGCCCAAGCAGCCCACGCTCAATGCGAATATTAGTCATAAGATTCCTACACTTAACAAGGGGCCGCGTGTTGGGCTAACCAACCCCACCCTGGCCTCCCCCACAGGTGATAAGCCTAAGTTTGGTAGTGCAGTCATCGCACACTATGAGCTGACCAAGGAGGCACAGCAGGCACCTAGCCAGATGACTGTGCAGGGCAAGAATGTGTGGCCCGGGTCACCGCAGTGGAAGACCTCACCCGCTTGGCATAAGAAGAAACAGAACAAGATCATTGCTCAATCCAAGACACCATTTGGACAGACAAAGGCTAAGGTACAGGGTGCGTTCGGAAGTGCCATGCGCTACGTTGGGCGCAATCCAGTTGTTAAGTCTATTGGTAAGGAAATGTCGTATCTTCCACCCACAATGGGCTCTGGTGTAGCCAGGCTAGGTGGGAGCGTGGCCAAGAATGTGGCGCGTATAGGTATGGGCAACTCAGGTAGGTTAGCTGGTGGTGCTGCGAAGACGATGGCTACTCAGACGGCTAGGAAGGCTGGTGGTCAAGCTAGACTAGGCAAGTTGCTCAATGTATCCGGGGGTATGCAGCGCGGGCACCCCGGGCAGCAGCAGGTAGCTAACATGGGACCGGGGGGTTTCTTTAAGCCTAAGTTCAACCCTAATCTTGGTAAGGCACGTACCGGAGCACCATCACTCTCACCTGCACGAGCATCAGATACAGTTGTTTCAGGAGGAGCTAAGCCATACGCTCCAGCTAAGCCGGGAATGATTAGTAGGATGAAGAGTAAGCTACCTCAGTCTAAGCCTAAACAAACACCAACTCAGACACCTCAAGGTGGTCGCCCTGGCGCACCACAGATGACGAACAAATCTGCTCCTACACAGACCCCTGTACCTAGGCGACACACAGGTACAGGTACCCCTCCCAAATCCGAAGCGTCTCCTATGAACAGTTTCTTCGATCAGGTGGGCGAGCAATTTAAGAGAAGAGGGATTGATAACGACAAGATACAGGATGTGATTAACTCCCCCGACCTACAAACAGCCGCTAAGAAGGGAGTAAACGCTTGGTTCGGTGGAGCTGAAACCGCTGCGGATGCAGTTAAGACTCCCGGTCTAGCTCGTCGTGCGGCTGGCGCATTTGCACGTAAGCCTATTAGGAACACCGCTAAGGCTGTTGTTGGTGGTACTGGGGTTGCGTTGGGTGCTAGGACGGCGCAGAACACCGCCAGTGGCTGGAACCCCAAGAAGAGTGGTATCCGTAATACCTTTAATGGTGTGAAGCAGACAACTAGAGAAGTATTTAAGGCTAAGAACGAGTTGGGTAAGGCTGTGGATGAAGTCTCGAATGAGGCAGCGGCTGAGGGACTCGGAGTAGCCACTAAGGGCTCACCACAGTATAAGCGCGTAAAGAAGATGAGTGTGGATAGATCTAAGGGTAAGCGACTGCCCGCCGCTCAGCGAATTAAGCCGATGAACGCACCAACCAAGAAGCTTGAGCCAATCCCAGAGACAGCTAAACTATGGAAGGACAACTAATGCTACGTAAATGGCTATTAAAGTTTGCACCAAAAGTGCTGTATCGTCCGTGCCTAACGTGGTGGCTCACATGGTCACACATCTACCGTGAGTTAGTGCAGGGTGAGTATGACGCTGTGATCCCCATTAAGCCCCTTGCTGAGGTCGTTGAGAGCATGAAGCTCCTTACGTGGACAGCAGACGGCCCCACAGAGCTCTGGGACGCCTGTGGCTCCCCTGGATGGGTCCAACACTGCCTCAACTACCTTAGGAACGGCTACAAGCAGCCTGAGGGCTCTCTGGACTGTGATGACTTCGCAGTGTGGGCAGCCAATAGCCTGAGCAAGGAGCACAACCCACGCCTACTGTCCGTAGTGTGGGTCACTAAGGACAACAAGATAGCCGGCCATGTCGTGTGCCTGTGCAACTCAGCTAAGCGAGACTCCGTGTTTCACATTGGCAATTGGGGCACCTCTCGCCTGTTTGACGATCTGCATGACGCTTGCACTGACATGGTGACTAGGGCACAGGGTGAGAAGCTCATTGGCTGGTGCATCTTGGACAAGAACCTAAAGCTACATAAGTATGGCACTGAGTTGCCGGAGGCAGGGTATGACGGAAGTCTACGTTAATACTAGAACAGCGACCTTCCCCGGCGGCACTGGAATCCCCAGTGTTGTCGTGCGTTTATACGATAGTCTTGGTGTGTTCATCACCACGGCTACCACAGATGGAACGGGTAGTGCGTACCTAGGTGATAGAGCTGCTGCTGCGTACGAGATTCGCATCTCTGCTCCTGCACCAGGTAAGGTACAGAACAACACTATCCAATCCATCACTGTCCCTGCATCCGCATCAGACTATGTCTTCGATGTGATTGTGGATGACTCCACACTACCACCAGCAACAGACACACTCATGTGTAGGTGTAGTGGTTACTTCAAAGACTCCAACGGTAGACCAGCACCACGTGTGTCCATTAGATTTAGTGAGTCAGCCAGTACACCAGCACTACTACTGTATGCTGCAGCAGACACCACACATGCTGTCATCCCAAGCAACACACTCGTCACTACCAATGGTAATGGTTACGCACAGGTAGACCTCATCCGTGGCAAAGACTACCAATTGTTCATGGAGGGGTACGAGAACATCTCTCGCATCATCCGTGTCCCTGATCTATCAGCAGCACCACTACCAGACGTGTTGTTCCCCTTTGTTGATCGCATCGAATGGCTAGACGCACTAGCTGTCATCATGCCCACATCAGCACCCACACTCACCATAAATGTCGGTGATCTAAAAGCATTAACAGTACAGACAGCATTTCGCAGTGGCCTCATTGAGGCTGGCCTAAAGGATGCCAATGTGGTGTCAGATGACGCTGCAGTTGCTTCAGTAACCATCAGTGATGGAGATGTAGTAGTAACAGGCGTATCAGCAGGCACTGCAACACTAGAGGTAACAAGAGTTGAAGTCGAAGAAGGATGCGGAATCACCATCTGCCCAGAGCCTGCAATCATTGGAAGCCTCGTTGTCACCGTCAATCCTTAATGGCTTGATCGACGAGGATCTAGGGAGTACTAACTCCTTTCATATCCCATGGTTCTATCGATTATGGACTGCCATGCTACGCAGGGCTGTTGTCGATTACGTACTCTATAAAGATCACGAGAATCTTAAGATGCGTAGGTTGGGTGAAGAGGCAGCGGAATGGATCTGGAGTGACGCAGAGGGTGGTTCATCCTTTGACCACATCTGTAACTCCATGAACCTACCACCTGAACTAGTGCGTCAACGAGTAGAGGGCATGACTGTTGAGTATGTGCGTACACTTAGGGGGTTAGGATTCGACGATGGCTAAGTTCACAACAGCAGAGGTACAGGCTCGCATAGCTGAGTTATCACCTGCTAATACCACTATCAGCAGACTCACTGACAACGACCCACAAGAGATCGTAGACAGTGTTAAAGACCTAATCGGGCGCACATTAAATGGTGACCCCGATTGTCTCTATTACCTAATCAAGCTGTTCATGGGTGACGCATCCAAGGTGGCTGAAGCAGCACTCAATGACCTCGCAACCATCGAGCGCATGGCCATCGCAGCTCAAAAGGAACCACCACGTGCTGGCTCCCAACTAGCTGACATCCTTGACATCGTAGCAGCACTAGAGCATGCAACAGGCTCACAACGCACAGAACTACTATCCCGGCTATCCACACTCACTGAACTATACGTACTAAGTAACAAGACACTATCAGGTGCATCGTTAGTTGAGGTTTCACCCTCCTCTGCACTTGAGCAAGCATTAGCCGCAGTCAACAACCTAATGGTTAACGTAAGCGTACTGCTTGAGTCCTTCGAGCCCCTCATCCATGTAGAGCAGGACTACCTCGCATCCCCACTACTCAGTGCTAGTAGAGCAAGACAGTCACGTAGAGCACACCACATCCTCGAGCAACGCAGCCAAGAGCCCACACTCGATAGATCCGAGACTATCTTGGATGTAGTAGTAGCCAACTCACTACTTACACGACAGACAGATATTACTGATCCAACCCTCGATAAATACAGTGGTGCAGTAACTACCAACGATGGCACAGCAGCACGTGTTGAGGGTGGTTCACACTTCCCCATCGCAATACCTCGCAGCACCTTCGCTCTCGACCCTGTCACCAATGCAACCATCGATGGAACAGCAACAGGCAACATCACAATCCCGGCATCTGCACCACCAGAGATACTAGTAGATGTACCAGCCGAGTTCATGACTAGAACAGAGTCAGGCCACGCACAGTACGGTGATGGTGTCTTCGCAGCATTCGCTGAGGCATTAAAGACAACCATTAAACCTCTGTCTCTCACAGTCACAGCAATAGACAACACCAATACTATCGTAGTGGGTACTGATGATGGTGTATGGCCTATTGGAGCCATCGCAGGTGCAGGCATTGCATTCGGTACTGTGGACTACTCCACCGGTGTCTGCGTTGTTCAATACAACAACCCCATCTTGGCAGGCGCATCCATCCAATGGGACTACACGTACCACCCCCTATGCGATATGAAAGTTCGCAACAACATTGGCATCCATCAGTCTGATTTCAACACGTTTAGTGTGATGTACCACCATACACTACTAACAGGTGCATTGAGCCAACTAGCAGGTGTAGACCCTATCCTCTACAACACGCTCACACTACTAGCAGCGCAAGCAAACGCAGCACTACCCGTGTCTATGGATGTGACAGACCCAACAGCCACATCACTACACATCACATCCGATCAAGGTGGTACGTACTCGCAACTCGCGTTCCCCCAATCCTCCAACAAGGCCACCTTCAATGATGATTTCGGAGCTCCCACTTGGGACAATGCACCACTTAACCTTAATGAAGCACTTGATGCTACCTACAACATATATGGGCAGTCTTTTGGTGGTGATACTAGTCTAACCGACATCGTCTATGACCCTGCCATCACCAACATGGTAGAGGCGCAACACTACAATCGCACCACCCTCTTCAAGAACCTTGCGTTCACAATCCCAACCGCAACTAAGAATCAACTGCCTATCCCAGATGACACTAGTGTACTAATAGGCACGACATACATTGAGTTCACCTACCCAGTACAGATGACCATAGGAGTACTAAGCACAGCAGCCAACGTACTTACATTAATTGACGAGTACCCTTTCCCAATAAACACAGGCACTTCACACGTAGCCACCGTGGACGTTCGCTATAACGTAATTAATTCGAACACCAAATTAGTTAGCCAAACATCCACTATACAAACATCTATCACTATACATTCGTCTACTGCTGGTGCTCCCCTCGGTCTATACCAAGGTGACTTCAATAAGGTCACGCTTTCGAACGATCCCTCAACCGGATACTTCATTAAGCCCAACGATCTCGTCTTCTCCAATGACCTACTAATCGCCAAGGTGAAAGCATACAAAGCACGTGCACTCACACTCGAGCTCGATTCAACCTATGCGTTCTACCCCGGTACCACTGATCCTTTAGTCACGCCCTACCCATACACGGCATTAACTATCAAGAGCCTTGGAGCACACCAATTCTCCCTAGTAGGGGCAGAGATTAGATCAACCGAGATCGCACTAAATGACGCACTCATTGATCTCGAAGAGACCATGACTGTGTTCATCGCAAGCGGCACCAATGTACAGCAGTACAATTCGAAGTTCGCAGCCATCAAAACCATCATCACGGGTTACAAATCGCTACTAGACGTTTATCAAGCTAGTAAGGTCAAAGCCGTAGATGACATGCTCAATTACCTGAATCAAGAGCGGCTCACTAATGTGGTCAACCTAATCCGTAGCCTCGATTTCCTCACCATTGGGTTCACCACCCCTGAAGAGATGAGCGAGCAAGTAGACGTTGAATCATTAGTGGCCGACATCAGTCTCGAACTAGGCGCAGGTGAGGAATACGTTACGCTTACTGAGGGTAGTGATCTATTATCTGATTATACTGAGAGGCGCACTGACTCCTCTATTGAGATTGACCAACCAGGAGAATTCTAATGGACCTTTTATCTATCTACTTAAGTGGCTTGGTTAAAGAGGCTGGTGCAGCCAAGACCATTGCTAAGTCTACATTAGTAGGTGGGTTGACTACTGCTATCCCAACAGGGTTGTACGCCAGGCGCATGGGTAAGATTAGGACGTCGGCAATCATTCGTGCCCGAAGGAGGGCAGCAGACGGACAAGTAGAATCCGCCAAGAAACTCCTACGAGACGAAGGCGTTAGCCTTACCTACCTTAGCAATAACGAGCTACCTAAGGGGGCGTCAACTGATCTCTTGGCAGCCGGTGTGGGGAGTATCCCTGGCGCAATCGCTGGTGCTGCACATGGCATAGGTAAAGCCACTAGTGATAGTGCTGCGAAGAGAGCAATTAAGAAGGCTCGACTACGTGCTGCTAAAAAGTCGGGGGCAGTCGCTGTAGGCGGCAGTGCTCTTGGTTTAGGAGCAGGTGCGTTACTTAATAAGAAGGTTAATAGCTAATGGGCAATCTTAGTAAGGCGTACAAGGCCTATAAAGCCGCACCCACTAGTAAGGCCGTGTCTGCTGCCTTGGTAGGTTCAAGTAGAAAAGCGAACCCAACACGCAGGGCATTTCTTAAGCGTATGCTTGCCAGTGCAGTTGCTGAGGGTAATGCACCTGTAGCTGCAGAGGGGCTAACTAGGGCTACTGCTGCTGTGGCTGGTACTGTTGGTGCTGCTGCACAAAAGACTGCTCCGCTTACACGGCGTGAAGCATTAAAGCGTGGAGGCACAGTTACCGCTGCGTCTGCTGCGGGTATACATGCCGCTACTAAGAAAGCCCGTGCTGCTAAGAAGGCCAATGGCAATATCGTAGATAACGTAACAAGCCGAATTACATCAGCCGGAGAAGCTGCTGCTGGTAAACCTGCTAATACTAATGCCGAACTCGCAGGTAAGCTGCGTAATGAGCTAACCAGGCGTATGACCATGAAAGAGCGAGCACGTAATACAGGTGGGGCCCTTAAGCTATTAACCCGCAAGATACCCATGGACCTACTAGGTACAACAGTGCCATGGGCTGCGAGTAAGCTGACTAAGACTGCTGGTGATCTCAAGGTACAGGCTGAGTCGATCTATAAGCACAAACTCCCTAATAGTCTCGGTGGTGGTGCTGGGTATGTCGCCTCATCCACTAAGCAGCCTGATAAGGAGTATGGACGCATGAACGCCGAATACTTCGCAGTTCTTGATGACATCTCCAATGGCAAGGTCAAGGACACTGCTGGGCTGCATAAGCGTATGAAGCGTATTGTGCTTAATGCTAAGAAGTACTACACTCCAAAGACAAAGATGGCTGGCCTTCCTAGACACCTAGCTAATATAGCTAAGAAAGACTTCCCGACCTTTAAGCGCGGCATAAGTGGCTATAGGGACTCAGGCTATATGCGGCAAGTGGTAAACCGACATAAGGCGGGCAAGGAGCCAGGTCTATTTGGTGGAAAGAGCAATGCGAGTAATGCGATTGCTGGTGGTGACTACAAAAAAGAGGAACTACTTAGAGCCAAAGAGCTAGGCATTGGTGACAGCAAGCGTAAGACCGATAAGGTTATTGCAGCACAAGGGCGTAGACGTCGTAAGGCAAAGCTCAAGCGCATTAAAGCTAAGGCAGCTAAGCGTAGAGCAGCACAAGTAGAGAGACTACGCTCCGCGTACCAGAAGTAAGGACGACCAATGGACCTACTAGACAAATATCTAGCTACTGATGCGCCCCATAGTGATGTGGAAGAGTCGCTTGAGAAGGTGGCGGGTATTGATCTACCTGGCATGACCCCTATGGTTAACAAGAACCCACAGACTATGGTGCCCAAGCGTCCTAATCCTAATGTAATGCCTAGAGGTAAGAACCTCGCTGCGTTGGCTAAGAAGACACCAACTGGTCAGCGTGTAGCGGGTATGAATAAGCCTGGCTATAGACCTAAGGCTAGTGGTGCCGCTACTCCGATGAGCATGGGTGCCGTAGGTAGTACCGTCATTGGTGGTGCAATGGGTGCTGCTGGTCAACAGCTTAAAAAGATCCCTGCTGTTAACAGGATTAAGAAGGACTGGGACACATCATCGGCTGGTAAGGCTGTGTCTCGCGGTGCTAGCGCTGTTGGTAACGCGGTAGCCCCTACCATTAATAGGGCAGGCAAGGCACTAAACAAGATTGCTCCTCCTGGCTCACCCCAACGTATGGTGGGTGGTGAAGTAGCAGGCATGGTGAGCTTAAGTGGCGGTGGCTTAGGCAGTATGTCTAGGCAAGTAGCCAAGAACTCGCTACGTGGCACTACTACAAGTATGGGTGCTAGAGCTGCTAAGGCAGTTACTGCCCCAATTAGAGCACAGAAGCGTGTGGCTGGTGCAGTCAACAAGACCACAGAGGGTATTTACGATAGAGCGGCTGGTGCTGTTAAGAACGTAGGTGCCTCAGCTACTAATGCTGCTAGTCGTATGGCTAATAATATGAAGGGCCCTCAGTTGGCTCATGCCACTGCACGTGTAGGTGGTAATCAAACACGTAGGCCTATGAGCGCTATTGGTAAACCTAATGCTAATGCGTTTAATCCAGGTAAGGCTGGTGCTACTGCTGCCCCCGTTGGTGCTGCGTGGGCATCCAATATGGATAGGCAGGATAAGAACTTCGTTAATAAGGTAGAGGGTATTAGCCCCGGCTTTAGGAA
>Ga0257117_1000492_pt1 | contig 31030 bp, 34 predicted proteins | sample SI112_135mmetaG_FD_190157 | JGI IMG/M metagenome (GOLD analysis project Ga0257117, IMG submission 190157) | Marine microbial communities from Saanich Inlet, British Columbia, Canada - SI112_135m | ecosystem: Environmental > Aquatic > Marine > Inlet | place: Canada: British Columbia | collected... | reverse complement strand
CAGACCCCCCGATGACTTGGAATACACATTATGCCGCATACTCTTACTCCCCTTCAGGTTTTATAAGGTTTCCGGGCCTTTCACCCGGATCCCCGTCAGATGGTCATTTATCTAGATATAGATTTACCTTTTGCGTTTGCACTTTTGGCATTTAACGCCCCCCGGGTGGCCGAAATCTTGTTCCCCGCGGCCAGAAGTATTCGCCGTTCTCCCCAATGAAACCGGCTCATGGCCTGTAACTCCCGGCCAAGGTCTTCAAGTAGTTCTCCCGCTCTACGAATCTGAAGATCCGAGTGTATCGGAATGTCGATCCGACGAACTGTGCCGGTGATCATTCTATCTACAGGCCCCCCGTGCATACGGTCTTGCTCGATCCACTGTACCACATTTCTCATACAACTTTACTCCCGTTAGTTGTTATTGTCGGCGAGGAAGATGTAAACACAGCGGAAGGCAACTGTCCATGCACGTTCCGGTGATGCGACAACTTGTCGCAGACCAACTGTGGTAATGTACTAGGTTTTGTCATTACCTGCCCTCGCGATGATGTTCTTGACTTGCTGTGGCCCCCAATCGCCACCCTTGGCAGTCTTCAGGCCCCGAGCCTCAAGCGCCTTCGCGATGCCCCTGTAGGACACGATGCCGGCTTCCATGATCTGGTTGATCACAGGCATGATGTTCTCGGCATGCTGCACGGCCTTGGCTTTGGTCGCGGCACCGCCCAGCTTCTGGATGTTGGCGATGTCAGGGTTGCCCAGGACAACTCCACGGGCCTTCGCTGCGGCCAGACCTGCCTTGGTGCGGACAGAGATATTGTCGCGCTCGTTCTCGGCAACGGCTGCGAGGATCTGAATGGTGAACTTGTTTGCCTGTGGCATGTCGCAGCAAATGAACTCGACGCCAGACTCCATGAGAGCGACAACGAACCCGAGGTTACGGGCCAGACGATCGAGCTTGGCGACAACCAGAGTTGCACCTGATTTCTTACAGGCCTTGAGGGCTGCGGCGAGTTCCTTACGGTCTGCACGTTTGCCTGACTCCACTTCAGTGAACTCTCCGATCAGTTCCCAAGATCCACCGTTGAGGTAATCGAGAACTGCTTTCTGTTGGGCTTCCAACCCCAGACCTGAACGGCCTTGCCTTGCTGTCGAGACGCGGTAGTAAGCCACGAACTTCCCGGTATGCAATGTCATTGTCTGATGTCCTGATGTTCTGAGTTTCTAGTTGCACCCCTTATATAGGGGTTACGTTACTCTACGTCAACTGTCTTGACGGGTAACATGCGATAGGGGCACAGCCAAAGCCATGACCCCTATTGCATGTGGACTTACTTCCCACGAACAAGTTCTGCCGCTGCCAGGCGGATGTCATCGAGGTTCGAGTTCTCCCAAGGATGGATGTTCAGGGCCATAATCATGTTCTTGAGAGCCTGAAACGGCTGGCGCTCAACTGACTTGGCTTCCTTCAGGTAAACAGTCGCCCTCTCCTTTGTCATGGCCTTGGCCAAGACGGTGCCGGTCTTTTTGTCGAACACCTTGAAGGCCACCCTGCCCGTGCTATCGAAGGCTGGGCTGGCAGAGATGGCGAACCGTGTCTCGCGTTTGAAGGTACTCATGTCGTTTTCTCCCTAAAAGTTCCGTAATTGATCAAAGTTCAGTGTCTGTACGGGTAGAAATAAGGATTCATGTGCTGTATGTCAATAGGCAATACGAAACGACATGCCCCTGACCCTCTGCACATGGACACTATCATGGACACAATGAAGACCAGCATCCTGATCACACCGGCCCTGCATGAGCGGCTGAAGGTCGAAGCTGCGGTCGAACGCCGGTCGATGTCATCGGCAATCGAGGCGCTCTGTTGGAAGGCATTAAAGGGCACCGGATCCACAGAGGATCGTGTCAATCAATTACTGGGCGACCGCTCATGATCGTCCTCGGTATTGATCCCGGGATCTCAGGTGGCTGGGCAATCATCGACGGCAACGAGGTCGCATGTGGAGATCTGCCGACATACGACAAGACAATCAATGCCTATGAACTGTCCGACATCATCAAGGCCCACAACATCGGGATGGCCGCTGTAGAGCGTGTTCACCTGATGCCGGGACAAAGCATCTCGAGTGGCGGGAAATTCATGAAAGCCTATGGCATGTGTCTCGGCGTCATCGCTGCACACATGATCCCCGTTAGACATCCGACACCAATGAAGTGGAAGCGTGATCTGGCCCTGACACCAGCGCCATCGGATCTGTCCAAGTCAGCCCAGACAACATGGAAAAAAGAACAGGCCAGACATGTGGCCTCAGATTTGTATCCGCGCTTCGCCCACATGTGGGCACGGAAAAAGGACCACAACAGGGCTGAAGCGGTCCTGATTGCAACATGGGGAATTAAGTGTGGCAACTCTAATTGAACTCTACAACGAAGCGAAGATCTGGCGGCAGCGGCATGAAGTCCTGCTGAACGAAGGCGGCTTCCACAGTACGACACACCCGTACTGGGATCAGCTAAAGGATGCGTCAAAACGCCGCAACCATGCCATCGGTGAACTTCGCGATGCACTCATGACCCGGACCATCACTGCCCATAACGGCAATACCGGCGGAACAGAGACACTCAGCATAGCCCAGGCACTGCCTCGGCTTGTCGATGCCGACGACACTACTTTCGGCGACATGGCCAAATTGGTTGGCCTCATCAACCCTCAACCTTCAGAAGGATAATATCATGGGTTTAAATCTAGGCGGCGGCGGTGACTTTGTCCCGCATATTCGTTGGAATGCTCAACTGGGCGGCAAGTGGCAGAAGTCTGCCGAAGATGGTCCGGTGGACTTCGAGTTCTCGCAAGCCATTTGCAATCTCCCGGGTCTGATGACCGGCTGGCTGCGTGTCGAAAAGGGCGAGGCCCCTGATTGGAAAGGCGACTACAACCTCGAGCAGGAATCCCCCCGCCCTTCCCCCGAGCATAACCGCGGCATCAAAGTCTTGTTCATGTTCGGAAAGAAGTTCGGTGACGGCCCAGAGCGTGAGCTTTGTGCATCAGCCAAGGGCTTGCTCATGGGCATCGAGGATCTGTTCGATAAGTACGAAGCAGAAGCCGGCGCCAACCCGGGCAAGTGCCCTGTCGTATCGTTCGATGGCGGTGAACACATCGCCCTAGGCAAAGGAGCAACCGTCAAGCCGATGATGTCTATCATCAAGTGGGTTGATACCCCGGAAGAGTGGCAAGCCGGCGCGGCACCAACACCTGATCAAGTCGAAGATCTCGACAATCAGGCTCTCAGCGATGGCGATGAGGAAGAGTTCTAAGGAGCCACACCTCTAGGGCTCTGCCCTCTCGCTATACCCGGGTGGTCGCCCTCCCTCGATCACCCGGGCCCCTTTCTCCCAGACCAGTGTGGAACCAATGTCTGATACCATCAAATTCTTCAACGCCCTATACGGCCAAGCCACAGTCGGCGGCATCGAGGTCGCCTATACACCTGTTGATTCCGGCGCACCTACTCAGTGCCGGCACATCGATGTCGGTGACTTCGACACCATAGAAGATGTGTCCAGTGACATCGCCCTCACCGGCAGCAACCAGTACTTCATTCCAAACATCATTAAAGAATCCGCCAAGGGCAGGTCATCCGACAGCGACATCAAGTCAGCGACATGTGTGTTTGCTGACTTCGATGGCGACGGGGATCTGCAACGGGCATCGAAGATCTGGAAGGATCTCGACATCTCCCCGCCTTGGGTAGTGATCACCGGCCGCACCCCACATATAAGAGGCCATGCCTATTGGCCCCTCGATGGTGAGATGGCCAACATGACAGCCTTCCGGGAAGTCCAGCAACAACTGGCCGCGGTACTGGGCGGCGACACAACAGTCCAGAACCCGTCCCGCCTGATGCGGATGCCAGGCAGCATCGCATACCCAAAGAAAGATGGCCGGATCCAAGAGACAACAGAGATCCAGCATCGCGACCAGAACCAGCAGACCTTCAGCATCATCGATCTCAGAAAGAAGCTCAACGGCTGCAAAATCTCTACGCCCGCCACTGACAATGTAGTCCCGATCAATGGATCCAAGTTGAACCTCGGCCTGTCCAAACCCCTCGATGTCAAGTCAGCATGGGAACAGGCACTGGCATCAGACTCATGGCACAACAACGTCATCAAGATGGTCGCGTCATGGGTACACAGGGGCCTCGCAGACTTCGAGATCCACCAGCTTACACAACAGATGACACTGCCCGGGTACACGGCTGATGACACAGCCAAGGAAGTCACAAAGGCGATCGACTCAGCCCGTCTCAAGTGGGGCATCAAGGAACCTGACGGCGCCATCGCAGATCCCGAGGTCGAAGGGCGACAGGAACAGAACAAGCCAGTGCCGGCATCCATGTTCATTGGTGAACCACCGGCAAGGCAGTGGGTTCTCGACAACTGGATCCCCCGAGGCACAGTCACTGCATTATTCGGTGATGGCGGTGTCGGAAAGACCCTCATCGCACAGCAACTAGCCAACTGTCTGGCACTGGGCCGCGGCTTCATGAATACACATGTCAGGCCAGCCAACGTCCTGTTCATTGCATGTGAAGATGACACCGAGGAACTGCACCGCCGGCAACATGACATCAACCAGTGGCTCAACCTGCCCACAGGCCCCGATAACCTGTACCTCTGGCCCCGGGTTGGCTTCGACAACATCCTTGCATCATTCAAGGAAGGCGAACATGCAGCCGAGGCCTTCTATGACCTGATCAAGGCGGAGATCGAGCGGATCCAGACACCCGACAAGGACACAGTCATATTCCTGGACACCGCAGCCGACATGTACGGCGGCAACGAGAACTCCCGGCGCGAAGTCAACATGTTCCTGAAGACCTACCTCGGATCCCTCTGCGTACAGTACAAGGCGACTATCATCGTCTTGGCTCATCCATCTGTCGCCGGCATGGCATCAGGCAGTGGCATGTCTGGATCGACAGCATGGAACAACGGAGTCCGCGGAAGATTCTACCTGACAAAGTCAGACACCGGCCTCGATGAAGAGAGGGTCTTGTCCCGCAAGAAGAGTAACTACTCATCTGCCGGTGATGAAGAGAACATCAACCTGATCTGGGAAGCTGGTGTACTGACACAAGTCGCCCAGGCATCTGGCAACGTCATCAGCCGCATAGAAAGGAACACATGCGAAAGGGAGACGATCTTGTCTATCGACAAATACTGGGAAGACGGCATGCCCCTCAAGGGAGCAAAAGGCCCGGGCGGAAGGAGCCATAAACTAACAGTCGCACTCCCCAGAGAACTGGCGAAGAAAGGCCACAGCCGAAAGGTCATCGCCGCTGTAATGCGTGAACTGATCGATGATGAACTGATCGTCCTGGACAAAAAGAACACCGGCACAACAACGATCAGAGGATACCGATTAACTGACGCTGGGATGGCAAGGCTGGGAAAAAAGACATGAGACATCTGGATCTCTTCTCTGGCATCGGGGGTTTTGCCCTCGGCCTACAGCGCAGCCGCCTCGATGTCGAAACCATAGGATTCTGTGAGATCGACAAGTATGCAACCCGGGTACTCAACAAGAACTTCCCTGATGTGCCCGTCTATCATGATGTTAGGACACTCGATGCAGATCGACTTGGAACAATTGATATCATCACAGGTGGATACCCCTGCCAGCCATTCAGCGTTGCCGGGAAGCAAAGAGGCACGGCAGATGACCGCCACCTCTGGCCAGAAATGCATCGGATCGTGGCTACCACAAGGCCAACTTGGGTCATTGCTGAGAACGTTGCTGGTCACATCAAGCTGGGCCTCGACCAAGTGCTATCTGACTTGGAAAACGAAGACTACACCGCATGGCCGGTTGTTATTCCAGCTTGTGCCAAAGATGCCAGCCACAGGAGAGACAGGGTCTGGATCATCGCCTCGCGTAATGATGCCGACATCAACAGCCAGCGACCACATCGAGCGGAAGTCAACAAGCACAGAGGCAGTCAACCCATTGACGGGGAAGTCAGTCAGTCTGGACAGGTTCGTGAAGTTCTGGCCGACACCGGAGATACAGGCCAGCGGGACACCCAAGATGTGGCCGACACCAGCGGCTCAACAGGCAGGGACGGGCGAGCTCCTGAATACATTGGAGACAAAGGACGGGCAACCCCCGGAACCCGGGCAGAGGGCATACAATCCAAAGACGGGGAAGCACGTTCAGATCACGCTGAACAGGGCGGTGAAGATGTGGCCAACGCCGACAGTGCGGGGATACAACAACGACGGGGCACTCGATGCCCTGATGAAGATGGATCTGACGCCGGAAGAGTTCAGCGGGATGGCGTACAGGGCAGGGAAAAAGAAGAAGGAAAAGTACAGGCCGGAACCAGAGAAGAATGGTGGCCAACTGAACCCGCAGTGGGTCGAGTGGCTCATGGGATACCCTCAAGGGTGGACCGACTTAAAGGACTAGGCAATGCCATCGTACCCCAGATCGTCACCGAGATTGCCAACGCAATACATGCCATGAATCAAGGTCGTTAAGGAATTTGACCATGACTAACATATTGATATCACAAGACAATCACAACGAACTGACTTCTCCGCGCAACAATCTTGCGTCAGAAAACACACATTGGCAGTTTACTGCGGGTTACAGCCAGTCAGTAAGAAGTCAGTACCAGTCAGTAAGGGTCAAAATAGCACCCAAAACACCTACTCAACCCATTGATAACAAACACAAATCAGAACGAACTGACTGTGTACCGACTGCCCAGTCAGTTCAACGAGATACCTCAATAACATCAATGGGTTACGACCAGTCAATAAAGTCAGTCAGACCCCCCCTTAAGGATCCCCCCCTGCTCACTACGTTCGGCCCTTCGCTTGGGGCTCGGGCCAACTTGTTCCGCTCCTTCCAATATTCCACCACGCCAGTTACCCCCGGGCCTGTCCACAAGGCCCCAGGGTATGAGGTCGCACTATCATGAAACCTGCTTCGCATCGACATCGTGAGGATATGACTTCGTCGCTCCAAGCTCTCGATAACAAGGTCCATCTGATCGAACGCAAGTGGGGGGTCGGCAAGTTACAACAGGCTGCTAACACCCATCTGTTGACCAAGTTCAATTCCCAGAAGGCCAGACTCGATTCAGCAATAGTCGATGATGATCCAGAACGAGTGATCAAGACTGCATCAGGTATGGAACGGGCATGGGATGCTCTCGAGCAGAATGCCAGGGAAACATTCACCAAGCCAAGACCGGCTGAAGTCTGGGAAGTCAAACTCGGTGACGGCAATGTCGTCGGTCTGGTACGTGACCAGGTGGATGCAAGCCTCGCTGTCGCACACGGCGCAGACATCGTCTTCACACTCAGGGAAATAGGCCTACTCATCGATGAGCTAGGCTCACTCACAATGGAAACCAAGCGACAGTTCAAGCTGTCTCAAGTCACACGAATCACCAAGTCACCTCAATTCGATGAAAGGACCGGCGATGACATCCCGTTCTAAGTCCAAAGGCAAGACCAATGTGCCCTCAGTAGAGCCTGAAGGTGGGCAGGAGAGGAAGTTCGGGGCTGCGGCAGGGAAACCCCCATCGTGGTTCTCAAGGGTGCCCACGGCTGCGATATGGGCGATCAAGGATAGCAAGGAACCAAACAAGATCACGTTCGTGGATCTCAAGGTACTCAACGTCATGTGTGCCTATGTCAACAATCAGGGGATCTGCTTTGTCGGACAGAAGCGAATGGCAAAGGCCATCGGGTCAGAACAGGCGGCAGTCTCCAAGGCAATCAAGAAATGGATAGCACTCGGTCATGTCACGATCATCAGCCAGTTCAGGTCCGAGTGGAAAGGCGTGTTCGGAAACGTCTACCGTGTGGTGTACGACGACAGGCTCAGTGATCAGGATGTCATCGATGAGATGGACAGGACGCCAGTCAAGGAACGCGAGGATCCACCAGTCATCGAAACTCACAAGGATAACCACATTCCGGTTAATACCGATAAGGGGCTAGTTGGTGAGGGTGGTGTGAAGAGCGATGCCAGGCGGCTGGCACAGTGGTATGTGGGTACCGTTCAGGCTCATAACGGGCAGCTCAGGCTGGTGAACGAGAGGGCTGTAACCGGCGCTGAGTGGCTGTTACAGGACGGCTGGACCGAGGCCGATATCAAGTACAGCGCCAATGCCTACCTCGAAGAGGGCAAGGCCAAGGGCTCGGATGCCCCGCATCACCTCGGTTTCATGCGTGGAACCAAGCCAGTGTCCAAAGGCTAGACCGTGGTCAATAGCATGGACACCCAGCCCAACAACCGCAGGATTCCGCGGTCCTCGAGGCATGAGGCACCCACCCCCCACCCTTCTCATCGCGTGACCGCCCGGGCGCGACCCCACCCTTCGGGGGGTACGCCCCGCCCTATGCGTATTGGGGGATCTCACAAAAATATTCCCCGGTTTCTGGCTATGACTGACCAACCCTCATTGTTCTGTGATGAGGCATTGCCCCGGCATTTTGAGGCGATTGAGGCTGAAGAGAGCATGGAGCCCCGGGTATTCGGGATTTGATTGCGTGATTTTTTATTTGAGTTTACTGTCCACAGGCCTTAAGGAGCTTATTGCACGATGAAACGGGATAAATGTCTGAATACGGCGGCTGATCTGGTCTGTAATGACCGAGAGGAGACGCACGGCGCGGCTGACAAGTCGTTTGGTGTGATTGCTGATCTGTGGTCGGTAACTTTGTGTCTGGAGATCCATCCTGAACAGGTCGCGATGATGCTCACACAGTTGAAACAGGCCAGGATCATCACTGGCGATGCGTCGGTTGCCGATCACTGGGTTGATCTGTGTGGATATGCGGCCTTGGGCTGTGAATTATCGACTGAGGGCGACTGATGGCTAAAACGTACAGCCCCCAGCAACGGTTTGGCGGCATCAAGGCCCTTAACAGGCGGATGTCAGGTCGAAATGACCATGTCGCGCAGCATAAGGAAGCGATTGCTGATGAATTGATGGCAGTTGGTTCGGCGAATATTTCTGATGTGATTGAGTGGGATTCGCAGGGCAATGTGCGTGTGAGGGCATCGGCTGATATCCCCCGGAATGTTTTGTCTGCGATCAAGGAGATCAAGACGGTGCAGACTGTCCGGGATGGCGTCGAGACATCGACGCTGGAACTGAAGATGCATGACAAGATCGGGTCATTGAAGGTCTTGGCGAAGGCTGCTGGGTTGTTAGAGGCGCCTGAAGTCGAGTCGAATAAGCCGTCTGTCGTAGGGATTACGATGAAGGGCCCGGATGTAATTGATATCGAAATGGAGGGTGATGATGGGCCTGTTTGAGTCTGATGATCTTCCCCGGGTTGTTCCCCCTACTGCCAAAATCAGGGGGTTCGACGGCGCTATTGCCCTGGGCGATTGGGGTGAGGTGTTTGTGCAGTTGAAACTCATCGAGGCGGGTTACCCCTGTGTGAGGACATCGTTTGGGCATAGCCGGTCGGATCTCTACTGGGTGATGCCGTTGCAGCGTCCTTTGCGTGTGCAGGTCAAGGCGACAGAGACAGTCAAGCAGCCGGGGGCTCGAAGCAAGTTGGCGCAATACAGTTTCCCGACAGACATTGTCCACGGTGAATTTGACGTTGCTGTGTTTGTCGCCCGGGACATTGGCATCGGTGCATGGATGTTTGGCCATGAGATAGGAGGGTCTGTGACGTTGGGCCCACCGGGAACACCTCACACCGGCAAAACGAAATATGGGAACATCGACCAGTTCCCGATCGAGAGAATCATAGAGGAATACAATGGCGACTGAGCCTGATGATCTAGCTGGTCTGAATCTTGATTTCTCGAAGGCCCGGACGGTCTGGGAGTTTCTCCAGGACGATTCGTTTGTCCGGGGCCTGATGGGTCCGGTTGGATCTGGCAAGTCGTATGGCTCGGCGGCTGAGATCATGTTGAGGGCAGTGAGGCAGCAACCCAGCCCCCGCGACGGGATCCGGTACAGTCGGTTTGCGATTATTCGGAACAGTTACCCGATGTTGCGGACAACGACGATCAAGACATGGCAGGAATTGTTTCCAGAGAATATCTGGGGGCCTATGCATTGGTCGCCACCGATCACGCATCACATCAAGTTGCCATCTCGGGAAGGTGCCGCGGGGATTGACTGCGAGGTTATATTCCTTGCGTTGGATCAGCCGAAAGACGTTCGGAAACTTTTATCATTGGAGCTTACTGGTGCATGGATCAACGAGGCGCGTGAACTTCCAAAGGCGATCATCGACGGCCTTACACACCGCGTGGGTCGTTACCCTGTTCAGTCTGATGGCGGTCCTACTTGGCGTGGTATCTGGGCTGATACTAACCCTATGGATGATGATCATTGGTGGCATCGCCTTGCTGAAGGTGGCGAGAGCCCCGGTGGCACATTTTCGTGGAAGTTCTTCCGGCAACCATCGGGGGTCTTCGAAGTAGAGCCCGAGGATCTGCCGGCGGATCCTGAGTTCAATGGATTCACGTTGTCGGCAGGTAAGTGGTGGATGACAAATCCCAATGCCGAGAACCTGAACAATTTACCGGCTGGGTACTATGACCAGTTGGTGGGTGGGAAAAGTCTTGACTGGATCCGGTGTTATGCCAGGGGTGAATATACCTATGTGCAGGAAGGCAAGCCGATCACGCCTGAGTACGACGATGAGATGATGTGCGTCGATGGTTTGCAGTATGACCCAGCCCTGCCCTTGCAGATCGGATTGGATTTTGGTCTGACGCCGGCAGCGGTGTTTGGGCAGCGGACAGGATCCGGGCAGTGGCGGATTATCCATGAGCTTGTGACTTTTGACATGGGTCTGGAGCGGTTCGGTAATCAGTTGAAGGCTGAGATCGAAACACTGTACCCGGGCGCCGAGGTATCGATCTGGGGGGATCCGGCGGGTATGCAGCGTGATGCAATTTATGAGGTGACTGCGTTTGATCACCTGAAGACTTTGGGCTTGATGGCTCGGCCGACAGCGACCAATGACTGGAAGTCTCGACGCGAGGCGATGGCTGCACCGATGTTGAGGTTTGTCGATAAGAAACCGGGGCTGTTGATTGCGAAGACTTGTCACCGGACGCGGAAGTCGCTTGGTGGGGGATATCACTTTTCCCGGGTTGCGATGGGTGCGGGGCAGGAGCGGTTTCGCGATGTACCGAATAAAAATGAGCATAGTCACGTTGGCGATGCGTATGGGTATTTAGTCCTGGGCGGTGGAGAGCATAAGCGGATGACCCGTCGCCCGATGGGGAATGGACGGCCTGTTGTTGCCGCGATGGATTTCGATGTCTTTGCTGAATGACTGCGATCTGCTTGGTCGGGTGATTGGCCTCGATGGGGTCCGGGATAAGCTGGTGCCGTTTGACCCTGTCTTGTTGCGTCTGATGGATCTGCAAGAGTGGGATCTTGAATATTACAAGCTGTTGAATGATTACGAAGCTGTCCTGCGGAACAATGCAGCCCGGGGGCCGGCTTATGCGTGGGTCCGGGATGGCAAGCCGATTGCCTGTGCCGGGATCATGCTCTACTGGACTGGCGTCGGTGAGGCGTGGCTGGTCCCATCGAAGGCAGTATCGTCCCTCCGCCACACCTTCCATAGGTCAGCACTACGCGCCTTTGAGGTAATTGCCTCAGAACTCCAGCTTCGACGGGTTTCGGCAACCGTGAACACAAAAAATGTCAGGGCTGACCGTTGGATCAAGGCCGCATACTTTGAGGAAGAAGGCTACCTGCGCGAGTTTGGCGTAGACGGCTCCGACCACAGAGTTTATGCGAGGTTATTCGATGGGAAGCATGTTCGCTCCAAAGATTCAGGCGCCGCCCCCGGCGCCAAAGGTCGAAGAAGCCGCACCTGAAGTCGTTGAGGCGACGGAACAACAGGAAGCAGCCCTCGACAACCAGAAAAAATCCAAACTTGCCCAGATCAAGTCGAAAGTGACGGCCCGTCGCCGGCGCCGGCCATTGATCAACCAGAACAGACCCATCCCCGCCCTCGGCGTTGTTGATGGCAATACGTTCGGGCCGACAAACACATGAGGAAAACCCTTCAGCCGAATATCTGTTTTATTGGCGTGGGCCCTGATTCTGGTGTCGGCAGCGCAGATGGGGCTAACTCTGGCGGCAACCGAGGAAATGCGTTCGACGCTGATTTCGGCGGTAGAGGCGGCTACCTCGGGCAGGATCCGAATGGTAGTGGCGTTGGTGTTTTTGGAACAGGCACCCATGACGGCAAGGGCGGTGGTGGCGTCCTTGGCAGCAACGAGGGCACTGAAAACTCCGCAGGTCAGCAAGGCAAGCTTGGTTTCGCCCATACGACTTCAATAGCTGCCAAGAGAACACTCTCCAACCCAACATCTCTTCTTCCCGGCATGGGCTTGGCAAATTTTGCCATCGCAATGGCCCAGATGGCCCCTGACGGAACTCCCGGCACTGCGTCTGAGGGTGGCGGCTATGGTAGCGACAATGCATCCCAGAAAAAAATTCCTGCCGCAGCCCAGACAGCGTCCGCACTTCCCGATCCAGTCGCACCGGCACAGCAAACAATCTCTGCCCCGGATTCTCCGGAACAACAGGCCGCAGCGGTACAGGCTCGGCGCAAGAAGAAATCACGGCCCCTGATCAATGGCGGATTCCTCGGCACAACAGCCGGCGGCGTATCTGACACTGGACAGACCCAGACACCGACAGGCCCATCGCTTGGATCTGCATCAACGCTCGGCCCGGGTGCCGGATTCATCAGAAAGAAGAACACGTTTTGAGCTTTCAACGTAATCCGAAAAACCGGAAGAAGGGCGGCAAGTAATGGCCGAGATCAAAGCCGATATTCTGCGGAAACGGTCAACTGCCGCATGGGCAAAAAAGGATCAGTGGCGCAGCCTGTATGAAGAGGCCTACGAATACGCATTGCCACAGCGCAACCTGTTTGACGGCAACTGGGAAGGTGGCCTCGGCGGTCGGTCCAAGGGCTTGAAGGTTTTTGATTCGACGGCGATTCACTCCACCCAGAGATTCGCCAACCGGATCCAGTCTGGCCTGTTCCCGCCTGACAAGCAGTGGATGGTTCTGGCCCCGGGCACTGACATCCCGCCACCACAGAAACCAGAAGTTGCCGGCGCTCTCCAGACACACGGCGACAAGTTCTTCAGCATCCTGCGCCAGACATCGTTTGACTTGGCGATGGGCGAGTTCCTCATGGACATGTGCGTCGGTACGGGTGCCATGCTGATCCAGCCGGGAGATGATCTCCAGCCGATCAGGTTCGATGCCGTGCCGATCTATTTGCTGGCCCTCGAAGAAGGCCCGAATGGCAACGTCGAAAATGTATTCCGCAAGATGCGGTTGATGGGTGACGCCATCACAAGACAATGGTCAGACGCCGAGATCCCTGACAGCCTCGCCCAACAGATCGAGGACAAGCCGTCCGAGATGGTCAACCTCGAAGAGGCAACCGTCATCGATGTCGAGGATGGCGGCTATGGCTACTACGTGACATGGAAAGGCGGCGATGATTCCGAGGCGCAGGTCTTGGTCTATCGCAAACTGAAGATGTCGCCCTGGGTGATTTCACGATTCATGAAAGTTGCCGGCGAGACATACGGCCGCGGTCCTTTGATCTCAGCCCTGCCCGACATCAAGACCCTGAACAAGACCTTGGAGCTATTACTCAAGAACGCATCGATCAACATTGCCGGCGTCTATACCGCTGTCGATGACGGCGTTCTCAATACCCAGACTGTAAGGATCGTCCCGGGCGCTGTCCTCCCTGTCGCTCGCAACGGTGGGCCGCAGGGGCCTTCCCTAATGCCCCTGCCGCGCTCCGGTGATGTCCAGTTGTCGCAGATCATCATTCAGGATCTGCGCCTCAACATCAAACGGGTGATGCTCGATGACAGCCTTCCACCTGACTCGGCATCTGCGAGATCCGCGACCGAGATCGTGGAGCGTATGCGCGAACTGGCAACAAACCTCGGGTCTGCATTTGGTCGCCTGATCACAGAGACGATGGTGCCGATTGTGCGCCGTTCCCTGTTCATTATGGATGAGAAGGGCCTGATCAATCTGCCCCTCAAGGTCAACGGCCTCGAGGTCGGCATCGTGCCTGTATCACCTCTGGCACAGGCCCAGAACCTCGATGAGATCCAAGACGTTATGCAGTGGCTGGGCATCACCACACAGATGGGCCCAACCGGCATTGCGACTGTCAACATGGAAGCTGTCGCAGACTTCATTGGCGACAAGCTGGGTGTTCCACAGGAGTTGCGTACAACAAATGATGAGCGCGCAGAAACCGAGGAACTGGTCGGCCAATACCTCGCGACACAGGCTGGACAACCGGCACCGGAAGGTGGCGTCGGTGGCGCGTAACTACAAAAAGGAATACGCCGATTTCCACGGCAAGCCGGCACAGAAGAAACGCCGCGCAGGTCGGAACAAGGGCCGGCGATTACTCGAGAAAGCTGGCGCGGTCCACAAGGGTGACGGCAAGGATGTCGATCACAAGGATCACAACACCATGAACAACAGCCGGCGGAATCTTCGCGTTATGTCGAAACACAGGAACAGATCCAAAAAATGAGCGATATAAACACCCCCGGCTGGGAAGGCCTCGAGGCCCAAGCCGCCGAGCCCCTTCCCCATCTGGCCACAGATCAGGCCGAGGAAGACAAGACTGTCGCCCGTGCATTTGCCACTGATGAAGGAAGGGCCTTGATGGAATGGCTCGAAGCAACATACCTCGCCCAGCCTTCATGGGCGCCGGGATACGATCACTCTTACGGCTATTTTCGAGAGGGCCAAAATACTCTCGTTCGAGAAATAAAGTCGCGAATCGAAAGGGCGAAACTATGAAGAAGCCAGAGAAGACCCCCGAGAAAAAACCCGTAGCGAAGAAACCCGCAAAGAAGCCGGCGAAACCCCGTCGCGCTAACCTGATGCTCAAATAAGGAGAACAACATGTCCGATGTCGCGGATGCCCAAATGGAAGCACCTCTCGAAGGTCTTCTCGACGGGGCCAAACCTGAGACAGAAGAAGCAGTCGCTGCCGCCGATACTGAGGCCAGCGAGATAAGCCACATCGATCCGGCAAGCACAGGTGAGAAACCTGATTGGCTCCCGGATCAATTCTATAGCGATGAATCCGGCGCTGACTTCGAGGCCCTTGCAAAATCACAGGCTGAACTTTTCAAGAAGATGAGGTCTGGCAAACATATTGTTCCTGAAGATGGCTACGATGCCAAGTTCATGGGCGAACAGGTCGCAGCCGATGACCCATTGCTGACAAAATTCAATGACCTCGCAAAAGACCGCGGCATGTCGCAGGACGACTACGAAGCAGTCGTTGGAATGTTTCTCGAGAACCGCGGCGAACTGATGGGCGAAGTCGATGAGCCATTCGACCAACAAGCTGAACTGGCAAAGCTGGGGCAGAACGGCGCCGAGATCGTCACCGGCACAGTCAAGTGGATGCAGGGCCTTGCCGAGAAGGGCCAGATCTCAGCCGATGATTTTGAAGAGATGAAGATCATGGGCGGGACCGCAGCCGGGATCCGCGTGTTCAACAAATTACGATCGATGTATGGGGAGCAAGTTGTCCCTGTCCGCATCGATGCCAACAGCGGCGAGATCCCGACGCAGGATGATGTCAATTCAGCCATCGCAGATCCTCGATACCAGACTGATGAGGCCTATCGCAACAAGGTCTACAAGATGGTCGAGCGGATGAATCCTACTGGCGGATCTAGCTCCTCACCATTTTGAGCTAGCCGTCCAATAGCTAGTCCCGGGAAATTGCTTGTTGACATACAGGCAATTTTCTGGGCCTACTCTGTTTGACCCTAACTCAGGCTCTGCCTGAACTGGTCTGATGGATGTAACATCCGGTCCCGGCGGGGATCTCACCCGCAAGCAACAGCCTGAGATATTTGTCTCCCACCTGTCGCGTTCAATTGAAACTTGAACGGAGAAACAGGTAATGTCTGTATCCCTATCTACCAACTTCATCACGCTGTTCGACAGCGAAGTGAAGCAAGCATATCAGGCCGGTCAAGACCTGATGGGCACATGTCGCGCACGTTCCGGTGTTATCGGATCCACCGTGCAATTCCCGAAACTCGGCAAAGGCGTTGCGACTGTTCGCACACCTCAGACTGATGTCGTACCGTTGAACCTCGTACACACAAATGCGACGGCGACACTGTCCGACTACATCGCTCCCGAATATTCGGATATCTTCAATCAGGCCAAAGTCAACTACCAAGAACGCGCTGAACTTGTTCAGGCCGTTGGTAGCGCCATTGGTCGCCGCGCAGATCAACTGAAGCTCGACGCTTTGGCTGCGTCTGGCACATCCCTGACCGTGTCAAACGACATCGGCGGTACAGACACCAACATCAACGTAGCCAAGCTGCGTGAGGCCAAGCGCCTGATGGATGGTGCCAACGTACCGAAAGCTGACCGCCACATGGCAATCAGTGCCGATGGCCTGTCGAATCTTCTGTCCGAAACTGAAGTCGGTTCTGCCGATTACAACAACGTCAAGGCGTTGGTTTCTGGCGAAGTGTCTCACTACCTCGGCTTCAACGTCATCTCACTTGGTGACCGCGACGAAGGTGGTTTGGCAATCGATGGTTCGTCTGACCGGACATGCTTTGCCTGGCACAAATCTGCACTCGGTTACGCCGAGGGCATCGCCCAAAAGACAAACATCGATTGGATCCCCGAGAAGACTTCTTGGCTGGTCGCAAGCATGTTGTCTGCCGGTGCCGTCGCCATCGACGACGAAGGCATCGTTATCATCACGGCTCGCGAGTAATCGCCAGACCAACCTGAACTGAACTGAACAAAGGAGTTCAAAATGGCTTTCGCAAGAGCAAATTGGCAACCACTGGGTGGCATGGCCAAACGAGGCAATGCCCCCGCACTCTGGAGCTACAAAACGACTGACGCACTTACAGACGTTGATGGCGCCGGTTATTTTAACGATGTGTCCGACGATGTCACAGTCGGAGACATGATCTACTCATTCGCAAGCACTAGCGGAACAGCAACAGCCTCTTGGCATGTTGTCGTATCCAACGCTTCCGGCGTAGTGGATGTTGCTGACGGCAACGCAATGGCTGTCGTTGACAGTGACTAACTAAAACTGGTCGGGGGGCTTCGGCCCCCCAGCCTTTTACCGGAGATCTCGATGGCTCTAGGTGACACAGACGTATCAATCTGCGCTCATGCTCTGCTACTCCTCGGAGAAGCCGAGATTTCTTCGTTTAGCGACGGCACTGCCCGGGCAGGTATCTGTGATGCCATCTACTCGGACATCAGGGCCCAAGCCTTGTCGATGTATCCTTGGTCGTTCTCGATGAAGAAAGTGGTCTTGGCCCAGTCGGTCACTGCCCCGATCAACGAATGGACATACGCTTACCCGATGCCATCTGACAGCCTGACGTTAGCGCCTCGGGCCGTCTTCAATTCCACATCAACCGGCGTCACCCCCCTGACATCAGGGTGGGAATTGTACGAGGCCGCGGTCCTGACAGATCAGTCGATCATCGTCATCGATTATCAGTACCAGACTGATGAAGCCGACATGCCGGCGCACTTTGTCTTGCTGCTAAAATACCTGATGGCCATGCACTTGGCCGAGCCCGTCACTGACCAGATCTCTAAAGGCCAGCATTGGGAACGCATCGCGATCGGCAACCCATCAGAGGGCGGTCGAGGCGGTCAATTCCGACAGGCCGCAGCCATCGATGGCATGGGCCAGCCCTCATCATTTATTCAGGACTACCCGCTCATCGATGCCAGACAGACGTTGAGCTAATCAATGTCCAGATCGATCAAGGTTCAAACAAACTTTGCAGTCGGTGAGATCAACCCTGAACTCCGGGGCAGGATCGACATCGCGCAATATGAATCCGCACTTGAACGTGCGCGGAACGTCATCATCAAGCCGCAGGGCATCGCTGAACGGCGCCCGGGTATGAGATACGAACACACCATCCCGAGTGCCGCTACACCTGAATCCGGCGTTCGCCTTGTGCCTTTCTCGTTCTCAACGACACAGACATATATGCTGTTATTCGTTAACAACCGGATGTATGTCTACAAGGAAGGCGAACTCCAGACCAACATCAACGGATCCGGCAACGATTATCTGGTAACGACCATCGGATCGGCTTCACTATCATCTTTGTATTGGACACAGTCCGCCGATACCTTGTTGCTGTTTCAGGAAGACCTGATTCCACAACAGATTGTTCGAGGGGTATCCCACACCGCCTGGACGATTGGCGCCATTACATTTGCCTTCACTCCCCTGTACCTGTTCACGGCCTCTGAGACAGCCCCTGCGGCAACCCTGACACCTGATGTGACCGAGGGCAACGTAACCCTCACCGCCTCGGCTGGAGTGTTCGTTGCCGGCGATGTGGGAGATCAGATCTATGTCGATAACGGGTTTGGGCGCGTCAGGATAACAGGGTTCACATCTACGACTGTGGTCACTGGTGTGACGCTGGTTCCATTCTTCGACACCTCGGCTATCGCGTCCGCGGCATGGACTCTCGAGGGTGGCTGGGAAGATGCGTGGTCTGCCAGCAAGGGATACCCGCGGACGGCCACCTTCCATGAAGGACGCCTGATCGTCGGCGGATCCAAGTCGCTACCGACAACGGTCTGGGGCTCAAAGGTCGGCGAATATTTCAACTTCGACAAGGCCGCGTCTCTCGATGATGAGGGCCTCGAGGCAACCATCGATACAGATCTGGTCAACGCTGTGACAGCGATTCACTCTGGCCGTGATCTACAGATATTCACAACGGGCACTGAGTTCATTTTGCCCCAGTTGGACGGTGCCCCACTAACACCGTCCAACTTTATTCCCAAGCCATCAACCCGCCGCGGGTCCGAGGTCGGAATCCGGCCCCAGTCCACCGAGGGCGGAACGCTGTTCCTCCAGCGCGGCGGCAAGGCGATCAGAGAGTTCCTGTTCACCGATACGCAAGGCAGTTACATCGCCAACGATGTCAGCCTGTTGTCTTCCCACTTGTTGCAGGGGCCCACCAACATGGCCATGCGCCGGGGCACCAACGTGGATGAGGGCGATCTGCTTCTGGTCGTTAATGGCGACGATGGCACGATGGCTGCTTTCACGATTCTGCGGACGCAAAACGTCATCGCTCCCAGCCTTCTGTCTACCGAGGGCAGCTACCTCGATGTCGCTGTCGAGGACGCGGACACGCCGCTGGTTTACATGGTTGTCGAGCGTGAGATTAACAGTTCCACGGTTTATTATGTCGAACTGTTCGACAGCAATTACACAACAGATTCCGCAGTCCAGTATTCGGGCGGATCTCTGCCCGGGACAACGACGATGACGGGCTTGACGCACCTCGAGGCTGAGACGATCAAAGTCATCGCAGACGATGCCATCCTGACTGATGAGCTTGTCGATGGTTCCGGCGAAATCGTCACCGACCGTGTCGCGACAACATACATCGAAGCCGGTCTGGAATACCCAACATTTACTGATGCACTCGCGGACGGGGCCACAAAGACAACGCCGCTCCTTCGCACCATGCCGGTTGAGACGCACCTGAAGTCTGGCCCGATCATCGGGTTCAAGAAACGGATCGTCCAGGCATCGATCATTCTTGATGACACGCAAGCGATCACTGTCAATGGCGAGGCCGTACCGTTCCGGCGCCTCGATGACATGTCACTCGATTCCGGCATCGCATTTTTCACAGGAACAAAACGCGCCGGCCCTTTTCTCGGATACGACTATGAGGGCCAAATTGAAGTCACTCAGGATGAGCCGTTATTCATGACGCTGCTCGCCCTCGAGTACAAAGTATCGGTAGGTCAATAATGGTCGCAGCGGTCCCATATGTTGCACTAGCCATGACAGCCGCCTCGGCTGTCGGCCAGTACCAAGCCGGCAAGGCACAGGCGGCATCGATGGAAGGCCAAGCCAACGCGGTCGATGCACAGTCATCGGTCACAAAGTTGGCTGGGCGCCAGAACGCCTTGCAGCATAAACGACAGGCGGTTGCCTCTCTCGATAATGTCTTGAGGGCGATGGCCTCGAACAATGCCCGTGCGGGTGCGGGGCACATCGATGCCGACAGCGGATCGATCTCCTCGATCAATAATGAGATCCTTTCGATCGGCGTTCGAGATGTCTCGACAGCGTCGGCAAACGAAACCATCACCCGCGGCATGGCTGGATATCAGGCAACCCTGCAAAATGATCAGGCCGCGCGGCTTCGAGCCGGTGCCCCTGTCGCACGGCGCACTGGTGTATTCAACGCAATGGCCGTCATGGGCCAAGGCATGATGTCAGGCGCACAGGTCGGAGCGTTTGGGTCTAGCACCTCGGCAACCGGCAACGTCCTCGGAAAGCCGGCATAATGGCAGCGCGGGATCTCCTCAAGCCACAGTCCTCGCTCGGCAGCGTTGCGCCGATCTCGCTCCCCGGCGTCTCGATGCCAACCGGCCCAGACCCCCTTCTGGCTGCGACCGCGAACATGGCCAACAGCCTGTCGCAGCGCATCGGCCAGATGTCTCAAACGATGTTCAAGGTCGCCGGCACACAGGCCGAGGCGAAGGGTGCCGCAGCCGGCGTCCAGAACGCGCCAACGATCAAACAGATCAAGTGGGCGAAGGAACACGGGCAGAGCGTAACGCTCCCCGGCGATGCTGGCTCGATCAACATTCAGGAACAGGCAGCGTATGCGTCATCGCTCAAACTGACAGAAGCACGTTATGGATCTCTGGCCCGGGAAGCTGCACTGGGCGAGGTTACCAAGGCGTTCATGTCGGATGGTGAGATCAAGCCGGACTTGCTGCAAAAAAACTTGAATGATGTTCTGGAATCTTACACTGGATCTCTGGCCAGTGTCTCTCAGGCCGGTGCCGCAAAACTCGACATCGATCTCCGCAATCAGTTCAACAATCAACTGGTCGCCTATAGCCGTGAATGGCACAGCAAAGACACCAAGCAGCGTCGGGCCAAGGCGGTTGCCAGAGCGCACAACATCCTGCCCGAGGTCGCTGGATATGTAGTTGGAGACTCAAAGACGCGGCAAAGCGTCGGCATCGCTGAACATGCCACCAGTATGCTAGAGCGTGAAGTCTTAAACATGACTGTTGAAGGCGTCCCGACGTCGACCATCGAAGCCTACAAAACCACATTCCAGAAACGCCTGGACAATGCGCTCATCACATCGGTGACCCAGTGGTCGCAGGGCAGTGATGCCGGGGGGCCTTTGGATGCCTGGAATAAGCTGACCAAGGGCACTGCCCCAGCCGGCGTTATGGATGCGTTTGACGCCCTGCCTACAGACAAGCAGACAAAACTGAGAAACGACATCTACGCCGAGAATGAAAAGCTGGAAGACATCGAGGAAGACAGGCAGACGGCCATCGATGACAGCCTCGAGGCTGTCAGCGAGATGCACATGTCCAACTTCCTGACTGCCTCGATGAACGGCGACTCTGCCGCCATGCGCCAGATTGTGGCCCAGTTAGCAGCCACAGATGGCAAGACGGCAAAACTGTTGTTGCCACTTTTAGGTAAGGCAGGGGATGCCGGGACTGATGATGCTCAAGTGGTCCGGGATCTCACCTTGAGAATAATAAAGGGCCAGACAGACCCGAAACAGCGGACCTACATCAAATACGACATCGTCACTGCGATGACCAATGGCACTCTCACCGAAACCAAGGCAAAGCAACTCATCAACAATCTGGTTTCCTCCCGGTCGCATGTATTCAAGGCGGCAGAATCCGAGTTGAGAAGTCTGGTCCGATACAATGTTGCAATGAACAGTATCAACCCGACGCCGGAAGATCGTGCGGCCTTGCGCCTGTATGAGAGGGTGATGTCGAAACTGCACCTCGCCTCTGCGGATCCTGAAATGAATTTGGTTGCACTTGTCGAAACCGAGGTCGCCAACGAACAGGACAAGGTCCATGCAGCGTTGGTTGTAGAGGCTCAAGAGGCTCTGGCATTGCGGCCTGTCTATAACACTGTTGAGCGTGTCGAAGAGGCTCGGGCGACAAAGTCAACACTGAACTCGAAAGCTCAAACCAATTGGGCCGCGGCTGATCGTCATGTTCAAATCATCAATAGGTGGGGCAAGGCCAAATGAGCGACCTCGATCAAGAACAGATCACTGCCCAGACGGCACCCGAGGAGATAACCCCTCAAGGCACACTGCGCCCTGAAGGCACACCTCTGGTCATCGACATCAAGCCCCGCGTTGACCCTGCCGCAGATCTCGATCAGATCCTGTTGGAAGATGAGACAGCGAAGGGCGTTGCCCGGGGCATGGAGTTGCCCCTGCAATTGAACACAAACGAACACGGCGCCGTCTACTACACGCCGCAGTTCCCTGACATCGATCCTGTCGGCATCGAGAACCAACAGCCGATTAAAGAAGAGGTCGGGTTGGTTGAGGACATCGGTCGCGGTCTGGCAATGTTTGCCAAGGGTGCGGAGAATATGAACGCTCTGATGCCGATCCCTGAAGGCATGATGTCATTCCCGGATGGTCGCCCTGTTACAAACCTCGCGGAGGTTGTCGAGGTTCTCGGCGGCATGTTCGATCAGGCTACTGGGCTGAATACATCTGAGCGCATCCCGGATCCCGTTGGCATAACCGGCGGTCTTGTCGGTGGAGTTGCCCAGGCATTGCCGGGAATGATCCCAGCCATCAAGCTGGCAAAAGTCGCCGGCATGGGCCCCGTTCTCGCTGACATCGTCGGCGGGTTTGTTGGCGACATGGCAACGTCATCGGAAGTCGAGGCGGAGAAACTTGTAAAATTATTCGGATCAGTTGCGTCTAAAGAAGGCGCTGCGGCCCTGACAGAGTTCATGAAGGATGAGAACGGCGACATCGACGAGCTGAAGGCACGACTGATTGCCGGCGTCCCGGGGCTTATCGCGGGGCCAGCGATACACGGCGTTGTCAAGTTGGCATCGATGGCGAGAAAAAGCTCCGGCGGTCAGGCCCTCATTAAGCAGTTTGTCAAAATGATGGCTGATGAAAGCGGTGAAGTGAAGTTGCCGGGGATGGGTGCCGGCGGCAGGGTCAAAATGGGCCAGGATATGCAGCCAACAGGCAAGGCCCCGACACCGGATGAACTGACGGCGGCAAGGGCTGAAACAGTCAAGGATGGCGTCACAGTAGCCCAGCGCCTCGATACAATTATTCCACAGGCAGAGCGCGTCGATGGCGGCGTCTTCCGGCATGGGATGCCCAATGGCAAAGAGTGGTCAACCCTGACGCCAAAAGAACTGGCCAAGCGCGGCCCGGGCGCAACATTCAAGGACACAGATCTCGATCGTATCTGGAACGAAACACTGGCAGAGGTCAGTGCCGCGGCTCGGGACGCAGTCGAGAGAACCGGCGCAACATGGACAGCGTTCAAGGCAAACGATTGGGACAAGGCATTGCGTCTGCCTCTCCGGTCACAGCTTTGGTATGAGTTGTCTGGCGAACAGTTCGCGAAGTTACTGCCGGATCTGACACACAATGAGTTCATGATGTTTGTCGACCTGATCGGCGCGACATCTGCACGGGCCAAGCCCCTCGAGAATCTCCAACGGTCATTGGCCGTTCTCTCCCAGCGCAAACGTGGCGTCCCTGTCGATGTCGACCTGACGATTCAGAAGTCTGTCGAAGATGCCCTGATGAGAAATGGCACAGAGATCTCAAGTGCCCTCGGCAACAAGACGGGGATGTTCTCTGACACCCTCGCGATGGTTGGCGGCGTCCAGACGCGATACCCCATCAGCGTAAATGATGTCTGGGTCGGTGACATGTTTGGTATCGACGGCAAACTGATGACGGCGAACCAGTCGCTTCATGAGGTGTTCGGCAAGTACATGAACAAGCTTCGAGACCTCACAAACGTCGGTGCAAAAAAGGGCGATGTCAGGCATCAAAGCTGGCAACTACAGGCCCGGGGCTGGGTACAAGCACGATCAGCCGCTGACGGCATCGACACATCGAAAGCTGCGTCCGACATCGATGGATCAGACTACGCCGGGGAATGGAGCAAGATCGTCGCAATGCTCGAGGATGCTGGCATCAGTGTCCCGGGCGGAAAGATCACAGACAAGATCCTGATGGACCCCCGAGTCGCTGACGCCCTGCGCCCGACAACGCCGGCATTTAGATCTGCGCCAAAGGCGACAGTCGAGTTCGGTACTTTGCTCACGGCAAACGGCAGGGCTGCACACAAGGCATATTCACAGGCAGTCGAATCCGGCAACGCAAAGACGGTCGAAGAGTACGAAGGGGCACTGGCCAGTGCCCTGTACAATTCAGGCCAAGGCGCGACTGCTTGGGAGAAGGCCGTCAGGGTTGCGACTAATTCTTCAGACAAGGTGACCCGGATCAATACCGCCAGTGGCGCGGATCCATTTGCCTTCTCTGGCACCTTCGAGGGGGCTGTCGGCGCGAACATCCGAATCCCTCTCAAGGACATGACGCCTGACCAGATAGCCTACTTTAATGCTGTCGCCGGCAAGGGCCTGAAACAAAAGGCAATGGCTGCGGCAGAGATCCATCGTATCGGCAAGACAGATCCTCTGCCGGCTGGAGCCATTGAAACCGCCTCTGTGATGTTCGACCATTCGGGCGCAGTGCCCAAAGATATGATCGGAGACTTCGCTGACGCCCTCGGGGCTGGGTTCGAGGTATCCGCCGCGAAACACCCGGGGAGCTTGGTTTTTGACATCAATCCCAAGTTCGATGACGCTGGAAATGCAGTCGGCCCGACAGCAGCAGAGTTGGATGCCGCCGTTGACATTATGGCCAAAAAGCACAATATAAAGAACGCCAAAGCGTTCAGGGCTGCATTCAAATCAGAGTACGGCAAGAACTATGTGGAAGACCCGGGCGATCAAACGGCGTATAATGCGATCATTGACGCTACATTAAGGGAGTGGACAACCGATGTCAGACAACAAGTCAAAGCCATCACAGGCGACTCAGTCACCGACAAGCAAATCGAAGTCTGGCTCAACGGGGCAACAAGCAAGCTCCCCGTCACAAAGTCAAAGCTCCCTGATGGGGTCGAAATATCTAGCGTCCGAGGAAGAGCATCGACAGTTCGCAAAAGATTTCGGCAGCGACTTAGTGATCACGCCTCGGTAGAGAAGGCCTTCGATGACATCGGCAAAGGCGTCGATGCCAAGTTCGAGAAACTTCTCCCCAAGTGGCAAAAACGGGCAGACGCACTAGCAAAGAAACAGGGCTCCACTGCCCCAAAAGGGGGAAGTGAATAATGGCTACTGATACCATTGCGCCTGAAGAAGTCACCGCAGCCGGTGAACTCCGAGATCCGGCACAGGCGCCACTCCAACTAGACATCCCCGCGCAGGACGCACCGGCTGGTCAACAGACCGCTGGTGTCGTCACTGACGCCATCAAGGCTGGTCTGGGCATGTTGAGCCCACAGGTAGACAACGCTGTCCCTGCCCCCACACAGGCGGTCCCTGCCCCCACACAAGCGGCACCAGCCCCTGTTCCACCAGCGCCCACACAAACAGCCCCCGATGCTGTCATGCCACCCGGGGCCACAGTCCGCGATGACTTGGCCCTCGATGAGAACGCCGCGGTCCAGAGCATCGATGGCGCTGTTCTGGTTCGACAGGCTACTGATGCCGAGATGATGATGTTCGAGGCTGCGATCCCCCGCATGGATGGCAAGCCCGGGGCCACAGGCCTGAACTATTTCCCGATGAATCTCGATCAGATGACCGATGCCTTCAACGGGAATCTGGCTGCATTTCAGGCGAAGATCGTCGGAGCCAACTCTGTCGCCATCGAACAGATGAAACGCGGCAAGATGACCATCGAGGAGATCGGTCACGCTGCGGAGAAGATCGGCCTGAAGGACATGGCCATGCGGTTGCTGAACAAGCAGCCCGGGGAAGTCTTTAACGCCGAGGAAATGTACAAGGCTCTGGTCACACAGGCATCGTCATTGCTGACAGCGAAGTCGGCATATGATGACATGATTGCTGACCCGACTGATGCATCCGCGCTCAATTTCTTGCTGGCCATCAATCTACAGGGTGCCCTGACAACGTCACTGGTCGGCGCCAAGACTGAAGCAGCCAGAACGATGGCTGTCCTGACCAACTTCAGCAAGATCATGAAGGCCAACCAGATGCCATCAGCCGATGATGTCACCGGCATGTTCGGCCAGATGCCCAACATCGAGGGTATGTCACCCGAGGACATCATCGCCAACATGGGCGGCATCGAGACGATCATGGCACGGGGCCAAGCCTACATGATGTTGCGCCCGGACCAGCAATCACAGGTCGCGTCTGGATTCTCGAAGTGGTTCAACAAGGGCGTCGATGTCTTCATGGAATCTTTCATGAATGGACTGTTGTCTGGCATCACCACACACATGGTCAACGTCTTGGGCAATGCCGGATTTCAGATCTACTCAATCCCTGAACGGTTCATTGCCGGCGCAATCGGTGCAGCCAGAACAAGTATCCCCGGCTCCAATCAAAGCCGTGTCTACATGACCGAGGCCCTCGCCATTCCGGCTGGATTCATGATGTCGTTCAACGCTAGCATGAGGGCTGCGGCAAAAGCATTTGTCACTGAAGATCCCAGCGATCTGGTGACCAAGATTGACTACCGGACACGCAAGGCCATCACGGCTGAGAATCTTGAGTTGGACCCGGAAGCCACAGTCGGTCGGGCAGTCGATCTGCTCGGCAAGGTCACACGCATCGCCGGTCGGTTCCTGTTGACTGAAGACGAGTTCTTCAAGGGCATGGCCCGGGGATCTCAGCAATACACAGTCGCAGTCAGACGGGCCCTCGATCTCAAGGCACAGGGCGCCGATGATGCGACAGTCCGGGCCTCTATCGTCCAGGCTATTCAGGAGCCCGATGAGGCCCTTCTGACAAGCATGAAAGACTACGGGCAGGTAATGACCTTCCAGAAAGATCTGGAGGGTGTCTTGGGCCAGTTGCAGGGATTTTTCAGCCATCCTGCCGCGAAGATCTTTGTCCCGTTTTACAAAACGCCTACCAACATCGTTAAAGAAGTTCTCGCCCGGGGGCCTTTGGCCCTCGCGCTGCCATCGTTCTATAAAGCCATCAAGGCCGGTGGCCCCGAGGCTGACATGGCGCTGTCAAAGATGGCGCTGGGCTCGACTATCATGGCTGCGTTCGCCGGCTACTCTTACGGTGCCGAGGGCGACGATGTCATCATGACCGGACACGGTCCGACAGATCCCGCGGCCAGAGAGGCATGGTTGCGTCATCACCAGCCGTATAGCTTCTCGGTCAAGATGGAAGACGGCACACGCAAGTCGATCACATACAGCCGGTTCGATCCGCTGTCAGGAATGATGGCAGTCGCTGCCGACTTCGCATGGTATGCCAGGCACAGTGACGATGAGGACATGATCAGCGGTCTGGCCGCTGCCGCCGCGGCTGCGAACTACAAGTATGTCGGGCAGTTGCCGATGCTTCAGGGCATGTTCGAGATCTCCGAGATCTTTGGCTCCGAGTACGAAGGCGGCGAGGCCAAGTTCAAACGGCTTCAGGAACTGTTGGGCAAGCAAGTCGGAAGTGCAGCCATCACTGCGCTGCCACTCCCTACAGGCTCCTTCACTGCGTCGATCGAACGCTACTTTGACCCGACCAAGAAGAACACTCTGCCGACAGACACCAATGTCGCGCCACTTGTCCGGGGCTTCTATGAGGCCTTGCAAAAGGCTCGGTCGCGCAGCCCGTTTTTCTCGAAAGATATGGAGCCGGCGCTCGATCGTTGGGGCACTCCCCGGATGGAAGGCGACGGTCAAGTTTGGGAACTGGCATCGCCCATCAAGATTCGCATCGATGAGTATCACATGGTCGATGATGAGATATCAGATCTGAACCTCGGTCTGGGCAGAGTGCCCAAGTCGATCGAGGGCATCAAGCTGACAGCCAAGCAACAAAACATGCTGGTGATTCTGGCCAACAACCCACCAGACGGCGGCAACTTGCTCGAGGATCTGAAGGACATGGTCCTGTCACCTGAGTATCAGGCTTTGCTCCCCGGGTTCCGCATTACAGAACTGAGGGCGATCGATTCAGTGTACTGGTCGAATGCAAGGAAATATCTCCTCGAGATGGACCCGGATCTCAGGGCCCGGGTTGATGAGCGCAACGGAATCAGGGATGTAACCGGCAAGGCACCAATACAATGATTTCTTTTATCAAGAGCGTCCACATGCTATATGGTACGACAGGAGCGATGAACAATGGCTGATATCCCTATCTCGGCGGTCACCCGTCGCGTTCAATACACAGTCGGTGGAACAGACACCGGCCCTTATAGCTTCACGTTCAATGTGCTGGCCGACACAGATCTGGCTGTCTATCTGAACTCAACGCTCAAGACGATCACCACACATTACACTGTGTCTCTGAACGCAAACGGCACCGGCTCGATCACCCTGACATCGTCGCCATTAACGACAGACATTGTGACTATCATCTCTGCGGTTCCCATCGCCCGGGTATCTGACTATACGACGGGCGGTGACTTTACCGCGGCGGCAGTCAACGCGGATCTCGACAAGCAGACAATTTTTTCCCAGCAATTGTCGGAACGAATCGATCGTTCCCTGAAGTCTGCCACATCTGAATCCGCGGTTACCGATTGGGATCTGCCGGCACCAGAAGCCGAGAAGGCCCTGAAGTGGAACAGCGCCGGCACAGCCCTCGAGAACTCGACTGATGACGTCGATTCATCGGCAACTGATGCTGCGGCATCGGCGGCTGCGGCACTTGTGTCGGAGAACGCAGCGGCGGCAGATGCTGTCCTGACCGCAGCGGATGTGGTCACAGTCGCAGCAGATTTGGTCGCAACAAATCAAGACACGATTGACACCGCAGCCGATTTAGTCGCGACAAATCAAGACACGATTGACACCGCCGCTGACGTTGTTTTGACCGCAGCCGACGTTGTAAGTGCAGAGAGCGCAGCCGGTGCCGTTGCAGTCCCATTCACCTTTGATAACTCGACTTCAATGGCTGATCCGGGCACGGGCGATTTCCGCTTTAACAACGCTACGGTGGGTTCAGTAACAGCGATCACCCTGGACGCCAATAGTGCCGACACCGGCAACCCTGATGTGTCTGACTTCATTGCAACATGGGGCGCGTCTGACAGTGGTGACAAGGCGCACATCACGTTCAAAAAATCTGGCACACCTGCCACGTTCGCCACGTTCAAGATCACAGCAGCCGTCACAGACAACACAACACACCTTGAACTGACAGTGACACATGTCGACAGCAACGGGACATGGACCGCTGCCGATAAAGCCTATGTCGCCTGGACGCGCACCGGCGATGCCGGTGCCGCTTCTCCTTCTGCCTCGACAACGGTAGAGGGCACGGTAGAGGTCGCCACACAGGCCGAGGTGGATGCAGGGACCGACACACTCAGGTCCATTACACCAGAGACACTGGCTGCATGGTCTGGTTTGCCAACAGGTACAAACCCCAACCTGATCATCAACGGCGGCATGACTGTCAGCCAGCGTGGTACATCGTTTGCTGGCCCTGCTAATAGTGAATACACGTTGGATCGCTGGATTTACGCGCTCTCTGGTGCTGGCGTAGTGACGGTGACACAAGATGCAACAGGTATATTCGCTGCATGGGGTAGCGACTACGCTTTGAAGGTTGACGTAACAACAGCCGACGCAAGTATGGCTGCGGGAGATTTATATGCAGTCAGCCAAGTGATTGAAGCGCAGGACTTGCAGCATCTGGAATATGGAGCCGCAGGAGCGCAAGACGTTACACTGTCGTTCTTGTATCAATCACCTAAATCCGGCACTCACACAGGCGCACTACGACAGGACGATACAAGCCGTGTATACGCCTTTGAGTTTACTGTCACTTCTGCCAATACTCCAGAGAAGTTTGAAGTGACGATCCCCGGTGATGCGTCAGGTGTAATCAATAATGACACGGGACAAGGGCTGTATGTGGACTTTCCCCTAGCCCTTGGGTCTAGCCGTTACGCTACTGCTGGCTCATGGGGGGCGGGTCAACTATGGGGTGGAAGTAACCAACAGAACCTGATGGATAACACAGCCAACAACATCTACATCGGACAGGTCAAACTGGAAGTCGCATCAAGTGCCACAGCCTTTGAGCATGAGAGTTATGGGGATACTGTTCGCAAATGTGAACGGTATTATCAGCAGTACTTAAGTACAGGCTCGTTCCCCGGCGACAACGTAGCCTTAGAAATGTCGTTTTATTTAAGCGGCATCACATCTAGCGGAAGAACCATTGGGTTGCCTGTTCTATACGGCACACGTATGAGAGCAGCCGCAACTGTAACGACCTATGATCAAGTGGGTACAATAAACAAAGTTACGGTCCCTACGGGTCATGTATCCAGCACGATATACTATTCTAATGAGAAGGGTTTCAGGGTGGATGGCGTAGCAGGAACAGCGTCGTCAGCCAACATTGAGTTCTACTGGACAGCATCAGCGGAGTTATAAAATGAGAACCGTAAACAAGATAATTATTGATGGCAAACTTATCAGCTATCTTGAAGCTGACGTTGGTCAATTCCCGCCCAACAGTGAGCAAGAGGCTTTGCTACTGCAACAGATCGCAGATGGTACAGCAGAGCTTGGGCCTGACGATGATCGGACAATAGTACCAACAGTCGATGACTTACGCATCGCTGGCTACGGATCAATCGGTGATCAGCTTGATATGCAATACAAAGACGCTCTGAACGGTACGACGACTTGGGTTGATCATATCGCTGCGGTCAAAGCCGCTAACCCAAAATAACGGAGCGAACCTGTGCCAGTAAAACTGATCAATGAAGCGGCCCCTATCGTCAGAATGTTACTGGTGATGATCGTCGTTGCGTTCTCCGCTGGTGTCACCTACATGGTAATCACTGGCGATATTGGCGGACTGCAATCTGC
>Ga0257117_1000483_pt1 | contig 31424 bp, 31 predicted proteins | sample SI112_135mmetaG_FD_190157 | JGI IMG/M metagenome (GOLD analysis project Ga0257117, IMG submission 190157) | Marine microbial communities from Saanich Inlet, British Columbia, Canada - SI112_135m | ecosystem: Environmental > Aquatic > Marine > Inlet | place: Canada: British Columbia | collected... | reverse complement strand
GGTTTTAGTCCACTGCGCGTTTATTCAACTGGCCACCTTGGTCTAAATATAATCATATAAATTTAATCGAATTTAACTCACGAAAGGGATGTCTGTTTGTGGCAAGTTGAATGAACGCTAACCAATAGTTTAAAAGTACTCGAATAGATCAAAGCTTAATTACTTGTACATAAGATTTTATTCTCATTTTACAATTATGGGCAATTTGTTTTTCTAGCTCTGATTTATAAATAAATCCATTTTTTGCTGAGAAAGTGCCACAATAGCAGCTCTTGCATTACAATTTGAGCATAACTGGCGCACATTCCCAATCGCCGATGATTTTGAAATACTATGAGGAACAATATGGTCGAAGTGTAGATTGTATTTTGATCCACAATTTTCGCACTTATTACCCAATCTTGCTATCACAGCTTTTTTGATAGCGGCTGAGATAGTTCTAGAGTTTGTAATGGTCTTTGATTTTCTAGATCCAATACCCACAATTTTCCTTCTCATAGATTCTGCCGCCGTTTTGATGGCGTGCCCGATAATTTTTTCTGGCTGGTATTGTCCTTTATTTGAAATTTGCTCTTTAATAAACTCATAATCTTTTGCTGTTTGTCCTAGCAAGGTAAGGTGGATACGGAGGCTTCCATCTGAATGTGTGTGAGTTTTAGATCTGGTGGCGCGCTTCTTTCCTGTCAGCTCATCCACCATCTCTCTAGTCTGATTTTGGGTTTTGCCTTTAATGCTTTCAAGTATTTCATTTTTCTTTTTGTTACTTTTAATATTACCTACTAAGTTTGAAACTTCAGCTAGGTTGGTAAGAGTCACCTGTTTTTTTGCCAATGCTTTATCTGCACTGGGAATGTGCCTTAGCGTTTTTGCAGCTAAAATTCTTCGACTTGTTTCGCTATCACTTTTATTAAAATTTTTACGAATATATTTAAAGAGAGATCCCGTTCCACTATCACAAAAAAGCCTTCGTCTATTCACTTCATTAATATGTCTTAAGAACTGGCGAGTACAATACTCCTCTTTCTCATTCCACATTTTAGTGTCTGCAATTAACCTTTCATCTGATAAATTCCGTAACGACAAAGCAACCTCCCAATGAAAAACAACATAGCGTTTTAATCACAAAACTTGAATGAAAAGATAAAAAATAATCTAATGTGGAATCGATAAAGGACAATACAGTAAGTGCTTTACAGTAACTCGAACTGTTCATCAAAAACAATATCGATCACAAATTACAACGAACAAACATTTAATCACCTAGCACATGGATAATACTTTTGAATTGAACTCTCATAAATAATTGGTTAGTGAGCGCCTTAGATTTACGTTCGCAATTTGAATGTCCTGGGACATGGGTGACACTTTTGAATTTAAACTCTCACAATAAATGGGTTATTGAACGCATTGTTTTTTTATTCGTCCTCATCAAAGCCCCCTTCACCAAACTAATAAAAAAATACAAAATTCCAAACGACCACCAATCTCATGCACTCTCCTTCCCATAAAAGAAACTACCAAAATCATTCAATCCTGCTAGAGCGAGACATCAATACAAGGCCCTATTCTAAAAGCAAGTCTTCGCCTTGATAGAAGGCGCTGTCTGAATTCTGTAACCTCCCAATGAGTTCCTCAGCGCCGTGAACTAATAAAACTCATAACAGATTCCTAAATTTATCTTCCTTCACAATTCTCTTTCTTTCTCTCCTCATCCTTTCACTTTTCCCTCTTTCCCCCTTTCCTTACTTCACAACTTCAAAGATTCGTTCCCTCTCAAATAGGGGCCTAATTAAATAAAGCCTTTACAACCCTTCCTTTAAATATCAATTATTTACTATGCACATTGTCTGATCACTATCAAAATTTAGTCAAAACTCCGCTCCTAAGTCGCTGATTTTCTAATGCCATAATGGCCAGTATTTTGCACTTTTTAACCTATACAAAAGTGGAGAGAGATATGAATTTAATCAAAATTACTTTAATGCTATTTATTTCCTTTAATGCCTTTGCAGGCATGGGTGTCAGCTGTTTGGTAGATGCTAAAACTACAGGACCAGCTGATGTGTTAGAGGAGTGCAATGATTTTAAAATCACCATCCCTCGTGACATAGACGAATACGGGTCTATGGTCATAAACCAAGAGGCCAAAGAGGTATTTGATCTTGAATTTACTAAGTCAAAAAAGCTAATCGAAGGCCAAATTGCGGGGATTACTCCTGTCTGTGGTGGATGGTTTGTCCTGAGCTATCAAGCAGGAAAAAGAGATCTTACTAAATCAAAATCTGAAAAATTTTCTCTTACCTCTCAACTAAATCTTAGAAATGCGGAAGGTCAGAAAACTGAAGTAAAATTTGGCAGTGGATGTGAAACATACTCAGTGGGAGCAGATTAAATTATCCTCTCAAAAATCTAACAAGGTGATTGACGCCAGTTTTAAAACCTTGTTCTTCACCACCGATAGAAACTCGAAAATGCCCCTCTAATCGAAAAAATGATCCAGGGGCAACGATTGTTTTAGTACTAGCTAGTAACTCACACACCATTTCATGATCTGATTTACCCTTTAATACATTTCTCACATCTAATAAACCAACAATACCTACTTCTGGTCTGTAAAAAGAAGTATCAGAAACCTTCTCCAGCTGCTCGCAAAGAAAATCCATGCGTCCTGCAACTCTATCGATTTGATAAGCTCTGAGCTCATTTAAATTAGTTAGAGCGCTAGAGATATAACTCATGGCCACAGAGCTGTGAGAGCCAACCGTTTGGAGAATGGCCGCATTGATTTTTTCAATAATCAAAGCTTCTCCTATAAGCCATCCACACCTAAGGGCGCCGAGGCCGTATACTTTTGTAAGGCCTGATAAAATTAAAATATTGTCGTTACTACCGTAAGCAGTCCCCTCACCTAGAGATTTATGAAAATCGAGATAAATTTCATCAACGACGAGAAATACATCTTTTTCTTTTAATATACTTGAGAGCTCAAATAGTTCATCCTCACTCAAAAGAGTGCCAGATGGATTATGGGGGTTTGTAATGATAAGAGCAGAATTCGTCTCCAGAGTAGACTCTTTGATTTTTTCTAAATTAAATACAAAACGCCCATCCACATTTTCTCTTTCAATAAAAGAGGTATTAGTGCCTAAAGCCTTGGGTGTTTGCCAAAGAGGTTCAAAACCAGGGGACTCCGAATAAATAAAATCAAATAGTGTAGACGCAATGAAAAGAGCGTGAGTGCAACCAATGGTTACGGCCACGCGATTTTCTTCCACTTTGTAAATTGAGGCCAACTGACGGTTAAGGATTTTATGCATATTAGCTGGATGCATATCTAGATGTTTAGGATCAACTTCTATTGAGCTCAGAGGATAACTTTTGACATTACTAGATGCCAAATCAAATACAGCATTAGGATAATTTTCATAGGCAAAGTCTACGTAAGGTAAATTACCGAAGTTAAATTTTGGTTCAATTGATGAAAAATAGTCCATGAGTCATCATCTTATGACTTTTCTAAAAGGTAAAGCCCTAGTTTAGTTGGATCTTACCTCTAAGAGCGATAGTATTGTTATATTCATTTTTATCACGCTGAGGGCGACCACGCTTCCCTCCTACCTGAGTAGGAACTAAAACGGCAAAAATAAAGTAGCTTCCTGATGGAATCCCGGAGGGAATCTCAAAACTATTTGTAAGTTTTTTGCTCTCCAGTTTCAATTGGTATTGGTAAGTAGTCCTTGAAGGGTAGTCACGATCACGATCTAAAGTGTTATTTTTTGAAAACCAAAGCTGAAGTTCAAAAGCGAGTGCTTTGCTCCCCTTATTATTAATGGTTATTTCCGGTTGAATACTATTCCCACCTACACTGCTAGCAGGGACTTTTTTATTCATAATATGGTGACCCGCTTTGTATTTCGGGTCGGCAGATTTTGGTAAAAAATAGCTATTGGTCACTGTTAGATCAGCAATTTTTTTGCTCTTATTTCCATACAGGGAAATAAGACCTGCAATATCGTCAGGTAAAAATTCCATCCTCGCTTCATTTTTCCCTGAGGTCCATGGCTTATGACCGTGATTCATAATAGCGTATTCATTATTAGCATGAGACAAACCCAGAGTGTGGGTTACTTCATGAAGAAGTACCGCTCGAAAAGAAAGTTTATTCCCAAATTTTCTTCCCACTTCCCAGTACTTTCTGCCATTTTGCTCAGGACTTCCAAAGGCCCACCTTAGCTTTCCGTTATAGGTGACAAAGTTTTCTGAAAATCGACATTTTTTATCCATATTGGCCCAAGCCGGATTCTGTCTCTTTTTCCTAAGTGTATCCATCTGAGTTTTATTATAAAATCCAATTTGAATTGATCTCTTATACTTCTCTTTATTTCCTCTATATAACACAGGGAACATTACATCTTCTGCAAGCTCTAATTTTAAATCAATTTCTGAGATGCTGTTAATCTCTTTAATGACTTGTCTTATATCTTCTTTGGCCCGGGCAATTGCAGCTTTTCGACCTGTAAATTTTTTTGATTTTATATAGCTTTTTAAGCTGGGTAAGTGCAGTTTCACTTCCACGGGTTTTCTCCCGGCCCATCTTTTGCCGATCCCGCCACACTTTTTCACTTTCATTAAATTAAAGGCTTGCGAATTTGCTGGAATAATAAGAAATGAAATAAATAATAGACTTGTGATTTTCCAAGTTGCATTGAACATAAATTTTCTCCCCTGAAGGCCTATGCCTCCCCCTCCTGCGTTGCACAATACAGGTTTTTTGGATCAGTTCCAATTGGTTAGAAAAATGTACAGGATTTTAGGTAAACGTTCGGAAATTAAAAAAAATGAAATTTTTGGCCCATATATATATATATGAAATTTCTAGGGGTCTAGTGGATCACTCCCAACAGTAAAGTTGATTTTGTCCGGAAAAAACTGTGATCGATTGTATCCACCAGATTTTAACTTCCCTACAAGGTAGCCTAGCTCACGCCTCGATCTGGAATTAAAACTGCTGATATGAGGAAAAGAAAAATAAAAGCTTTGGTCAATGGAGCTAACAATTAAGGCCCGGCCAAGCCCGTGAGACAAGAGAAAGCGTCCCACATTTCTGATATTGGTCGTCGAGTGCCTGGCATAGGGTTCAATAACAATCATTTCCTCACTGACTTGGAGCTGCTCCATTAGGTAACGCTTCATTTCCATCGCCTCATTATAGGGTGTCAGATCTGGGTGAACATTTCCTCCCGAAACAATAAAGACCCCACCCCCATTTTTAAGGTAGCTCTTATAGGCCCCCGCTAGTCTCTTTTTCGCCTTTTTATGAAGAATGATTCCTGTTTTAGCTTTTAAAGGAGTATAGCCTGGGATCACAAAGGCAGGAAAATTTAAGCTATTCAAAAATTCAAAATTTTCTTGAATATAGATGCTCGCCTTTTCATTTTCATAATCTACGTTTATGGAAATACCTCGGTCTGAAATATCCTCAGAAGTTCCAAAAGCGTACTCTCCAGATGAAATCGCGGTTGTGCCCATGGCCAAATTGATACTCATTAGTAGAATTGATACAACGATTAGTTTTATCACACTACCCCCTAGCTTGCCATTTTAAGAAGTTTTCTTAGAAGGCCTCTCGCCTCAACTTCTCCGTAAAGAGGGACTCTTGGTCTTGAATATTCTCTTGTCAGTCTATATTGCAGGGAATCCAAAACTTTTTGATTGAGTAGATCTACTTGCTGATCAAAAGTCTTTTTGTGTTTTTCCTCTTCAGTCAGCTTAATGGGTTTTTCAAAGTAAAAATCCATCTTAGCTGGCATGGGAAAGCTGCTAAAAGCGATCATTGAGTAAAAAGCAAATTTTTCAGTATATTTTGAAAATAGGCCTGGAATAAAAGGAATTCCAAAAGGTGTTATAGGAATAGCGGAGACTCTAAATTTTTTCTTGAAGTCTCTCATCTTAGCAATTTCTTCATCACGATAGAGAACAAGACTTTGCTCGTGTCCCCCCACATTTGCTACTGGAATAATAGGAACATCAGCTTCGAGAGCGAGTCTTGCAAATCCCTTGCGACCAGAAAATTGTACTTCCGATTTTTCTGAAAGTGGTCTAAAGGTTTCAAACTCTCCCCCTGGATATACTAAAAGAGAGTGCCCATGTTTAAAGGCCTCTTTGGCGATATCTGGATTGGCGGGAATGCAGCCAATTTTGGGTACAATATGTTTGAGTACGGCGTGGTTAAACACCATGTCGTGGGTGAGACCAAATATTCCAGGGAATTTAAACTGAAGCTCTCTTGCCCAAATTTCTAGCATCATTAAAATTTCGACACTAAAAATTCCGTTGTGATTACCTACAAAAAGTGAGGGCGTTCCCTCTAGATCTTTGACCCCATGATAATCAACTCGAAAGTAATTTTCAAAAATTGGTCTGAGATATTGTCTGAAATCTTTTAAAAACTCTAGATCTCGCTTGTCGTACTTGAACCTATCCATGGCCTGCCCCTTTGTGTGAAGGGCATCTCGGCGTTTTTTTCCAATATAATTAAATACTAATTTCCAAAATAAATTTTGTTTAAACGGGGTATTTGAAATCACTCCTTAGTAATTTTGAGGAGATCAAAAATTGTGAACGTTGGACAAAACTGGGTGGTGAAATACTTTTTCACAACCCAGATAAAAGAAATTGAAAATGAAGGCCTTTTCGGCCGACAATTTAGTTTGAGTATCTAATTCTGCAGAGCCTGATTATCTCGCTGTTATTAAGCGCCGGACGTGTCAGTTCATATGCAGCTTTAGCACAATCAAGCGGTGCATTTGAAGCTGTTCCACTACAAATAGCGATGGCCTCAGATGAATTGAGACTTGGCTTGTCCATGGCATAGGCAGCTGTAATACAAGTAACTGGAGCTTCAGATTTAGCACCACTACAAAGAGTGACAGCTTCAGAAGAATTTAAGCTTGGCTTATCTAGTGCGTATGCCTTTTTAAGACATTCCACTGCACCTGTTGAAGCAAAAGCATTTAAACTAAATAGAAAAAATACGAGAACAGATCTTTGAATCACTGATTCCTCCTTGATCACAACTAACGTTTTTTTGACCACCATTTTTAACATGGTAGAGATGCGATACCAATGAATGAGTACTAATTGTTAGAAGTTTTAAGATAGCAGGCGCTGTAAGTGGCACAACACCCAGGAATCTGCGTACTGTTATTAACCAGTAAAACTAGGATCTAAATCTTGAAGCCATTTTAAAGATGTCTTTAATTCCTGTTTCAAGAACACCTGTTTGCTCACTTGGACCCTCAATACCAAAGTGTGAGGCCACATCGTAAGCAGAGGTAACGGCGTCGTTGTGAAGGCCATATTTAAAATGACTTCCACAAAAGAAACTGTGCATTTTACCATTCAAAGAAGGCAGCCTATCTTGAGTGGCAATAGCATCGAAGGAGAAAATAGGAGTTCTAAAAGTTGAATCAAATATTTTGAGATCATCTCTAATAGGAAAGTTAGGGTGCTGAGAGCTAATATAGTCACAAGAATCTGATACATAGGGCTCATACCATAGGGCCCCGTTTACTGAGGTCGACATCACATCCTTATCACTTGCATTATACAAATAGGTATAGGCCTGAATCAAATGTTTAGGAGGAAAGGCAGAGTGATCTTTGTGAACCACAATTTTTCCAATTTTATATTTCCACGGAGATAGAAGTTCTTTTTCAAGTTCCGTAGGCTCATTAATTAAGGCCAGTGCCTGGTCAGCATTACAAGCAAATACAACTTCATCAAAAGCTCTTTTGTCTCCACCTTCCATGACAAGAGTAACGCCCTCATCATCTCTGAGAACTGTCTCAACAGTTGAGTTGTATTCAATAGAGTCGCTAAAATGTGAAGACAGGGCATTTACATATTCTTTAGTGCCTCCAACGATTGCCCTTACGGAGTAGAGAAATTTGGGTGAAATCACATCGTTATGACATGTCAGCTTTCCTATGAAAAACTCAGCAGGAGTATCCAAAACTTCGTGGCACTCCATTGATGAGAGAAGACAAAGTGTGCCTAAAAATACTAACTTTCCGTTACCAGTAATGTCTGGGATTAATTCAAGTGCCTCTCTCATTAGAAGACCTTTCAATTTTCCCTGGGCCATAAGTTTTTTGGCCTTTTTCATGCCTATAAACATATCAAGGAGGTTTTTTAAATTTTTGGGTTTAAATAAATCAAAGCCCTGACTCATACCACCTTTTAGAGAAGGGGTAAGGTAGAGGCCCTCACCACTATCCATATTGTGAAAACTCATAAAAGTGTTAGCACAGGCATCAGTGTCTACGCCCAGCTCATTTAAAAGAGCATAAAAATTAGCATATCCAGATTTTCCAAAGGCGGCGACGGCAAGATCCACATCTTCGCCCTCAGGAGTTTGAATCATATAGGCATTCCCACCAACCCTTGAGGATTTTTCAAAAAGTGTCACATCGTGCTTTCTTTGAAGAAGATAGGCAGATGTTAATCCTGCAATCCCCCCACCAATAATAGCTATTTTCTTTTTCACTCTTCCCCCTACTGATTTAATGACGGATACAAAATGGCTTCGCACTTAGGTGCATAAATACTTTGAAACTCAATTCCAATTTTTAAGGCCTTGAATTTCTCAGTTGTGGGATGACTTCCCCAGCGAAGAGACATTTTTGGTACTAAAAAGGAAAATCCCCACTCAAGTGGATTCACCATAAACTTGGCAGATGGCACATAAGATTCTTCTTCGGAAAAGGTCAAAATACTTATGGGCCTATGCTTTTTATCCTGCCTGACAAACTTTGTTTCATATTTTTTAAAATCCATCTCAAGGATCAGATCTTTGGTCTCGTGATCGAGAAGGGTGCAAATTCGGTGATGCTTTGTTTCCCTAAAGGAGATATCAGCAACAAATTTGGGAAAATGAAAAAACTCCACTCCCCCCTGTGCTGAGATGTCGGTACTCACTGGAAGGTTTTGAACAAAGCCGTGAACACTTTTATTTAGTGCCTCTTTCAAAAATTTCACGGGTCTTGTCAGCAAGTTCCCTGGAGGCTGAACGACAATAGAAAATGCCACTTCGTTATAAGGTCCAATATCTGAAGACTTATATTCAATACAGTGTATTGCGACAAGGCCTTTGCCTGGAAGGATTCTGATGGGTTTTAAATTTTTCGGCAAAAGCTTTTTCAGTTCACTCAAACTTGCGGTGAAAAGCCCTCCCATTAAATTAAAATCGCGCAAAAACAAAGGAGTCTTGGCCTCATACTCGCCAAAATTCACACTTTCTTGCTTCACTTTATTAAAAAACGCAGAGCTACTCATTTCTCATCATCCCTAATTTTTTTAAACATCATAAAATTTTTAACTAAATAAATCAAAAAGGCCGTGATCTTTCTCACTAATTTAAATAAAACCTCTGTGATTTAACCAACTATACCAAGTTTTGCCCCTAATTTTTTGATCAAAATACAACCAGTGTCCACCAGTAACCTCTACCAAATTCTCAATTTTCCATTTCTGAGCAAAGCTAGCGAGATTCATGGAATCTAAAAGCTTATCCCCCTTGTGATAGACAATCTTCATGGAATCTGGTGAAAGCTGGCTTTCATAGTTTTCAGGGGTGATGAAATCAATCAATGATTTTGACATCGTGGCCATCTGATCGGTCAACTCAAAATTAAATAAGGAGTTCTCTGGAGCCAGCATGGGGTGAAGATTAACTGCTGGAACCACTAAAAATAAGGAATCCATTAAATTTGACCTGGTTGAATATAGACAACCGGTAAAAGCACCAAGACTTGCCCCTATTACAGCAGGTTTCTCATATCCAAATTGATTTAATAAAAGAATGCTCGAATGTAAGTCCTCGATCGCTTGGGCCACACCTTCCAAACTAAGTGGAAGCTTATGGGGGCAAAGTAGACTTTGATTATAAAAATGGTCTGTCCTACTGCCGTGATAAGGAAGAGTGTAAAGAGCGACATCCACACCCTTTTTGAACAAGTTTTGAATGCTAAACATTTTCATGGAAATATCGAGGTCTCCCAACATAAAGCCGTGAAGACATAAAACTAAAGGCCTCTTGCCAAGACCTTCGTGAGTAAAAAGATGAAGTGGCACCCTACGGTTTTTAGTAAAGGCACTTAAATCGCCGGCCAGCATGGGGTTTTTCACATGATAGCTACTATCAAAAAGAAATTTGTGCATTTTCCCTGTCATGAAGTCAGTTGTATTTTTGGAAGTGACTTTTGGGGCCTTTTCGGGAAGAAGAAAAAAGTCAGAGGGATCACCATCAAGGTATTTCTGATAAAATTCAAGAGATTTTAAATAAACACTATAGGAGCTTTGGTTTTTCTTTCTAAGAAAACGACCTACCCCGACCATTAGATGATCGGGGATAGCGCCTAGCTTATTAAGAATTTCTTTATTTAATTCCATTCAATCTAATTCCTATTACGAATCACCCATTTTATAGTCTGGCCCATAAAAGCGTGGGAAAGCATTTTTCGATACTTTTTGAGTTCTTCCTTGGGTTTCATAGGCACCATCGGGAACATTGTAAAATCTCGAAATTAGAATTGCATCCGTATGGCAAACAGCTGTGCAGGCCCCACAAGAAATACAATCAGCTTCACCGAACATTTTAGACTTCTTAATACTATCATCCATCTCTAAGGCGGTAGCAGGACAGACTTGAACACATTGAGTGCAACCAGTGCATAGATCGTGATCAGTTACCACCTGTCCTGTGGCGTAATTATTTTGAGCGTAGGACAAAACATCTTCTGTATATGTAAAAATATTTTTCAGCATTCTGGCCTCCCCTAAAATAAAATCTTCTTAGACCCATCTTGGTCGTAATAATCAATTTGCGGCATATCTCTTTGGACTATTCCATCTGGTTTAAATTTGGGATATCCCACGCAAATGGCGGTGCTAATCTCCCAAGGTTTTGAGATTTCCATTTTCCTAAGCCATTTCTTGTCCTTCAAAAAACTAGCAAAGCCAATATAGCATGTGGCAAGTCCCAGTGAGTGGGCGGCCAAAACCATATTTTGTGAACAAAGACCTGTATCAAATTCAGGGGAATCAATTCCCCTGGTATCCTTTAAAACTAAAATGACTACAGGTGAGTCGTGAAAGATTTTAAGCCTTCCGGCCAAAACTTCTCTTGTTGCGCCAAATGGCCTCAAATCTCCCATACTTTGAGATTTTAATAAACCAATAGCGGATACTGCAATATCTCTTGCAAGGCCCGTTGAGTTAACAATTTTCTCAAGTGGACCCATTTTCTTTATAAGAATATCGCTCATCTCCTGGATCATCTCCCAGTTTTGAAGAACAATAAATCTCCAAGGCTGGCAATTTCCCGCAGAGGGGGCATACCTTCCTGCTTCTAAAATTCTTCTAAGTAGATAATCGGGAACTTTCTTTGAGCGAAACCTTCTTACACTTCTTCTATTTAATATTACCTTCTCTACTTCATTCCATTCACTATCAGTTTTCTTTTTTGTTTCTGTATTTGCATCAGTATTTTCTTCTATTTCCATTACAACCTCACGATTCTAAATCAATGGTATCTAACGTTACCCCTTGATCTTTTAACTTCCCTTTTATTACACGGTGAGTGGCCGTTTTAGGGAGCTCGTTCATAACTCTTATATATCGAGGGATGGCAAAACTTGCTAGTTTTTCACCAAGCCATTGTTTCAAATTCTCTGGTTCTATCTTTTGCCCCCCCACAGGAACCACTACACACATTATATCCTCTTCAGCTAACTGGGAGGGTACTCCAAAGGCTGCGCACTCTAATATATCAGGATGCTTTAATATGGTGTTTTCAATTTCAAAGGCAGAGACATTCTCCCCTCTTCTTCTCATGGATTCAGTTTTTCTTCCTACGAAATAAAGATAGCCTTTTTCGTCTTTATAAAGAATATCGCCAGAGTAAAGAAGTCCATCCCTTACTTTTTCACTAGTGGCCTTCTCATTTTTAAAATAGTGGACGGCCTTTTTTTCACCATCGACGCAAAAAACTAACTCGCCATTTTCGCGGGCACCTGCCTCAGAGCCATCCTCTTTTAGCAATTTATATTTCACTCCCATTGGGCGACCGATAGATCCCACAGGGGCATTACCTAAATTAAAAATAAATCTAGATCCACCATCCACTGCTGAGTAGCCTTCCCAAATTTTGAGCCCAAAGCGATCTTCAAACTCTTCCCAACTATGAGCTGGACAGGCTGCCGAGAGAACCAGACGTATGGAGTTGGCAGAGTCATCTGCCTTTTTTGGAGATTTTAAAAGAATTGGAATCATAGCTCCAATAGAGCTAAAGGTAGTCGCACCATGCTCATTCACTTCATCCCAAAACTTTGAAGCACTAAATTTTTTGGCCAGTACCACTGGTATTCCCAACCACAAGCTAGCACTAAAAGTGAGAAAAAGTGCATTGGCATGGAATAAGGGCAAACAGGTATAGATTACATCATCTTTATTAAAGATAAGGTGTGCAAAGAGCCCCATCCTTCTAAGCCAGGTATTGGAGTAGTCAAAGACAACTCCCTTTGGTCTTCCGGTTGTCCCCGATGTATACATAATGGTCGAAATATCATCTGGCTTAACTTTCCACGATGGGCTGGGCGCCTTGCTAGATGAGAAAAAGATATCAATATTTTGAAACTCAGACGGAAGTGCTTGTCCCCCTGAGCTTGTGCCCCTAACGTAAATGCTTTCAATATTTTTGAGGCCACCTTTTATGGCCTCAATATGCGGAAGTTGTTCTGCATCAATAATTAAAATCTTTATATCTGAATGGTTAATAATATATTCTAGTCCATCTCCCCTAAGAGCAGTATTAATGGGGACCATATACATCCCCATCCTTTGAGTTGCATAGTATGTGTAGATAAACTCAGGGCAGTTACCCATCATGATGCCAAGTCCATCACCCTGACTAAAACCAATGGCACTAAGATAATTCCCCACGCTGTTGGTGAGATCATCCGCCTCACCAAAAGAAATTGTTTGATCTTCAAAATAGATAAAGGGTTTTTGAGGATAGACCTTCGCTTGCTTCTCTAAAAGCCCGCACAGAGTTTCGGCCTGAGAAAACTTCAGGTTCTTTTTTTTTAAAGATTTTTTGAGTGTACCAAAAAGAGTCTCGCGTTTTAATTCTTCCGAAAAAAAATGTGCGGCTACATTTGGTAAGCTTAAAAACCATTTTTTAGTTTTATTTTTTCCCAAAGTATTGGGCCCCCCTCTGCGCCTAGAATGCTAAGCGACGAAAAACAAAACCACTAATCTTATAATATAGTAAATTTGTCTGGGTTGGTCGAATAAGGCCAAATGTACACTAAGCAGCAGAGATCAGACGATGTTTTCTCATGCTCCTAAGCATCAAAAAAAGCTCTAGACCCGCAAGAACAAAGGACCCTGCCGATACCATCAAAGTGTTAAATTTCAAAAATAGTGGAATAGAAACTCCTAAGCTTATGAGCTCATTTGGCCCAAATTGAAAATTCCAGCCAATATAGAAAAAGCTAAGGGCCGCCATTCCCATCCAAGTTGAACCAGCTATGTGAATCATGTACTCAATTCTCGGGAGCCCTCCGTGATGGGCCCGAGAGTCTTGCTCTAAGAAGGCATCAATCAAATTATTCATAAAATCAAAAACAATCAGACCACCAATTATGTAAAACCAAATACCCGAGGGCCTAAAAAAGGCAAGGAACAAGGTAATAACTCCCAAAACGAGACTTCTTATAATGTGAGTCTTAGTCTCGTCCCAAGACTTGGGGTCTGAGGCCAATTTATATTTATAAATATGAAAATATAAAACATCTAAGGCTCCAAGGGGGGCAATAATACTTATCAGCACAAGTGTTAGATTCAATCCTTCAAAATTCATTTTTTCCTCTTATTTACAACATCCAAAACTCAGACATTTTTTAATAGACGTGAGAATATTTTCAAAGCGACCAAGAAACTCCGACCCATTGATATTATACAAAACATTCCTGCCACACTTTTTCATGGTTAATATGCTGGCATCTTCCATTTTAGATAAGTGTCTTGAAATAACGGAGCGGTCTTGTGGCATCCTTTCGGACAAAGTATTTACATCACTCTCGCCAAGCTCAAGTAAAGTTTTAAGGATCTCGACTCTGACTGGCTCACTGAGTGTCTTGAAGAATTTTGCATCAAGATTTTCGGTAAGTTTTTTAATTTCACTTTGCTTTCCCATCAGTGCATATTTGCACACAAATGCACGTATATCAAAAAGCCGGATAACTCTCTAAATAGGGCCAAAGGCCATTCCTGCGTAAACTGAGCTCTACCTTAGACTCATAGAGCGGAAATACATTTAATTTCGGAAGGTTAGGATGTTTTTTTTTCTCCCCTTAGGTTTTTAGGTGTACGCGTTATAATATGAGGCAAGATGTTAACCTTGGACTCTTTCGCTGGAGGAAAAAATGAAAATCGTAATTTTAAGTTATTTGCTATTAATAAGTTTCGCTGCGAGTGCAGGCTCTCGGAGAGATGTATACTTTGATACGCCCCTGAGCACCTTTTATGTAGAGAACAATCGATACCCATGCAGGAATGGAAGTAAAAAATTCACACTGCAGAAGAAATACACGCTTTCAATTTTTGATATTTTTGATGACTTCCAAGACTATCCTCCTTACGAGGAAGATTCTTTAGACGATATTATGTATGACCTGGATTCAAGTATCTTAGATGGCACAGCTAGAATTCGTTATAAGGTAAATGTTAATACAAACACTGCTATCTTGGGTGTAGGACCCCTCTCGCATGGCCCAATATCTCTACGAGTAAGCTTACTTGGTGAATCTGATTATCAGAAGGTTACCTTGGCCACTGATTCAATAGAAGCATTTGAAGAAAACATTAATTTAGATCTCGATCTTAATCCTTATTCTATCGTTGTTTTATACCCAGTATATCGCTCTCGACTTCTTGGTTCTGATACTTTAATGGCATCTTTCACTACTACTGTTTCTTGCCCCTCAAATCCGACCAATGCAAGATTTGTTGATAGAACCAAACTCAGTATATTTGTGGATATTGCAGGATCCAATGAACCTCTTTTAACCTATTTCACAAGAGAGTAAACTTTGAATGAGAATACATTTTAATGGCCTGAATGATACATGGCTACTTTTAGAAAAGATTACTGAATTGTGAAGCTAAGAATTTTTCATGAGTGTGCCAGCTATGGTATTACACCTTAACTTTAACTATTTGTAGCTAAACCAATTCTAAATGCCTAAAACATGGCCACAGGAACTGCCCAATTTCTCTTTTCCCTAAAAAATTGCTACCTAATTTTCCGGAGGACCCAGCGTAGGGCCCTCAAACCTTCTGCCCTTCGGGGACGGAGAGACCATTACAGTTTGGGTGAAGGTAAAACTAGCACTATCACTTCCCTACTCCATAAGCTCAAATGTCAAAGCAGTGGGCAGCTCGCTAAAATTATTATCCTTTAGTGAACTGGATTTTTTATAATTTAAAGATTGATCTAATGACAGCTGCTGTGTCTTTAATGCTTATTGGATTAGAAAGAGGTAGGTCTTCTCTAGATGCCTTGTCTCCTATAATGATCCATGGGATGGTAACATCATCCGCGACAAAGTTTTCGTATGTAAGAGAGTATACATCCGATAGATCTATTTCATTTCCAGCGCTATCATGTTTACCATGTGACATTGTCCCGTGCCCACCATGATCAGCGGTTACAATAATAGTGGTATTTTTAAGTCCAGGATCATTTTTTTCAAGGACAGAAATAATTGCTTCAATCTTTTGGTCAACAAGAGCAATTTTAAGAATTTGCTGTGGGCCACCCCACCCCCCATAGACATGACCATTCCAGTCGATTTCACCATAGTGAATGAATAAAAAATCAAATTGATTTTCTTCCACAATTTTCATGGCATCTCTTTGGACAAAACTATCTGTTCGAAAGGATTTCACGGCCATAATTGGTGATAACAGCCTACTTGCCGAATCTAGATTCCATTTCCATTTGGGTCCATAGTAGTCTATTCCCAATTCACCAGTAGTGGATAATATGTATTTGAGTTTTTTCTTGGCCACAGAAGCAGCCGTTTTATATCCAGCACTTCCCAATTGATCAAAAATAGTAGGAGTTGTAATGAGAGAACTCCCATCAGAAGAATTATTTAACATTTGGTGGATTGTAGGATCTACCCCTGTGAGCATTGAAGCATGTGAAGGAATTGTAAGGGGTGGAAGAGTTGTCATAGCGTCTGTATGAAAATTACTAGGACCTGCTCTTTTGGCCAGCAGAGGAAGATAACGAGCCGCGAGCTCCCCTTTTAAACCATCAACACTGATTAAAACAACCTTCTTTGGTTCTGCCGTCCTTCCACTAATAGAGGTTAAAAAAAGACAGAAACAAATTAACAGCAATATTTTCATAGAGGGCCCCGAAATCAATTGTGATTAAGACTACTATAATGCATTTCCAGATTTTTCTCTCACCAAAGACCCTCTTATTCATGATGCTTAATGAATTACTAATCAATTACTCTGCTTGTAAAAGTTCTCGGTACCTTTTTTGAAGAGAAGCAAAGTCACTTGATTTTCTATAAGCTTTTGCAAAAACTAAATTCTCTGGACGAAAAACAGTAGTGTTATGGGTATAGTATTCGTACTCAGCGGGATTCAACATCGAAAATATCTCAACACTTTTCCCCGCGTCCCAGAGGTTCTTGGGCCTGGCAAATTTGAGGGGGCCTTCAAGCCATTGATCTGATTGAAGGTAGCGAATAATTAAACCCACCATTCCAGTTCTATGGTGCCCACCTCGACAATGAAAGAGAACTGGCTGATTATTTGGATCGAGAACTAGATCCATAACTCTATTAAACTCATCGATTCCGCCATCACGACCATTAGCACTTCTTCCAGGAGAAAAAAGTTTCGAGGCCTGATCGCCAAGTAAGTCTTGCCCATCAATATCTTCATGGGGTGCATAAGGAGAGAAACCATCTACATATGTACTCTCAGATTCACTACCAAAGCTGTGGTGAAAATCATAACCAAAACTATCTGCTTCCATAAATTCTTCTAAGGCATAAGCTCCGCTCGTTCCTCTTCTACCGGCAGAGATGACTCCTCCAAAAAAGCTATCACTACTATCGTAAGCCTGTTTAAGCTCACCGTAGCTATAGCTCTTGCCGTAACCATCACTATTCATATAGATAATTGTCTTGGGAAAGGGAAGATCACTGGCCTCAAGGTGCAGCTTTAACTCAGCTAAGCCCTCTGTGCCAAGCTTTGCAGACCTATAAATTTGGTGAGTTTCATTGTTAACCACAACCCCAAAGTTTAGTGAACTCAACTGATTTGTTGTTTCAGCGTATAATTGAAAACAAAGAAGTGAAACAAACAATAATTTGTAAGTAGTATTCATATTGCAGACTCCGTATATCTGTCCTCATTAAAACTATGGTGTTACTTTTGTTGCCTCTTTAATAATGTATTCACACTGATAATTAATTGAATAAGATTTTGTATCAGTAGGACACTTATCATGATCTACAGGGTTTTTTCCAAACATTACCCATGGGAAGTTTGACCCATAAAGCGTTGCAAGAAGCCTAACATCGCTAATTTGATTTTCCCTGACACTGATATATCTCATAGGCCGTGCCAGCATATAAAGAGGGGTAAGATTTTTAATTAGATTGCCATCAATATTAAGAACATCAAGCCCTTTAAAATCTATCACATCGGCCAAACTTTCAATGGCATTTTCATTCAATGTTAATGACTCAAGGGCCTTGAATTTTTGAAGATTTGAAAACCTTGTAAGGCCAGTGTTTGAAAGACTTAAGGTTTTTAAAGAAGTATTTTCCTTTAAGTTCATTGTGCCTAGATTTCCAATGGAGTTTGAATCTAAATTAATATCTACAATACCTGTCGCCGTATCTAGACCCTTTAATGATTTAATTAGGTTGGCGCCCAGTTTTAAATATCTTAGGTTTTTAAAACCACTCAGGCCAGAAAGGCTTGGCACTAAGTTACCGTTTAAGCTAACAGTATAAAGCACTGTGTTTTTGTATAACGGACTTAAATCAGTAATTAAATTATTGTCTAGTCCTAAATATTTAATAGTGCGGTTTGTTTCAATCCCCTCGAGGGAAGGGATTTGATTGTTACTTAGATAAAGTGAAGTAAGAGTATGGTTTCTCTTGATTCCGCTTATACTTTTTATCAAATTGCCGCTTAAATTAATGCTTCTCAATATTGATACTGCTTCGAAATGATCTAAATTTTGAACTTTATTATTTGCCAGTTTCACATATCTAAGTGATGGGTGGTTACCAATGCCGTTTATATTGGCAGCTACGTTTTTATCTGCATACAGTGAAACAAGGGTCGTTAAGTTTCTTAGAGCGGAAAAATCACCTATTAAATTCTGATTAAGATTTATATTTTCAATGGAATCATTTTTTCCAATAGTAGATATATTACCTGTCGTTTCTCCGATTTTATTTTCGCTAAAGTTAGCACTGTAAAGAGAGGGGTATTCTGATAAATTAGGCATCACTTTTATTTTGTTTTTTTCTAAACTTAAACTTCTTAAATTAACAAGATTTTTTAAATTATCGATACTTCTAATTTTATTTTTACCAGCATAAATATATTTTAAATATGGAAGTCCCGAAAGGCCTCCAATATCTTGCAGTTTAAGTTTCTCTATAGAAATAGAGCCCAAAAGTGTTAATTTTGATAAATTTGGGAGAGAGCCCAGCTCCTTGTTATTTGAAAAACTGAGGTATTTTAAAGTTGATAGTTCTTTAATTGAATCAATATTGACAAGAAAATTTTTGCTAGCACTAAGGGTTTCAATTGAGCTTAGACTTTCTAGTCCATTCAAATTGGGCAGGGTATTTTCGTTTAAATTCAGCCTTTTCAAGTTAACTAAGTTTTTTAGATTGGAAACACTGGTGAGTAAGTTTTTGTTTAAATCTAACCTCGTCAGCTTCTTAAGTGAAAGTAGGGTTATCAGGGAAGAGACTTTGTTATCTGATAAATCCAGCTCTTCAAGGTTTATAAGACTTTCAAGAGGAGATAAAGTGATTATTCCATTTCCTGTAAGGTCTAGTTTTGTAAGGCCCGTCAGACCCGAGAGTTTACTTAGATTTGTCGCCGAATTCTGAGTAATACCAAGTTTTTTTAAATTGATGAGCTTTTCAATTCCCGATAGATCAGAAAGATCATTTTTAAAAAGTGTAAGTGTTTCGAGAGCAATGTTTTTGGTTAGAAAATTCAAATTCTGCAATTTGTGACCGTATAGTCTCAACTTTTTAAGATGAGTCAATCCGTTAAGTGTTTCGAGTCTTAAGTTTGGAGTATTATAAAAATAGATACTTTCAAGTTTCGGCAGTGTATGCAAAGGCGTCAAATCGGCCACTTTAGTATAGGCCAAGTTGAGGTGGGTTAAATTAACAAGGGTTTTAAGCGGAGCCAAGTCTTCTATCGCAGTTTGACGAATGTTGAGAATCTCAAGTGTGGTAATTTTAGGAATAATTGCCAGCTGAACTAAAGAAATTTCTGAAACATCAAGATCTTTTAGGTTGGGAAGTGAAAGTAGAGGTGAGAAATCCACAATGGGGTTGTCATCAATATCTAACTCTTCAATTTTTTTAAGTGAGCGTATGGGTGCAATACTTGTGATATTGTTTTGATCAATATCAAGCCATGTCAAATTTACTAAAGAGCTTAGAGGGGAGATATCTTCAATATTTCCTTCTTCAAGATGGAGCTCTTCGAGCTGAGTAAAAAATGAAAAGGGACGAAGATCTTTCATTTGGTTTGAATCCATATGAATGACCTTAGTGTTGTTCAAGTAATCAAAGGCGATTTTACATCGCCTGGCCTGGTCTTTTACCTTGTAACCTTCAGGGAAAAAACTCACGCCGTAGTTTTCAAGCCTGTGAACCGTATATTGAAGTTCGGCCTGCAGATTGGCCTGGTCGTTACACCATTTTTCGAAAGGGTTAGATGTCTGAGCAAAGGCACACGTACTAAAAGCCGCAACATAGGAAATGTACAAGAATTTTTTCATGAATACCCCATTAGCAAAATTAGGCGATGAAACCTGGCTAACATCTTATAATTAATAACCGTTAACACATAGCATAAAATCCAATATGAATGAAGCGTTCCACAAAATTTTCATGGGGTTTTACTAATAAAAGTACAAAGTAATGTATTAATTACAGGTGAGTCTCACCTTTCCAGATAGCAGATCCACGAGCATTTTTCCATGAATCCCTCGAGACAATTCTTCCAAGGTAGGCCTTTACAAATTTCCACTCACCGCTATCAACTAAAATATTTTCATTAAGCATGGCAATGACTACTCCTAAAGAGCAGTCAACTAAGCTAAACTTATCTCCCATCATGAATTGATTATTCTCTAGGTGATTATTGAGATGATCTAGTGTCCATTCAACACGGTCGATCTTACCTTGAATTTCACTCTTACTTTTTGGCTCAAGGCCAAGTTTCGGCATTACAAAATCATTAAACCAAACAGCGCCATAGCATGCGGCCATTTGAGTCGCTTCGAAAAATAACCACTCCAGCGCACTGGCCTCAAAGATAGGATTAGAAGGCCAAAGCTCTCCTCCATATTCTTTGCCAAGATAGGCCAAAATAGCATTTGACTCTCTTAACAGCATATTTCCATCTTCAAGGACGGGAACTTTTCCAAGCGGATTAATTTTAAGAAACGATGGGCCCTGCTGCTGCCTTTCAAACAATTTGATTTCAGTATTCTCATATTCGAGACCAAGCTCCTGTAGTGCCATTCGGACTTTTAGAGGGTTTGGTGAGGGATCAAAGTTGTAAAGGCGCATAGACTATCTCCAGTAGCCGCATAGTCGCATAGAACAGGTGACAATGATAAGTTTTATTTTTTGGCCAGGGTCAGAGTGACACCTTCTAGTTCCTTTGAAACTGTAAGCTGCGAGGCTTATTTCTTACTTCTAAACAAAATCTTCAGCACTTACCACATTACAAAATATGACAAGAAGTCAGGGTGCAAAAAACGCCTTGCGCCATGTTTGATCTTTTGAGTCAGGCAGGGCATTTCAGAGTTATTGGATAAACAACAATCGATAATTTTCGACGGGAGAAGTAATGCAAACAAGTGTTTTAAAGCAATTGATTGTCACCCTGGTATTAGCTATAGGTCTGACCACATGGACAGACGCTTTCGCTAAACAAGGCCGTGGCAGAAATGGTGGTAACCGGGGTAGCGCAAAATCTGCAAAACGCGGTGCTAACAAAGGTGGAAGTACAAGAGCTGCAAACCGTGGTGGTAATAGAGGTGGAAGTACGAGACCTGCAAACCGTGGTGGTAATAGAGGTGGAAGTACGAGACCTGCAAAGCGCGGTGGTAATAGAGGTGGAAGTACGAGACCTGCAAAGCGCGGTGGTAATAGAGGAAGTGCAAGACCTGGACGTAAAGGACCGAGTACAAGACCTGGACGTAAAGGACCGAGTACAAGACCTGGACGCAAAGGACCGAGTACAAGGCCTGGACGTAAAGGACCAAGTACAAGACCTGGACGTAGAGGACCGAGTACAAGACCTGGACGTAAAGGACCAAGTACCAGACCTGGACGTAGAGGACCAAGTACAAGACCTGGACGTAAGGGCCCAAGTACAAGACCTGGACGTAAGGGACCAAGTACAAGACCTGGACGTAGAGGACCAAGTACAAGACCTGGACGTAGAGGACCAAGTACAAGACCTGGACGTAGAGGACCAAGTACAAGACCTGGACGTAAAGGCCCACACACAAGACCTGGACGTAAAGGACCACGCACAAGACCTGGACGTAAGGGACCGCACACAAGACCTGGACGTAAGGGACCACACACAAGACCTGGACGTAAAGGACCACACACAAGACGTGGCCGAAGAAATGGTCACATCCACAGAAGACATGCAAGAGGACCATGGCGTTCTTACAAGCATAGAGCTCCTGCAAGAAATCACAGACATTACCGACACGTTGGTAGTCACCACAATAGATGGCACAGAAGTCACTACTACTGGAGATCAGTTCCTAGAACTTACTGGTGGAATAGCTGGATTTTATACCCAGTTCCAAGTTACACCGTGGGCTACTATGTTTTTGATGGCTACCCATACTATGTGTACAACGGTTACAGACACCGTTACTCATCAGTTGATTTATGTGATTACGATCTCGTAGATAGCTACTCTGATACAGTTGAGAGCTCATACTACGGACGTAGCTGTTCTACTGCATACGACAAGTGTGCTTGGGATAGAGACTTGTACAATGATCAGGAAACTGATTACCGTTACTTTTGTGCAGAAAAAGTCGACAGATCTTACTTATAATTTAAGCATAGGCCAGGGCATTTTCAGCCCTGGCCCTCTTGTTCTAATTATCTTAATATAAGCCCATGATAACTGAATTTACACCTGGAGCCTCATTTTTAGGCGGATTAACCATAGGCCTTGCAGCCGGTCTACTACTTTTACTCAACGGAAAAATTGCCGGCATCAGCGGAATTATTGGTGGCCTTTTTGGTAAATTTTTTGGAGAAGACAAATTGTGGCGATACCTATTTTTACTTGGCCTGATAATTGGTGGGTTCATTTGTATTAATCTTATTCCTCAGCAAACAGCAAAAGATATTCATTTTGATACAGCTTGGGTCATTGCTGCAGGTCTTTTTGTAGGAGTGGGAACATCTCTTGGAAGTGGTTGCACTAGCGGCCATGGAATTTGTGGACTTGCAAGATTTTCTAAGAGATCAATTGTGGCGACACTGACATTTATGGGAAGTGGCTTCCTCACAACTTACATCCTCAAAATTTTGGGGGTGAGCATATGAAGAATCTCAGTGCACTCATCTGTGGAGTACTTTTTTCAGTGGGACTTGGAGTCTCCGGAATGATGAATCCCCACAAAGTGAAAAATTTTTTAGATATTACCGGAAATTTTGATCCCAGCCTGGCCTTTGTTATGGGGGGGGCTCTTTTAGTTTCTGCACTCATTTTTCGAATTACCTTAAAAATGGAAAAACCTTTATTAGCCGAAAGCTTTGCCCTTCCCGATTGCAAACAAATTACAGGTAAGTTGGTTTTGGGCTCTGCCCTGTTTGGAATTGGTTGGGCCATAGCAGGAATATGTCCTGGACCTGCCTATGCAAATGCCGGGGTTTGGACCCCCAGCATAATTTACTTTATAGTCTCTATGAACTTCGGAATGGGCATCATAAAACTTGCAAAACTTTAGCTTAAGGCCTTGCTAGATATTTCTTAGCGAGATTAAGCTGATAATCGAATCCACTTTCGCCATTTTGATTTGGAATCACAATATCCGGAGTGATTCCACTAATATCCCATGTCTGCCCATTTGCATCAAAGAGCTTACCAACAGTGTATTTAACAGTGTGCCCACTATCTAGCTCTAAGAGAGTTTCCATAGTTGCCTTGCCGTAGGATTTCTCCCCTATAATTGTTGAATTTCCAAAACTTTTTAAGGCCATGGCGATGGCCTCGCCCATAGATTTAGTGTCTCTTCCAATAATGAGCGCAATATTAAATCCGAGACCTATACCATCGCGATCGGCCTTCAATTTCTCTACTTTAGCTTTTGAATATTTCGCGGTTAGAACTGTCTGCCCCTTTTTGGCAAAGAGTTTTGCAGCTTTGACCCCCTCATCAAAAATCCCCCCCTGATTGCCCCTTAAATCAATGACAAGAGATTTTACATTCTTTGATTTCAACTTTTTCAAAATATCTTCTAATTTTCCAGCTGTCTTCTTGTTAAAGTAACTAAGTCTAATATGGGCCAAGTTACCTTCAATGCTTTCAAGTTCAGCTGCTTCCCAGTTGATTTTCTTTCTTTTTATACGTTTCACAAAAATGCTTTCATCTCTGAGTATAGTCAGCTTCACATTAGTATTTGTTTTGCCTCTAATTTTGTAGACAATGTCTCTAAAGGAATTCTCCTTAGATGTAGAGGCCCCCTCAATTTTTAAAATCTGATCACCCTTTTTCAACCCAGCTTTTTTGGCGCCTCCCTGAGTAAGTACTTTTTTAATAAGAGGATATTTTTGGCCTTTATCTTTTTCAAATTCCATCACCACACCAATTCCAGAAATCTCTCCTGCAATTTCACTTTTTAATTCATTGGCATTTCTGGGAGGTAGTAATATATTAGCGTCCCCCCTAAAAGACATTAATTTTTTGTCGACCTTGTTCTTACTTTCAATATGCTTGAGAACACCCTTTAGCGCCGCTTCATAAATCTCTTTGTCTGATAAATTGTGATAATTTGTACTTTTAATTGTAGTCACTGTTTTTTCAAACAGGGACTTATCGATACTCTTTGAATACACATTTCCTATTAATAGAGTTAATAGTAATACCAACTTAGTCATTTTGTTCTCCTTACATAAGTGATAAAAATTGCGACTCATCCCATCCCAGGGGTGAGCTCACTTTTTCACTAGTAACTTCGGCCGAAAATTCACTATTTTGAAAAAGATCTAGTTTTGTTCCTGTAAATATGCCCATACAAAATACCACCGCAACAAATGCTACTCGTGGTAAAAGATAAAATGAGCGAGAGTGACCACCTAGCTTCGAAAATGATTTCACACTGGCAGTTTGAATCTCACTATAAATTGTGGTGATCTCACTAACACGCAGTCTAAGCTCACTAGAATTTTCAAGCATGGACTCAATCTTCTTTGAGTATTCAGCTGAAAGCTCTCCTTGAATAAAAGATAAAAGAGTTTCGTCTGTTAAATCTTTGCTATTCATTGTGATCCCTTTTAATAGACTTTCGAATTTTACAAAGCCCACTATTTATTCGGCTTTTAACAGTGCCTTCAGGAATACCGAGAACATCTGCAATTTCTGACGTTGTCAGCCCTTGTTGTATTTTTAAAATCAAAGCAATTCTCATGGGCGGTGGTAGCTTATTAAAATAAGCTGTCACCGAGTCAGCGGGGTCAAAGAAGGCCCGTGCACTCTGCTCCAAGTATTCTTTAAATCTCTCAGTTGCTTGATAGAATCTAGCACTTGCTCTTTTTTTATTGAGTGCCCGATTTCGCACTGCTTTAAAAAGATAGGCCCTTGATAAATTTTTATCTTGCCCCGATAAACATTCACAAAAGACCTCTTGGACAATGTCCTTAGCATCTTCATGATTTTTTAATATTGAGCCGGCAAAGGACACCAACCCACTCTCATTTAAATGAAAAAGCCGCTCTACACTACCCATAGGTTTACTACACTTCCTTTTGCTTACACTAATACAACACCTCAAATTGGTGAAAGGTTCAATAAAAAATAAAAAATAATATTCCGAGCTATTTGCATTGTTTTTTTTGAGTGGATGCTAATTTCCTAAGGTGCTAGTATCTTGTGCAAAGAGGATGAAATAGTGAAACATTTCTATTGTGGGGAGAGCAAGTCCCCTATTATTATTTTGCATGGAGGCGCCGGACCACAGGACCCCAAAACGGAGATCGTTGAGCAAACCACGAAAGATCTAGTGGATTTTGCCAATTCCTCTCTAAAAAATACCGGTGATGGGGCCATGTCGGTTGTGGCAGAAGCACTCCTGCTACTTGAGAAATCATCGTGCTTTAATGCCGGTTATGGAAGTGCCCTTCAAGCAGATGGTGTCGCCAGACTGAGTGCCTCAATAATGTCAGGAGATACTCAGAAATTCTCAGCAGTGGCCTCAGTGCCCTACCTAACCCATCCATCAAAGCTGGCAATTACACTCCAAGACAAAAGAAGTCGCGTGTTAACAATTCCAGGGGCAGAGCTATTAGCAAGAGAGCTAGGACTTGAAGTGAGCTCCTCTCTTGATGAAAGAAGAGTCGAAACTTGGGTTCAAAAACTAAAAGATAGTGTGGATATGGGTGATACAGTGGGATGTGTCTATTGGCACAACAACTCCCAACTCATAGCTGGATCGAGTACTGGAGGCAGGGGCTTTGAACGTCCCGGCCGCATTAGCGACTCTGCCACTGTCGCCGGAAACTACTGCTCAAAATTCTTAGCTGTAACTGCCACCGGAATAGGCGAAGAAATTGTAGACGACGCTGTATGTGCAAAACTTGAAACTCGTGTCCGAGATGGAATGTCGCTAAAAGAAGCTGCGGCCAAGACTTTTGAAGAGGCCCTTGAAAAAAAGAGACAATACGGATGGATTGCTATAGATCAAGAAGGTAACTGGAATGTGGCCTTTACTAGCAAAGGGATGTCTTTTGCAGTCTGTACTGCTGATGATACAATACTATCTTGGGCCCAGGTGGCCGGGAAGATCGATTAATTATGACCAAGAAAAGCTATCAAAGTATTATTTTAAGCGATCTCCATCTTTCAGATGCTGAACCAGAACACCCCAAAAATCCTCTATGGAAACTCTTTAGGCAAAAACAATTTTTCATTGATCAGGAATTCGAAGGCCTGCTTGACCAGCTCCTAAAGCAAGTCGAAGGGCCAATAGAGTTAATTCTCAATGGAGATATTTTTGATTTTGATTCCGTCATGTCGCTTCCAGAAAATGGTGAGTTTCCTTACAGTGCTCATGAAAGAAGGAGAGGACTTGATTCAGGACAACACAAATCAGTTTTTAAAATTCAAAAAATACTAGAAGATCACAATATTTGGGTAGATGCTTTAAAACGATTTTTGGACCACGGTCATAGGATTGTATTTATTATTGGAAACCATGACCTTGAACTCCATTGGCCAAAAGTTCAAAAGAAATTGATTAGAACTCTTGGCAGAGATGAAAATGAATGTGATTCAGTCGTTTTTTGTGAATGGTTTTACATTTGTGGAGATGACACACTTGTAGAACACGGAAACCAATACGATCCCTATTGCCTATGTGCCAACCCAATCAATCCTCTTATTATAAAAAAGAGAAAGAAAATTATTGTGAGACTTCCCTTTGGCAATTTGGCCAATAAGTATATGGTCAATGGCATGGGTCTTAAAAATCCCCACAGCGATCAGGCCTATGTAATGAACCTTTGGGGTTTTGTTAAATATTTCTTTAAGTATGAGGTAAAAGTCCAGCCACTACTGATCTGGACTTGGTTTACTGGTGCCCTCAGAACTTTCTTTGTCTATACTTTAGAAGGATGGCTTCCTCCTATTAAAGATCCCCTATCCATTGAAGCCAGAATTGCCAAGATGGCCGAAAAGGCCAACTCCACCCCACAAAAGATAAGACTTCTTAGAGAGTTTCATGCCCACCCAGCAGCCTACAAACCATTTATGGTGCTTCGTGAGTTGTGGCTAGATCGTGCTTTCTTTCTGATTTTTATTTTATGGGGCTGCTTTCAGTTTTACTCAACCTCAAATTTGATAATTGATGTTTCAGGCTGGTGGTTCTTCGTACCTGTATTTTTGTGCCTCCCCTTCTTTACTTACTACGCAAGTGGCGTTTTTTCTGATGTCAGGGCCCACGCCAAAGAAGCAGAATTTAAAATCCCTCAACTCGCCAAGGCAATGGAAGTAAAACGGGTTATCCAAGGTCACACTCATATTTTGGCCAATAAATTGGTCGGTGACGTTCAATATATCAACACTGGAGCATGGACTCCATTATTTCATGACGCCGAATGCTCCAAGGCCTACGGCCGTAAGCCATTTGCATGGATCACCCAAAACGCGGACGGCACTAGTAGCGCTGAACTCCACCAATGGAAAGATGGGAAAATAATCAAAATAGAGCAGCTTTAGCTAAAGACCCTTCTAAAAACAAGACTTTACCCCCCTAAAATCTAATGTCTAAGTAATGTTCACCCCCTGAAAGTTCTTCTAAAAGAGCCTAATCAATTTATATTTAGAGTAAAATGGGAGGGTACGTTTTATAATTTTAGGGAGTCAATGATGACATATCTTCTTGCTATTTTGATAGTTTTTGCCAATATCACACACGGACTGAGTGCCGAAAACCTGCCTATTGTGGATCAAAATTATCTCTATAGTGCTGAACTTGTATACGATCAAAACCAAATTCTTCTAAAAAAGGCCAAAGAACCAGAAGTCATAAAAGTTGTCACTTACAACTTAGGACTTCTCTCACCATTTGGAAGACTTTTTGAACTTGTACCATTCTACCCTGAAAGATCAAAGGCACTTAAAAGTGTTCTTACTAGTTTTATCACTAGAGAAAATCCAAGTATCATCTCTCTCCAAGAGCTCTGGTACAGAAGAGATATGAGAACCGTTCAAAAAATAGCGAATGATTTAGGGTATCATTTGGCCACTACGAAAAAACGAGTTATTCATCACAGTGGCACTCAAGTGCTTATTAAAAAAGACCTAGTAAAGGGTAATGTTGATTGTGAATTCTTGAGATTTAGAAAAGAATTTGGAATGGACCCAAGAGTATTTTTTGAAAAAGCTAGTTTCACTTGGAGAGGTATTCACTACTGTGATATCCGGACTAAAAAAGGAAACAGAATTCACCTTGCCGATGCCCACTTTACCCCACTACTGGGAAGGGGTACCAATATGAGGCAAATGCAACTCAAAATGACTGATGACATGCTCTTTGATAGGGCCGAAGCTGGTGACTATGCAATTATTGGAGCTGACTTCAATCTCTCTCCCTATTTTGTAAATGCTCCCCATGAGTTCAATAATGAGGAGTGGCTAGACAATGCTGCTCTATTTAGCGACTTCATTCAAGATTCAGGAATGATTGATACATATATAGCCTCTGAGAAATTAGATGAATTATACACACCACTTAGACATTATGGTTACACCCAGAATAATCAAGTTAACTTAGTGGCCCATATGGGAGCCATTACCAATGTGGAGCCCGATCAAAGAATTGATTTTATTTTTATTGGGAAAAAACAACGCTTAGATTTTGGTCAAAAAGGATTTTCAGTTTCAAATACAAAAATTGTACTCACTGAGAAAGTTGTGCATATTGAAAGAAAGCACTGTAAAAAACGTGGTGTGAAATGCCCTAAATCATTTGATGTTGAACTATCGGATCATTATGGGGTGATGTCTACAATTAACCTACACTAAGTCATGTGATAATGGGGTCCCAATATTTCTTTAAGGATTCCATATTACTATTGAGTTCAATATCTATCATTTGAGCAAAGGTATTGAGAATGACAAGAGCATTCTTCCCTGCATCTTCTTTTGCAATGGAGCGCACCCTCTCAAGAATTCCACTATTAACCTTTTGCACTTCTTCATAGAATAATTGAATCCCACTCAATTTCAGAGGTAAATTAGGATCCTTAAAATATTCCAGCATTAAAAAATTTGTACAGGTTCTTATCATTGTTTCATCAAGCGTTGCAAAGGGCAGATGAAATCTCGCCATAGGTCTTAGAAAATCAAGATGTGGACAACCACTTGTGGCCATCACCACTCCAAAAACAGAAAAGAGCCCATCTTGCAGGGAGGTCTTTTTATAATAAGTTCTCTCTGGAGTTTCCACATAGACATCTGTTTTTTCAAAACTAGGCATATCATTAAATTTGACTACTATATCTTGTAGATTGGCCGCAACTGGACAATGTGAATTGTTCATAACAGCTAGTGGACAGTTAGAACATTGATGGAAACCTAGCTCAGTCCACTGAAGTAATTCCCGAATTTCTACTTGATACAAAAAACTAGTGTCATGCAAATCAATCGTAATTAAATTTGCTTTTTCATCTCTGTCTGGCAATCTGAATGCATAGGTGATTTTCATTTACTCATTTTATCAGAAAAGTCAGAAGTCTCAACTACAACATCGCTAATGCCTGAGTAAAAGAATCCTTCATTTTCCACACTATCACCCAATGATTTGAGTTAAAATAACTGGGTGAAAACAACTTCTCCCTTTCATACTCTAATTAAGCCAATTGGTGCAAAGTGTAACCTCGATTGCAGCTATTGTTTTTACCTTGAAAAGGAAAATCTCTACAGTAAGAAATCTGATTTTAAACTCACTCAGGAAATACTAGAGAAATTTATTCCTGAGTATATTGAGGCAAATTATCAGTTATCAAACGAAGTTAACTTTGGCTGGCAAGGGGGAGAGCCAACCCTAAGAGGTCTTGATTTTTTTGAAGAAGCGATTCTCATACAAACAAAATATCAGCGCCCTGGGCTTACCATTACAAATTCCATTCAAACAAATGGAGTTTTAATAGATGATAAATGGGCAAAGTTTTTGAAAGAAAACCAATTTCTTGTTGGTATTAGTATTGATGGCCCCGAGGATCTTCACGATCTCTACAGAGTTGATAAGGCAGGAAAAGGAAGTTTTAAAGCTGTAGAGTCTGCAATAAAACTTCTAACACAATTTGGAGTTGAGTTTAATACACTTACTGTTGTTAACTCTGTGAATGCTGAGCATCCTCAAAGAGTATATGACCATTTAAAATCTACCGGCTCAAAATTTATTCAGTTTATTCCTATTGTTGACATGGCCGAATACCAAAATCCATGCGAAATGATCTCTGGACAATCAAAAAGAGTACTCCCCCATAGTGTTTCTCCAAAAAAGTGGGGAGAATTTCTCATGGGCGTTTTTAGTAGTTGGATAAAATCACGTGACGTAGGTGAAATATTCATCCAACAATTTGATATGCGCCTGGCAACCATGATGGATTATCCAGCAACGATTTGTGTTCATGCCAAATATTGTGGTCGATCAGTGGCGATGGAGCACAATGGAGATATTTATAGCTGTGATCACTATGTAAGTGAGGATTACTTATTAGGTAATATTGAAAAAGATCAATTAGCAGATATGGTGAATTCAGAATTTCAAAACAAATTCGGCTTTGATAAATTCGACACTCTTCCCACTCAGTGTTTAAAATGTGAATTCCTCAAAAGTTGTTATGGCACCTGTCCCAAAGACAGAATATTAACGACGAAGGATGGCGATGAAAATCTCGCCTACCTATGCAGGGGATACATAGATTTTTTCACCCAAACTAAACCTACTTTTATGAAAATGAAAAAAGCAATTGAAAGTGGTGGTTTGGCATCTGATATTCTAGAGGAAGGTAAAAAGAGCACACAAAAAATATCAAAAAATGATCCTTGTCCCTGTGGTTCAAAGAAGCAATTTAAGCGTTGTTGTGGAAAGTAGGGATTTTTAACCTTTTACTTTTACTTTTCCTTTGACTTGGCCTTGGCAGTTGCCCTTGCCCTCCCAGCAAAAAAAATTTGGGTCCATTCTCGACACATACTTTACATTTTATTCTCGATACATGGTTTACACTTTTTAAGGTACTGCAAACAAAGGGGGTTGCATGCCTTGGAAGGAATCTTCGGTTATGAATGAA
>Ga0257117_1000479_pt1 | contig 31802 bp, 32 predicted proteins | sample SI112_135mmetaG_FD_190157 | JGI IMG/M metagenome (GOLD analysis project Ga0257117, IMG submission 190157) | Marine microbial communities from Saanich Inlet, British Columbia, Canada - SI112_135m | ecosystem: Environmental > Aquatic > Marine > Inlet | place: Canada: British Columbia | collected... | reverse complement strand
ATAGTATTTGTATTAATTTCAATACCACCAGCTCCAGCAGCGCTATTAATTTTTATACTTGCTTGGGCCCCTTGAGAAATAGTTATATTCCCAGTGCTGTCAGTGAAGGTCCCAATGGTCATATCGACCACCTCAACACCGACAACATTGGCCGAAAATAATCCCGGGGAAGTTGCGGTTGAAGAGATAGGACCTAGTGCGTTTTGTACACTCCAGTTGGCAGCAATATTTCCTAAAAAAGTATTATTTGAATTATAAGCGGCAACGTAGAGGAGTATGGAATCATCTGCGGTCATTGCGTGGGTATCAAGCTCACTTGTGCCGCCAGCAGCACCCTCGATCCGCATGTAAGCAGCTTTTTTTAAGATCTCTGCATCACTTTTCGGCATCACAGAAATTCCAGTACAACTAGGTGCTGTAGGAAATAATTCACAGATACTTTCGCCATCATTTTCTTTGGCAACCTTGAAATTAAAATTACAACTTGAAAGGGTGAATGCGGCCAGTAGTACCAAGCTTAGGTAGGAGCTAATTTTTTGAAAAGTATTTTTCAAGCTCATTTTTGTTCCGTCTCCGCAAACGTTCAGAATCATCTATATATATAATAAAACGGGCCACCTAGTTACTTGTAATGACTTTATAAAAGAGTGAAATTAGGTATGAATTTTGGGCAATAAAATTTGTTGAATACAAAATATTGCCCAAATAATGTGGCTTTTGAAGGATTCAAAATATTGAAATGCTTGAAAGTAAGCGTAGGCATGCAATTCAAGCATTATGGCCGTGATTTAGAGACTAACTAGTTGAAATTAAACAAATTGAAATTTTGAGTGAAGGATATTTTTTTGCTAATTGTGAGTTCAAAAAAATAAATAATGCTTCGCAATTGGGCCGAGAAATTGTTCAAAAATACAAAAATCGAGTAAAGGTTTTTCGAGCAAAATACTTTTTTGAGTCCATTTATTAATTGTTGGTACATAGAAAGTCTCAAACTCTAAAGTGATTTAAAACATAGAAAAAGCGACGGAAATTTTTATATATGCCCCATCTCATACTTTTAGCTGACAGCATGAAAGTCTGCGGCAACTAACAAGATAAAATGTGACTTGTCTCATTTATATTTATACAGCTCTTTGGTCAAATAGTTACATGAGAAGAAAGATATCTTTAATACATTTAAATGAAACACAAATGATCGAACTAGCAGATCAATTTGAGAGTATCGACTATGCGGACGGGGGAAAAATTGTTTCTCAAGGGCATATCCCGATTATCTCGATTTTGATACTAGAAGGCGTAGGTCATTTAAAAAAGAAAAAACGTCTCGTGAGAGAAATCGCACCTGGTGACTTTGTGGCCTTTGTGGAGTTGATGGAAAATCTGCCGCTGGCCCAAGACATTTATTTATTGCCTGGTACGAAGGCGGTGGTGATTTACAAGTCGGATGCTAAAAGTCCTGATCTCCTAAGGGTCTATCAACAATCTAAGGCCAGCTGATTACCGTTTTCTTTTGAGGTTCACACCAAAGTTCTCCACTGATGAACAACTCATTTTTTTAGAGTTGTAAGTTAAAAATACAGGGGTGTATAAGAAAACTGCCTTTGTTTTTAGTGATTTATAGAACTTTTCCAAGAAAATCCCTCCGGGCACTTTCCTAATAGTAAATTTTCAGGCCCAGATTTAATTATTTTTAGTATCCATTTTTGTGCTCTCCATAGAGATTGCTTTCAGACGTCATACCGACGCTTAATGGGAGAAAACAATGAAAGAGACAATTTTAATGATTGCAATTGCACTTGGGTGCTTGAGCGCAAAAGTAGAGGCGAAGAGTTTTAAAACTTTATTAACACCTCCGACTAAAATCAAACTTTGTAGTTCCAAATATAAGTGGAATAGAAAGTACAAAATGTGTGTTGTCAGATACGCCTCTGGATGTAACGCTGCTAATGGGCCATACACTCTTCTTGCAGCTCATACATGTAAATATGATGATGGAGTTTATGCATTTACTTTTTATGTGCAATAAATCTAGTGTGTCTGTGATTATTCTGGATGGATTCTCTCTTCTGTACAAATAAAACGAGGGTCCATTTCAGCAACTGGTGGCGTTGCAATACACATCGACTTTGGATTGCTTTTCATAAAACAATTTGTAATATGGGCAGCTGTTAAATCCATGGCCTTAATCATTAGGGCCGCCCCTTTTGGTAGATGTGAGGAAAATACAGGTATGAGATTAGTGTCATCAGTTCCCTTTATTTCAAAGTCGTCCATGTCTTCTTCTATAGCTTGGCTGAGTTCATTTAAGAGGGTCGGTTCAAGGCCTAGTGATTCGTCCACATTTTTCTGAAAGAGCTCTCTTGCCCCAATAGAAAGTTCTTCTCTTGCACTCATAAGCTCACTGTAGCAACGAGCTGCCGGGAGATTATCTGGATCGGCAATGACGGCATATGATTCACAACGGTCTCTAAGAATGGTGAAATAGCCGAAAGATGAAAGAGAGCGATTTAAAGGAGAAATCATTTCACTTGGAATTTTTAACAAACCTAATCTATTGGAAAGATCCTCAATGGTATCTTCAGCGATATGAATCTGCTGGTCTTTGTACATTTTTACGCTTAATGTTGGATAGTATTGTTCAAAAACCAAATCTTCAGGAATAGGAAGGTCTCGAGTTTTCTCTAAGGCCATTATCAATTTGCCTAAGATGGCCATTCGATTAAAATTATTGCTGGTCAATGCAGCTTCTTCTTTATAGGTATGGATCAGCATTGACCAGGCTTGCCAATTTTCTGGATCAGTAGCAACAACCTTTTCAAGCTCATTTTTAACTACAAGTGGGTTTGATTGATTAAACTCGAGCATGGCAAAGGCCAGATGATGCTTTTTGGGGTCTTCATTGAAATCACCTCGACAAAGGCTCCCGTAGTCACTTTTTCTTTGAGCACCATCTCCTTGTTGCAGCTCATTGTAAAAGCAGTATTTAGCACAAATTTCGACTTTTTCCATTGAGTCTGATTGATCGTAGTGGTGGAGATTTTGCTCTCCGGTATGGTTGGATCCTAGGTGGAGAAATTCATGAAAGACGACAGTGTCTAAATTACCTATTTTTGATTCGCAGTTACTATTAAAGTCGAGTGCAGGAAATCTTTGTTCGGTGTAATTGGAGGCCCTCCCACAAAATTGTGATAAGGGGTCACCGTACTTTGAGCATCTGTAACCATCAATTGGATCGCAGTCAATTTTCAGAGGGCCTTTGCCAAAAGACTCTACAAAACTTGAGATCACCATATCAGCGGCGTCACCCCCTAAGTCAGTCATGCACTTAAGACCTTCTTGAAGAGTTGCTGTCACAACTTGTTTTATCTCAACGTCTGAATAGGTTTTTTTCTCGCCATCAGCTTGCCTATATTCAAATTTACTGCACCTGGGAGAAACCTCTACACTTTGATCCAAATTTTCAATAATACCTTCAATATTCATTTCGATTTCAGGAGTGTCTTCTGCAGGCGGGCAATCAGCATCTTGTTCCTGGGAAAGATACATGGCGGGAGTTGTAGTTTGTTTACTTGTCAGGATTTCATTTCTGCCGATTTTCTTTACAGTGTATTCTTCTTTGGTCACGGAAGAAGTCGAATTTTTTTTCCATATATATTTTTTGCGAAAGGCCTTTTGGGAAACACTACGTAAGTAAGTTGTGATCGATTCTTCAAAGCGAGTAATGATCTCATGACGGCCATCGCCATTGATATCCACTTCTCTTTTTTTAAGCCTACCTATTTGATCATAGTAGTAAGTGGTCTTTTTTTGTGCCCTTTTGTGGACTAATTTTGTTATGACATCATGATCATTGAAACTTTTAATAATCAGATTTTGATTGTTAACTCCAAAACGCGTTTGCGCTTCCAAGGAAAAAATTGAGAATCTAGGCGTTTGGGCATAAGGCCTTTGGGCCCAAAGGAGTGTGGGAAAAATGGTAAGTAGTATGGTGAAGTAATGCCCCATGGGACTTCATCGGTACTCTTATCCATTTTATATATAGCTAAATTCAGCATAGGGAACTGTTTTCACGATGAAAAGTAAGTACTTAAGCAGAACACTCTGGTTCTGCTTGTTTACTTATTTTTCTAAGCTGCCTTTTTGTAGGGCACGGACTCATCATGGGTTTCATCCATATCCGTTTTAATCAATGTAAGTGACTTCCTTTTTTCATACTTATCAAGGTTTAGGTCTTCTTTTCTTTTTCTGGCACTTTGAATCTTTTGATCAAACGTAGATTTGAAATACACCACAGCTAATGCACAAACTAAGATAGAAAGTGGAATTGTTAGTAGGTAATTGCCTTTAAAAACGAAGATGGCAATGGGGAACATAAATAGGGCGTATATGCCAGTAACGATAATAGTGCTGAGCTTAGAGTTTCCAAGGCCTTCTTTTTTATCACTATTGTCTTCTATGTACGAATTGATATCCTCTAAAACCTGGTCTGGCGTTTGCCTGGTCTCATTATCTCTAAGAAGTGAGTGATCGGGCCTTAGGTTTTCGGGAAGGTCTGGATGCTCAAATGGATTATTCTTGTGAGAACTCATTTTTACCTCCTTTTTAGATACTTGACTATTTTAGACCCCTTGCGAAATTAATTCAGTGACATGAGTCATGAACAAAACAGACAGTATTGGGCAAATTTGAGCTCCAATCACTAACTCGCAAGCCTTAAAATAAATTTTATTGAGTAAAGAATTCGACATGTATTGACCCAACTTTTATATTAACTACTTATCAAATATATTTAGTGGCCTTTCGCGGAGAGAGACTTGCTCTTTAATACCCTTTCATTTTTTCTCTTTTTCGCCGTGGTTTTTTTGGTCCATTATAGTATTCCCAAAAGCTTTCGGGTCATTTTTCTCTTACTGGCCAGTTACTTTTTTTATATGTGTTGGAGACCTGAATATATAGTTTTAATTCTATTTTCAACAGTTGTGGATTATATCTGCTCTAGGGGAATTGACTCTCACAGGGGTAATCGGTTTAAGCAAAAAATGTTTTTGGCCGTAAGTATCGTCAGCAATTTAGGACTTCTGGGATATTTTAAGTACACTCATTTTTTGGTAGGGGTGTTTAATGATCTTAACTCTAGTGGTTTTTCTGTAGAGCAAATTATATTGCCTGTGGGAATTTCATTTTACACCTTTCAAACGCTTGGGCATACAATAGATGTTTACCGTGGAGATATAAGAGCAGAGAAAAACTTTTTCAAATTTTCACTTTTTGTCAGTTACTTCCCTCAGTTAGTGGCCGGTCCCATTGAGCGTGCAAAGAATCTTTTACCACAAATCTCTCACCAAAAAGAGCTTGATCCATTACAAATCAGAAGAGGCCTTATTCGTTTTGGTTGGGGGCTATTTAAAAAGGTCGTTATTGCAGATAGATTAGTTTCATTTATTGATCCAGTTTATCAAAACCCTGAAGGTTTTTCTGCCTTTAGTCTCTATATGGTAACCTTAATGTTTGCCTTCCAAATATATTGTGATTTTTCTGGCTATTCTGATATGGCCATCGGTATCGCCAGATGTCTCGGTGTCAATTTGATGGACAATTTTAAAAGACCCTATTTTTCAAAATCAGTTTCTGAGTTTTGGGGGCGTTGGCATATGAGCCTTTCATTTTGGTTCAGAGATTATCTTTATATTCCACTGGGAGGTAATAAAAAGGGTGAGTGGAGACGGGACGCTAACTTGATGGCCACATTCTTAGTAAGTGGCCTATGGCATGGTGCCAGCTGGAATTTTATTGTGTGGGGAGGGATTAATGGCCTCTTTGTTGCGGGTGGAAATGTATTGAAAAGATACTGGCCAAAAAGTGTAAGTATCAATTGGCCTTTTCGTAATTTGATGAAAGCTTTTATTACTTTTCATTTGATATGTTCAAGTTGGATCTATTTTAGAGCTCAAGATATCACTACAGCAAATTATATTTTGAAAAAAATAATTTCAATGGATTTTTTTACTTCACTATCTTTAATTTTAAAAAATAGAAGTCACGATCTTTTCATTAATCAAAGAGCGAGCGAGTTTCAAATCGCCATTGGTGCCATTGTATTTATGGAGCTAGTTCACCTCTGGGAGAGAAAGAGGCCTTTAGAAGACTCAATATTGTTAATGGAGCGTCCATATCGGTGGACTTTTTATATTTTCATGATGCTTGCTATTATTAACTTGGGGCGTGCTGTGCATGTGCCTTTTATTTACTTTCAATTTTAGATGAAAAAACTTTTAGGAAAAACTCTATTATTAGTGATGATATCTTGGACTTTCCAGGTGGGGATTACCTACAAATACCATCTTCGTGAAGATGCTGTATTAACAGGTGGAAGTGAAGTCGTCTATGTGGGAGATAGTACAGGGGAAGCGGTCTTTAGATCTTTAAGTAAAATGAGACCTGCTGGTTCCATCGAGGCATTTTACCATACAGCTCTCACCTCTGAAGCCTATTTTCATTTCGTAAGAAAAATATTGAGATCAAAAAAATTACCCAAGCTAGTAGTGCTTCCCATAAACTTGATTACTTTTGCTCCTTCTCAATATCTTCATCCAGGAAATCAATACCATGAATTGATGTTGAAAGTGAGGTTTTCTCACAATCCCATTTTATTTGCTACAATTAGGTTTTTGGATTTATTCAAAATCGCCTCGTGGCTTGATCCATTATCTCGTGAAAAATATGATCAAATTGCCATCAAAAATGAACATAATAATCTTGGGATAATAAAAGATGTTTTTAAACGGGCATCTTGGGCCATTAATTTTTTTATGCCTGTTGTTCACCCGGAGCATGTGCATTTAACTTACTTTAATAAAACTACTCAGCTTCTAGGTAAAAAAGACATTAAAGTTTTACTTTATTTCAACCCCATGAATTATGAAAAAGGGGATGCTATCACAGGCGGAAGCTTTAGCAGGACTTTGAATAAATCAATTGCGATTATTGAGAAGTCTTTAGTGCGAGCTCCTAATTTAGAGCTTTTGAATATGGTTTTCTCTCATGGAGACAGCTCCTTTTTAGATCAGGTACACCAAAAAGATACCGCTGCGAGGTGGAGTGCACGAGAGCTTAATGATAGAATTAATATCATCTTGAAAAAAGGAAGAATGTGAAAGAGCAAATTCTGGCAAGTGGTATTGAGTTTATCCAAATGTTGCAGGCGTGGAGAAACCCCGTATTTGATTTTTTCTTTAAGGCGATTACACTTTTGGGAAACGAGCAATTTTTTGTTCTTGCTGTACCACTTTTGTGGTTTGCATTGGATCTAAAACTGGCCAAAAGACTGAGTTATACTATTATTTTTTCAGCAGCTATCAATGAAGGACTCAAGGCCTATTTTGCTCTCCCAAGACCTTTTGTATCTCACCCTGAACTTGGTCTTGTCCATGCTTCTGGTTTTTCACTTCCCAGTGGCCATGCTCAAGTTTCAGCTGTTTTTTGGGGAATCTTGGCCTTGGAATTATCGAGACTTTACCCAAAGAAAAAAAATATTTGGCCACTCGCACTTTTTATGATTTTCGTTGTGGGTTTATCTAGAAGCTACTTGGGAGTCCACTATCCCACAGATATTGCCCTCGGTTGGAGTATTGGAATTCTGATTGCTTTGGTTTATTCAAAACTCAGCAAGCTTGAGGCCACTAAATTCAAAATTCCACTACTGCTTACTGCAGTGGCTTCTGTTGTAGGAATTTGCTTTGTAAGGCTTCCGTCTCTCTTCGGATTATTCAGCGCTGTACTTGGGCTTAGCTGCGGAGTACTATTACACCAAAGAGAAAATACACAGGCCCAGGCGCCCAGTCTTGAGGTTAGATTTAAAAGGGCGGGAGTAGGGATAGTGTCAGTGCTTATTCTCTATTTTGGCCTCAAGCTCTGTTTCAGCGCTGTCCAGGTGGATGATAGTTTGTACTACCCACTTCGATTTATTAGGTATGCTCTAGTGGGGATATGGGTGTCATATTTGGGACAAAAGCTTTGTGCTAAATGCGGACAGTACCAAGAAGTTAAACTGTGAGCTACGCAGATTCCTAAATTCTTTCGCTTTTAACTCCATGAAATTCTTACACGGCAGGAAATGTTCCATTGATTATTTTGGATGAATATGTTTCATTGAATAAGATTCATCTAATTAATCACTTATTTTGTGAGGACGCTTTACATGGAAAAATCAGCAAGAAGCTACAACAGTACACTCAGGGAAAATAAAAAAGAGCTTTCAAAGCAGGCACTACTAAACTCTGCCCTCGATCTCTTTTACGACAAGGGTAGGGCGGCAACCCAGATAAATGAAATTACCAAAAATGCTGGTAAATCAATGGGAAGTTTTTATGTCCATTTCAAAGACAAAGAGGACCTTGTAGATAATCTTCTCAATAATTTTAATGCAGGATACTTAGATCGATTTAGTGATCAGTTCGAAATGGGAATACCAAGTAATAGAGACGATCTTTTAAATGGCTTGGCCCATGCATTTTTAGACTACTGGAAAGAAAATGAAAAATTTGTAGTCGTTTACATCGAAAAAGTGAGAGGTGCTAAAGGTCTTAAAGATTTAAGCGAAGGCTTTAGCCCTGAGTTAATAGATGCGCTTTGCTCGACTTTAGAAGATCAGGCAAAGGCATTGGGGAAAACCATCAAAAATGGGAAACTCATTATCCATGGAATTTTTGGTATGTGGATGAGAGTTGGCCTTCAATATCTATTTAATGAAAGTGTTAATAAAGAAGACGCAATTGACTCACTAGTAAGGCTTACACGGGGGGCCTTAGAAGAATTTTTACCTACAAACACATAGACAACAAAAGGCCCAGTTATGAAAAACATTATTTTAAAAAACATTGAGGACGCTAATCCGCTTACACAGGGAGCAACTTCCACAAACTCTCTCAACTTTAAATTCTTCACACCAAGGCAGGAGCATCCTGATTTTGATCAGCTTAACTTTGAAGCAAAGGCCTTGGCCCAAGAGGCGACAAAAACTCAAGAGCTCCCTCAAACGGGAATTCAAAAATTAAAACGAATGTTTAAATCCTATAAGACGACTGCCATTAACTGGATTAAAAACAAAAAAAGAGTTTCAGAAAATAGGGAAGACCTTCTGCCACTATACTTTATTTGGTCAATTCTGAGAACTTGTAACTTCTTATGTGACTATTGTGACGACCATAGAGGAAACAAGTATCCTGAGATGTCTAATAAAGGTGCTCTCGATACGGATCAGGCGAAAAAACTTCTAGGAGTGATGAGAACGAGAACTCCCTCTGTTTATTATGCGGGTGGAGAGCCAACTCTTAGGTCTGACTTGCCCGAAATTTTAAGGCACGGCAGAAATTTGAATTATTTTCCTCAAATTATAAATACAAACGGTAGTGTGATTCATAAACTTTTGAAAAGGAAAAACTGGTCTAATTTTCTTGCTGATTTTGATATTATTATCGTCAGCCTTGATAGTTTACGAGTTGATATGTTAAATGAGATGTATCGTTATAAAAAATCCGAAGATATTATTAGAAATGTATTGGCCCTAAGAGAATTGCGTGACACCTATGGCTTTAAGTTGATGGTCAATTGCGTGGTTCAGCCAGGTAGAATTCAAGATGCAGTAGATGTTCTTAACTTTGCCAATGATTTAGGTATTACTTTCGCAGGAGTTCCCCAAAATGACGGGCCAGTTGCAAAAGATGGTCTTTTACTGAATTTAGAGTATAGAAAATTTGTTAGCACTCTCCTTACAAGACACAAGGCAGGTCATAAATTTGCTGGCTCATATCGCATGAATAATCGCCTCTATAATGGCGTTCCACTAAATTGCAGAAATACTCTTAAACCCCATATTGATTTTGATGGCACGCTTTTTTGGCCATGTAAGGCGTGTGTAAATGTACAACCGGAAAAGCTCAATATCCTTGCACACAAACATCTTGATGAAGTTTGGGCCAAGGGGAGGAAAATGATTAATCCCGATAAATTTCATGGTCCAGCTCCAACCCAATGTGGCGCCAATTGCAATTGGGCCCAAAACTATACCACCGACACTTATTATCATGGGCTTAAAAATCCAGCATCGATCTTAACAGAAATAAGAGATTTCTTAAACTAAATGAAGGAGATGATGATGAAAGTTAAAGCAACAAATGGCAAATCTCTTTTAGTTGATACCTTTGTTATAGTAGCAATCAGTATATTGATCTGCTTTTTTTCAAAGAAATTACTTTTAATGAGTATTGTGGTTCCGCTTATTCTTGCTGTAAGGTTAATTTACACATTGATTCGCTTTGACGAAAAAAAACAAGAGATTATTCTCTATACGATTTGCACTATACTTGGTGCATTTAATGATTGGAATTCAGTTGTAGGAAAAGGGGTATATGATTATCACGCTCCCGTCTATTTCCCGGAATTTTCGACTATCCCCATTTGGATGCTCTTGTATTGGGGGATGATACTGAGATATATGGCCGCTGTAGCTTGGTGGCCTGGTCTTGGTAAAGACGTAGAATTGAAAAATGAAGTTCATCTTGGTTCAAAAGTTTGGAAGAGCACACCTACCAAAATCATTTTACAGCTAGCTATTGTTTTTGTGACCAGACAATTTATCTACCACTATTATCTTGATTCAGTTTTATCATTTGCTCCCTTTGTAGTGGCCTTGATTTTGTATAGCTTGATTTTTAGGCCCAATAAAAGAGAAATTAAATTAGGGCTACTTTGCATTTCACTTGGGACTGTAGTTGAAATTCTTTACATAGGAGCAGGGGACTTGCACTACTATCACCACGGTATTCTTTTTGGTGTACCTATATGGATTTCACTTTGGTGGTCATTATCTGTGATCATTTGGAAAGACATATATAAATTAATAGAACAAAAAATCAGCTCTCCAAGTATATGTAATTGAGTAGAATGACTCTCTATACCTGATCTCTTGACCCGGAGAATGGACCAAGTTTGGACAATCAATATTTTGAGCAATAAAATGTAGCTCAATATGATTTTTAAACAGGAGAGAAGTGTTATGAAAGGGATTTTATTTTTTGCACTATTGACCTTTTCAGCGGCTGCGTTTTCATGTCCAACAATTGAAGGACAATGGAAATCAGACACTGGAGTAGGTGGGGTTTTAGAAGTTACAAGTGTGGTGAAAAGCGGAGTGAAAAGTTTTTTGTTTGCGACTCTTGTAAAAGGAAAAGTAACTGTTAAAAGAGTGGTAAATGCTGATGGTAAGGTTAAAAAAGACCATTGGGGTTCTGCTTGGAGTGTTTGCACCCATGATTCACTAGATTTGCATGTTGTGAAAGAGGGGAAAATGATCAAGATGACCAAGGTCACCTCATACTTCATTAACAAAAAAGCAAAGCTTGAAAGAAGAAATAAAATGGCGATTTTTGCTGAGGGCAAAAAAATGACTGAACAAGTGCATAGCACTACCTTTTCTAAATTTATCAAAAAATAATTTCAAGTGGACCTACAAATTGATCTTTGTGGGTCCAATATTTTCACAAAATAGATATGGATTATCTCGATATGTGTGTAGGCATATTGGGGACCACTGCAATTGTTGGTAGGTTTAAGGTGGGTCAATTGAAGTTATTAGGTTTGACCGATAGGCCATAATTCTAGGTGTTGCAATGGTTCCCACCAAATTGCCTTTTACACACTAGTAGGCTATTGGCACTGGGCCCAGTCGCCAATTGCCGCCATCACAGCCTTTATTGATAATTATCAGTAGTAAAAGTGTTGAAAAAATCCTGTAAAATCCTTGAACTAATTACAAGAGGTTAGATAAAAAGTCTGTTTTAGTATAGTGTCCGTTTTATGAAAATCTTTACCGTACTCGTTTGCATTTTTGGGGCAAAGTGGGCATTTTCCTCTGGTTACGAGGCTGCCCTAGACTTTCACTGCACAGATAGCGTTGATGCATCTACTACCTCTATATCAACTTATGTTGAAAAACTGTCACTGTGGCCACTTGATCAGCTTTACGCTACCTATCTTGATTATCACCGCTTGGGCAATGGGATTACATTAAGTGGTTGTAATAAATACGATCCAATTAAGATTGCAAAAATAGCAGAAGATGCATTTAAAACTGGGCTTAGTTGTTTAGCTCGCCACTCGGAGAGCTCGGTACTTCTGGCAAAAAAGGTTATTTCATTAACAGAAAACCCTTTAAATGAACTAATCATTGGCTGCATGGAAACAGGAGACCCGTTTAAACTCAATTTAACAGACAAGGATACCCTAAATATGCCTAGCTATTTGGCCGGATATTCTGTCGCCTGTTTTGATGATAGATTTCCTTTTGTTTATTTAAATATGGAACATAAGGTTGTTCGAGCTTCAGGTAAAGGTGCTGCGAAAGTTATCTTTCACGAAGTACTGCATTCCACAGGCCTATTTCACACAAAGTCTCACAAGGAAATGAAGGATGAGGGGGCGATTCAAAGTGGAGACCTTATCTATAGAACAATACAATGCTGCTTTGAAGGTAAAAAAGAATTTTGTGACCTAATGTAATGTGACTTATTTTAATGAAAAGTAGGGTTATGGTTATTTCAACAGTAGTTTCAGATTTATTTCTTTTGGCCTGCATTCTCTATTCAAAATATCTTTTAGTTAATGGTTTTAGCTCACCGCTTGGGTTCTATTTGATTGGATTATCAATTATAGGGGTCGCTGTAGTTCTCAGCATTTTTAAGTGGTCTGGTTTTGAGAAATTGTCCGAGCTTCACAAAAAATTCTCTCTACTCAGCGCCCAGCTTGGATTCACTTCCATGGCCATAAGTCATTTGCTTAAGTACCAGGTTATTTGCCAAACTTCAGCAGTGGTGGCATTTGTAATTTTAGTAGCTACTACCGTTTATTTTTCATTTTTTAGGCCATCTCAATTAGCAAGAAAGATTTTTGGGCTCTTAGGACTTTTGATCATGGGTATAATCCCGGTGTTCAAAGGAGAGCTTTTGACACTCACTATGGCCGCCAATATGTCTTCAATTCTAGTTATTGCTGTTTCAGGACTACTTTTAAGATCAGAAGAGAAGCTATTTGGTTTTCCTAAGATTGACTATCTTCACTATCTATTAGGAGTAGCGCTGATTATTCTGACACGCGCTACCTTGATGATAACTGTCTAGGCCTTCTTTAAAAATTTAGTAAGAAGTACTATTTGAGTCCCGTTAACACGGCCTTCAATTTGCTCTGGATCCATGGTGAGAGAAATATTTTTGACAATTGTTCCGCGCTTGGCAGTAAAATTTGCACCTTTCACATTGAGATCTTTTATCAATGTAACAGTATCCCCGTCGTTTAAAGCATTGCCGTTACTGTCTGAGGTGGGAGCTCCTTGCGAGTCTGATTCTGAGTTTTCCGCACTTGCGCGCTCTAGGGTTTGCTCGTCCATATAGAGCTGCTCCAAGAGGTTTTGTGCCCAGGTATTTTCTTTTATGCGACTAAGTAGACGCCATGCCATAATTTGAACGGCGCTAAACTCACTCCACATACTATCTGAAAGGCAATGCCAGTGGTTGGCATCCATGGCACTTGGGTCTTCAATTTGCTTATGACAGACTTCGCAGACTAAAACGCAATTTTCCGCTTCTGAGTCTATTGCAGGGGGGATTTCATAAACGGTTAAGCTTGTATCAGACGAGCATAGCTCACACTTTGAATTGGCACGTTCTCGAAGAACTTGTTCAGCACTCATGGTCATTTCTCCTAGTGGGTTCTTAAGTTTGGCCTTTGGGATCTATAGTAGTAAATTTAGCTGGGATTTCCCAGCTAAATATAAAGGCAAGCTGTAACCTTGAGAATAAATGGGGATGGTGCTAGTTTGGTATTGATAAATGAGATCTATGTCGTAGCCGCTATCTCCGGCCCTTGTATCACTGCTGTAACTTCCCCGCGTGTTGAGAGCTACATTTCTTTTTCCATCCTGGTATAGGAACAACCCAATAAATTTATTTGACTTCATAGACTCTCCTCATTGTTTGTATATAGACTATAAATTGGGAGGTTACAGCTTGGTGCTTGAATACTATCTAAAACTGTCAATTATACGGATGCAAAACCCGGAAACAACAAAAACTGTCTGGTAAGATAGCAAGTTAAAATTTTAAGATTGAGATAGGGAGGAAGTTTTGAAGCTTGAATATTTTGTCTAGCAATAGGATAATAATTGAGGGCCCTTAGATTAAGGTTTTTTGAATTGCATCACAAATTAAAATCTGTTATTAAGAAATTCACTTCAAGTAAGATACTGGCCATTCCCGTTGTCATCTTATTTTTATCGACCTATTTTTTTATCATTGGCAAAATGAAAAAAAATGCTGAATCAGAAATTGGAAATTCTCTAGAAACAGTTTTAGTTACTTCTCAGCAGGCCTTAAAATCGTGGCAAAGTACTCTTCTTGCAACAACAAAAGTTTGGGCCCAATCAAAAGAAATTAAAAAAATGGTGGTAGAGTTATTGAGGGTTCCTCATGAGAGTTTAAAAGAGTCTAAATGGCAACCTGCCATCCGACAGCACCTGATAAGTATACTTAAGACCCATGACTACAGAGGTTTTTTTATCATTGATAAAGATCGTAAAAACCTTAGCTCACTAAGAGATCAAAATATTGGTGCCCAAAACCTTCTTTCTAAACAGGATGGATTCTTTAAGCAAATTTGGCAAGGCAAGACTGTCATTTCTGAAATGATAGAAAGTGATGTCGTCTTAAAAGGGATGCTTCAAGTAAGTATCTTCACAGGATCTCCTATAGTAAATGACAATGGAGAAGTGATAGCAGCATTTTGCTTTCGTATCGATCCATCTACTCATTTTTCAAAGATACTTAAAAGAGGCAGAATAGGGGGCTCTGGTGAGACATACGCCATCAGTAAAAAAGGAATGATGGCAAGCAACACTAGATTTAGAGAACAATTATTAAAAATAAACCTACTTAAGAAAAATCAATATGCCCCACTTAATATTAGGGTTGCGGACCCAGGTAGCAATTTAGCCGAAAACCCACAAGCCAATATAGCTGTCAACGCTCCATTAACTTTGATGGCCAAAAGTGTAATCAATTCTCCAGGAAAAATGAAAATACAAAGTCATTTAACTGGCTACCGAGACTATCGCGGGGTTTTTGTTGCTGGAGCATGGGTTTGGGATGATGAACTAAAATTGATATTAATGAGGCCTATGCGAGTTTTCAAAAAAATAAAAGAACAATACAGGTTTTGATTTTTTTGACCTGTTGTCTACTTTTAATTACTTTATACTTATTCGACAGAAATAGTAGGTGGCTTAATAAAATCATTTATGCAAATGATCTATTTTGTAAATTTGCCAAATATTCTAGAAGTGAGTTAATTGGAAAGGACCACCGTATAGTCAATTCGGGTGTACACCCTAAGGAATTTTGGAAGAACTGTTGGGATACAGTCAAAAGTGGAAAAACCTGGAAAGCCGAAGTGGCCAATAAGGCCAAAGATGGCACTATCTATTGGCTAGACGGAACTATTGTTCCCTTTAAAAACTCTAAGGGTGAAATCACTCAATATATCGCTATTCGTTCAGATATTACAGACAGAAGAAATGGTGAAATTAAAATAAGGGAGGCCCAACAAAAAGTGGCACAATCACAAAGATTGAGCGCTATTGGAGTTCTCGCCGCTGGTGTAGGGCACGAAATTAATAACCCCTTAACTATTTCATCAGGAAATTTGAGTGTCGTTCGCAGACTTCTTAAGGGTAAGGAAATCAATTGGCCTAAGGTTGAAACTGCATTGGAAAAACAAGAAATAGCCAATGAACGTATTAGAAAAATTGTTGATGGGTTGAGAGTTTATGCCAGGGTTGACGAAGATGAACTTGAAGTTACCTCTTTAGATATAGCAATCAATCAAACCATCAGTCTTTTATTTGAAATATTTGAAAAAGAGGGTGTGAAAATTCATAAACATTTTTCAGATTCCAAACTCCTTGTTAAAGGCACTATTGGCAAGCTACAGCAAGTGCTAATGAATATTCTTGTCAATGCCAAGGATGCCTCAAAAGGGCAAAATAGTCGCACCATAGATATCTTTCTTGAGAGGACTGGTAAGTCTAATGTTTTGGTAAGTATCAAAGATAATGGATGTGGTATTCCTAATGATATTAAAAATCAAATATTTGAGCCATTTTTTACAACAAAGGAAGTTGGTGAAGGTACTGGAATGGGCCTTGGGATTGTTTCTAAAATAATCTCAAATATAGGCGGTGAAATCACTGTTGAGTCGGAGGTGAATTGTGGCAGCACTTTTAATATCAGTCTTCCTCTGCAGGAATCTTCATGCAATCAAGAAAAGAAAACTGAGCAACTTTGTACTGTAATCATGCCAAAAAATGTCTTGGTGGTAGATGATGAAAAAGAGATTCGCAAAATTCTCACTTCGACCCTAAAAGAACTTGGGGTCATTAATATTATTGAAGCAGAAAATGGTCAAATAGCACTCGATAAAATTAAAGAAAATCAATTTGATGTTGTCTTTTCAGATTTATGTATGCCAGTGATGAGTGGCCAGGAATTGTTTAAGCATATTAATGATCTAAGCTTAGAAAAGAAACCTATTACCATTGTTATCACTGGTGGCATTGACACCGATTTAGATCAGCTTATGGCCCACCAGCAAATTGATGAGTATATTCTGAAGCCATTCCGTGAAAGCGAAGTGGAAAACATATTGGCCAAGGTCTTAGCTAAGCTTAAAAGCAGAAGTGAAAAGGCTGCCTGAGTACTAAGCGAAATTTATTGTTTGAAGTGCCAATGCCCTATAAGTAATATTATGGGGCATTAAATTACGGTAGTCGTATTGCCTCAATAAAAACGTAACCCTACCAAGTGATTTACATAGTGTTGACTCAGTAAAAGATATTCTTAACTGGGATTTATTCTATGAGGCCTTTTCAAGTTCTTGTTTTTGTTTCAAAATCATCCTTATTACTTATTTTGAGTCGCCTTGAAAAATGTAACCTAAATCAATACTTAAAACCACTTTTTCCAAAAGTGTTGACTCATAATAAAGGTTACCCAAATAACAAAGGGATTTTCATGAAAAAAATGTTACCCAAATTTTGAATAATTTTAAAAATTGGTGAGTCGTTGCCTCACCAAAATGTTACCCAAATAATAACGAAAATTTCTATATCCTTTTTAAATTTAATGGGGAGTCCTCGGCCCCCTCTACAGAATCTAAATAAATTTTATTTCTGTCCCTTTCAAAGGAATTGCCTGAATTTATTCTTCCAAAAAATATAACAACAACTCTGGCCGAAATACTTTTAATCTTTAGTAAGTTAAACAATCTTTTAATAGGAGTTGCATTATGAACTTTTTCTTATTAACAATGACATTTTTTTTTACTCTCAATAGTTACGCAACTACACATTTTGAAAAAAAGTCAGCGACATGTTGGGTAACATTAGAAAATTATCCAGATAAAACCAAATTTACTACTGAGTTTAATCTTCAGGCTACAGGGTATGGACCTTCAAAAGAATCGGCTGAATCGGCTGCAATGAATAATTTGCTCGGGGAATGTGCAGGCCTAAAAAATTCTTATGCCTTAAAGCAACTACCAATGGCGATGGACCCTGTTGAACTGATGGGATATGTTAGCAACGTGATTCATGTATTGATTGTATTGTGAGGGATTAAACATTAAAGCTAAAAAAATGGGAGGGATATTTTCCCTCCCCAAAATATTTAAATAAAGTTAAAGATCGTATTCTAGCAAAATGGCGCCGCCACCTTCACCGATGAAAAAGAGTGTCGCCACATTGGCAATACTCTTTGATGCCTGCTCACCTTTGGCCTCAGGTATTCCGTAGGCCTTGACAAATTTTGCTGAGCTACCAATAAAACTAAGATCTGCCTTAAAATTATAGGCCGCTGGAGTCACAAGAAAATCAAAGTTTTTGAAGTACTTGTTCATCTCTTTACCTGAGTTAACAAATAGGTAATTGCCACCTTTTGACATTGTTATGTTGTGGATAAAGTCTTGGTTGAAGTTAAGTCCAAGCCCTATTGAGCTTATCCCTACTCCCATGGCCGAGTAGTCAGTAACAAGTCTTAAAAGCGCCTTAGGATCAGTTACCCCTGTATTGAGCCCAGCATCTGAGATCAGAATCACACGGTTTTCATAATCAGCTTCTAGCCTGGCACTGACAAGCTCAAATCCTTTTTTGAGGCCTGATTCTAGGTTAGTTGAACCTTGGGCCTGAATTGAATCCACAAGCTTTAAAATCGCCGCTTTGTCTTCTACTAAGGTTGTTCCCAGTAGTACTTTGTGGTTTGAATTAAATAGCACAATAGATAGATAATCAGATCCGTTTAATTTACTGACTGTTTCTCTGAGGGCCTCTTTTGCCCATTCAATCCTGGATTTCTTAGTATTATCTGTTGCGCCCATAGAGCCGCTAATATCAAGTACTACAGATAGGTTTAGCTTCTTTCTTTTGAATGTATCGGCAGTGACATTTGAATCCATTCCGATCTGGACGAATAATTTATTTTTAACTGGATCAACTAATACTGCAGGAGTTACACAGATCAACTTATCACATGCACTTGGTGCAAGTGGAAGATCGAATTCTGACAAAAAGCCCTCCATTGAGAAAGTTTCTGCAGCTGGGACTAACCCATCAGCCACGGCCTTTTTAAGAGCGCCTATGTCTTGGGCACCGCCTGTAGTGATATTGAGTCCACGGGCCTTGGTGTTCATTCCCCCTCTTGATGGACGGCTCGGTCCCCGACCACTGGGTCTTGAGGGTCTTGGCATTGGCCTGTGATGAGGCGGGCGCCAAGTCTTGGCCTTTTCCATATTGGCGGCAAGCTTTCTTCCAATATCTACTATTTCAAATAATTTATCGAGATTCCCTGCAACTACTCTTTTTTCTTTGAGCTTAAGCTCTAAAGCATCAAGCTTTGCTACCAAGTGTTTTGCAGCTAACAGTCTTTGTTTAAGACAGGCATCCTTAATAGGAGGTCTTGGTGGCCTTGGAGGTCTTATAGGTCTTGTGGGAGTACTGGGTCTTGTAGGCCTAATGGGTTTTATGGGTCTCGGTGGACGAGAGCTTGTTTTACACTTTTCAAACTCTTTAAGAGAGCTTTCGAGAACTGTTCCAGCAGATACGGCCAGAAGTGTTTTAAAAATCCCTGGATCAGTTACATACTGCTCACTTTTTTCTAAGTCTTTTAAGACTGGTAAATCTACTGATGTAGAGTGCTTTTGAAAGCTAACTGCGCTTGAAGCTTGGTATTTCCAAGATACTTCAACCTTTGAAGTGCTGGCAAAACTGGCATTTGCCAGTGCAAAAACCATGGCCATAAGACCAAAAATACTGTGTTTCATGTCGTCCTCCCGTGTGTTGTAACCTAAAGAATTAAAGGGAAAATATAGCATTTGGCAATGATCAGAATCTATAAGTTTGCATCTCCTAAGTAGATGTCAGTTTTTTTGCTGTCTGCCAGGTGCATTTTGACCTCAAAACTAATGAGAGATCATTAATAAATCCAATGATGTTAATTTTTCTAAAGTCTTTACACCAACTCAAAAGCGAGTTAGTTACCCAGTCGCTATATAAATAGCACAATAAAATGGAATGAAATGGAAGCTCAAATTATAGATTCAGTTAAATTTTCTCTTGGTTTTGGAGTGGCCCTTTTCTCAATCCTTAACCCCATGGGTGCTCTGCCAGTATTTTTAGGCCTGACAAAGTCTTGCCCTGAAAAAGAAATTAGCAAAATTAGCTCTTCATGTGCTTGGGCCATTTTCTTCACTCTTTTGGTCTCTCTATTCTTTGGCCAAGGCGTACTTCAATTTTTTGGCATCAGCTTGGCGGCCTTTAGAGTTGGTGGAGGGATACTCATCTCAACCATGGCGCTGGGAATGTTGTCTGCCAAAAATCAATCAACCAAGTTAAATAGAAGTGAAATTATGGACGAGGAAAATAGGCAAAGCATTGGTGTCGTCCCCCTCGCTATCCCCCTACTCTCAGGCCCAGGAACTATCAGTACTGCTATCTTGTATTCACAGGAGATTTCAACATTTTCATATTGGGCAGGTACAATTTTAATGGTGTGTCTAATATGTCTTACCATCAAGCTAATACTGTCTATGGGGCGCAAAATTGCTTCCAGAATTGGTCAAACAGGCCTTAATGTGATGACTAGGGTTATGGGCCTTATTATAATGGCGGTGGCGGTAGAAACTATTAGTACTGGGCTCAAGCAGTTATTTCCAGTTCTGGGCCAATTAAACCTCTAGAGCAATACCGCTGCCTTTCATAACAGTCTTCAAAATATCACTGACACTTACGACGCCCACAACGACTTTTAATGAGTCGATAATGGGAATGCAAGAAATCCTCTCTTGCAGCATTACTCTGGCGATGTCACTGATCTCTGTTTGAGCATTTCCCATAATTACATTTTGAGACATGTGTTTGATAATTAAATCTCTGCCGCTTGCATTCTTTTGATGGAGTCTCACTACATCTCGATCTGATAAAATCCCCGTTAAAAGCTCATCTTCATTGAAAACCAAGACATGCCTAATTTGGTATTTGAACATTATTTCGATCGCCGCCGTCAGAGTATCATCTTCTTTTACGTAGATAAGATGATCACTCATAATATCCTCAGCAAATATTGCACGTGCTTTAGACCTGATAGGTTTAGAGGCCTTGGCATAGGAGTCGACCTCTTTCTTCTTAGGAGGTTTTTTTCCAGGTTTCAGCCGTTTTGCAATCTTTTGGTAGTCTTTTTCATTGATAAATCTTTCATAGTGCTCGGTGCCTAGGGACTTTATTCTGGCCGTTTTAATTTGATGTGATGAGAGCTCATCATGGTCTGGTAATTCATAAAGTTGGTACTTCCCACCAATAGAGACTACTAAAGTCACTTCAAGACTCCCTCGTTTTGCTACCTTATATTTTGAATGATTTGGGCGAGCTTGTCATTAAAAAGAAAATGCAGGAGCAACTGACTTGGTCAATTACTCCTGTGAGTAGTGCTAATTATGAGGTGGGAAGTCTGGATATCCTTTAAAATCATCATCGTCTTTTATGACACGAAATACCCGATTAATGGCATTCCCTGTTTTTGTACGAACGTGGATCAGGTACTCCCCTTCAGTCATTTTGCCTAGAGATACAACTTCTCCGATCGGCTTAACAGTGGGTCTACAAGCCTGGCCTTCAAAGACTTTGAGTTTTGGTAAAATCACTATGACATTTTTAAATTTAATAACTTCTATATCCTTAGCTTCAAGTGTTACGCAGGTGGACTCTAAGGCGCCTGAGAGTACAACTTCTGCATTAACTGTCTCATAGATGACCTCTGGGATGAAGGCACTTGATACAGGAGCGTAGAGATTCTCATCGATTGAAATCTTGGAGGCCTTTGCCACATTAAAAGTGACCGCTTTAACTCCTTGTGCGGGCGTTTGAAAAACAACCCGGTAATCACCGGCCGCTAACCTTCCCAGAGTCAGGACAGTTGAAAACCTAAGAGAAGTGCCGAGATAATTGCCCGGCTCAATTTTATTACATTCTGGGTACTGGTGTTTGTAAGCATATTGCTTCAAAGTTACAGTATTTGTGTCTTTATCTAGTTTGTAAGTGGCATTGAGCGCCTCGTAACAGAGGTTAGTTAACTTTCCAGCCAGAACTAGCTGAACAGAATCATTATCATCAAATCCTCTGGGAGCAGTATAAACAGCTTCAACCATTACCTCTTCAGCCTTGAGTGGGTTGTATTGGTCTGCAAAAAGCCCCGTTGTTAGTGCTAAGACCACTAAAAATGTAAATGTTTTCATACTTTCTCCTTTTATTTCCTATAAACTCTTTTGACTCAATTCATTTAAACTCTCAATTATCTTGGCCAGTGGCTGTGAGTAGTAAGCCGCTTTTCTCGCCTGCTCGGTCCACTTGGCCTTCAAAGGCAATTTTCCATCCCACAGAGGGTCACCAAGTAAAAGGTAGTCACCTGAGGAAAGTGGTTTTGCACTTTTTAAAGGCACCCATAAAAAATCTGGGTGAGCGTTTTGGTACCACTCCCCTCCTACAATTTTCCCATTTTCATCAAGCTCTAAATCATAAACATAGGTAACACTTTGATGGAGATCATTTTCTGGGGAATCTGTCAGCCTGTGTGAGGGGGGATTTTCAACAAGATATTTAACCTCCATTGCAACACCTATGATTTGTTTCATATCAGGCGAGCGATAGCTTTTAAATTTATCAATGAGAAAATCGTCTTTTTTTACAAGGCCGTCTTGAATCTCATCAACTGGTGCAAGGGTTTGAGGGTTAAAGTATCTATAGTTGTATGAGACTACTGGTTGGTTCCACACCTCATAATCAAAAGTTGCATCTATGACAAAACTTCTTTTGTCTTTTCCAATGAGATTCACTACTGCTTGATGCCAAGTACCAGGATTAGTGTCAAAGCAATCGTTTTCTTTAATCCTTCCTACGTCGTCTCGTTCAACATTTTTTACATCGCATCGTCCGCCTACAAAATTAACAGGAGTTCTGACGTTGGCCCATAGGAGTGTAATCAAGGCCTTTATATCTGAGGGATAAAATGAAATTTTAGTCTCTCCATCAAAGGACATTACTTCAACTTTATTTCTTGGACGCTCAACCATAAAGGCAGCAGGTGCCCAGCCATGGCAAAGCCCCATCCATCTTTCAACTTTTTTAAATTTTTCGAAATAATTTTTTCCAAGTGCCCACATTGGAGTAGTTAGGTGGGGAGACACTCCTAGCAGAAGATCATATTTCTCAGAGGGAGAAAGGGTATCGATATCAGCTGCATCTTTAGTTTGATAAACCTTATCAAAAGTATTGGCAGTTATATAATCATAGGACTCTTTCCAGTTGGGAAGAAACCTAAAATTGAAATCGAAATATCTATTTCCAAGCATCCCTTTATAGATAGGCCAATAGTCATCAGACCAAGGAGGAGTTTCAACTTCAGCTGATTTGAGTCCTAAACTTTCCATTTCAAAAACTGAGCTTATAAATTGCCCATCTTCGAGTAAGTTTTCAACAAGGTCATTGCCTGTAATGGGACCTTTGTGGCCGAGTTGGTCTTGGATTAATTTGTTACGAAAAGAGTCCTTCTTCTCAGACCAATAGGGATCAAGTATGGTTTGCTCAAAGATATCAATTCTTTTGTCCCCAAATTTAGCAGGGACTAGATTCATCATTTCACTAGGATTTTGATGAAACTTCTCAAGCCAGTTTTCAAGAGAGTCGGCGAGGGCCGCGCTCGTGATAAAAGTACTGAGAATAATGGTAAAAAATAAAAACGAAGGTCTCATAAAACACCTCTAACCTATGTTGTTAATCTATGAAGTGAATATTGCTTTTGTAGTGTCTTTTGTGAAAAAGATTTAACAACTAAAATAGTGTATTGCGAGATAAAAATTGATGATGGAGATCAGGAACTTGCAGGTAAGCATCGCGGCGAAGCCTTGCGGTGGGATGCTAATTACACTTACTTAACAAAAATGGGGTGCCCTCAATTGTCGAAAACTTATACATCCATATTGTTTTTTCAACGTTTATGCTTTCCCAACACATTTAAAGATACAATATCTCAAAATAGTCATTGGGGAACTGGAGTAAAAAATGATTAAGTTATTAGTAGCTTTACAGCTAATTACAAGTCTTTCTGCGTTTGCCAAAGTAAAAGACCAAAGCAAATTCGAGGATACTTTAAATCTTGAAGTCACCCTTGATGATACGGTTCAAGCGGGAATCTACAGTAGTTATAGCAAAGTCAGTGGTCCCTGTTTTAAAAAAGTCATAAGAAATGACGTTGCTTTAGATCAAACAAAGACAAGTGAGGCCCAGGCCTTGCGTGTTCAAAAATACATCGTAAAATCACCTTTCAAGTGTGTGTACGAGCTCGATGAAGCTTACTTACTAATGACAATAGGTGACCCTCATGGAATGGGGATTTCAGGTATGTGGGAGACAAGAGTGCCAATAATGTTCAGCTCTGAGCTCACTGATAAGGAGATGATTTTTAATTATCATATTGGAAAAAATGGTTGGCATCCAGCATACCCATTTCAATCTAATAAAGAAGAAAAAGATTGGATTGTGGCCGGACAAGATGGTGATACTTTAAAAGTCAACTTGGTAGCAAATCCAGAAAGCAAAGTAGCGTACCTTGAATACCTGGAGGTCCTGAGTAGGCCAAGAGTGCTATCTGAAAGTGAGATAAAGGCCAGAAAGGCAAGGCATTACGAAAGTTTAAAGCTAGAAAGGGATGCCCTTGTAGACGGAATGCCTCTTGCCAGTGAGCTCGCCGGGTATATTTTAAATCATTGCAAAATTAGAAAGAGAAAAGCGATCCCTGCTTTTGTCGGGTCTTTATGTTTTTATAATACTCTTTTTCAGGTTGTTGGGAATGCGGGTTATTTAAATTCATACAAAAATGTAGACAGGATGACTTTGATGTTTATGGCCTCTTATAATCCTGGGTATGAAACATTCACTTTCAAAGAGTTTGTTGAAGGTAAAAAATTAAAGAAAAAATTTGAAGTAAATTTAATACCTTACATTGAGTCAGCAAAAATCATAGTAGATGAATTTAAACAGATGACAAAAGAAAAGTACTGCTCAACAGCTTTAGGTGAAGAAAATTATCAAACAAATAAGCAAAAAAGGCTAATAGTGTATGACTGTCTTACTCATTTTTTACAATCTATGGTTGATGGAGAGTTTCCAGAAACTTCAAATCTATTAATAGGAATTAATGAGAAAATTATGCAATACGAAGCGGAAATTAAAGAACAATAGTTTTTTAATATTAAGGGGGGCCATATGAAAAAGCATTCTTTATTTTTAGCTATATTATTGCTTACAATATCAAATAATGGGTGGTCTGGAGAGTCAGACCACAAAATTGAATGTTCCGGTTGGTACAATATCTTGTCTACTCCTGAGGCCAAACGATTTAATTTTTCTGAAATTTTTGAATACCGTGAAGACTTTCCTAAACAAGTCTTTTTTGAAGTGTCAGATTTCCGTGATGATGAGTACAAGCATTCTTCAAGGTTAGAGCTAAGCGTGAAAGACGGCGAATTGGTTATTGAAGAGCGAAGTATTGAAGGGGTTCTAGATTGGAATCACATTTCCAAAGTAAAAGGTGCTATCACAAATGTAAATTTTGGTAAAAAACAGTTCATCACAGGTTCAGTCTCAATATTTGCTGATTCAAATTCCCGCAGAAGCTTTTCGGCAAAATGTGAAATTATAGCAGGCACTCATGGCCAAGCAGCAGAAATACCAGTTGTTGAACCCAAAGCTTCTGGTTTTGGAGGCTGGTAATTCTAGAGATTCTTACCGAGGAAGCTTAACTCCAAATGTTTCGGCCTTTTCCATCGCCAAAAAATGACGGTTTATTGTATCAAAGTCATTTTTAGGTAGTCCCTCAAAATAATTCTTGTGTGAGAGACCATCTTTAAAAACTTCTAAAATACTGTCAGATTCAAATTTATTGGGATTGTCTATGACGTCATTTTTTAAAACTAACAAATCGGCCGTGTGACCCGCAGAAATTTGGCCCGTTTGTGATAGACCTATCTCATCAGCGGCAAGACCGGTGGCCCCATGCCAAACACTTAGTGCATCTACACCTTTATTATGAAGCGAGCCAAGCTCGAGGTAGTTTCTTCCATGCATGCCTGGAAGAAATGCATCTGTACCTGCAAGAATTTTAAGTCCATTTTGGTGAGCAGCTCTTACAGCGTTAGCGTGATGCTCCCCTACTTGATCAATTTTATCTCTTACTGCAGAAGGAAGCTTTGATATTTGAGAGAACTCATCGATCACCCATGAAGTTGGAGTGACTACACATCCCCTTTTATGGGCAAGGGAGGCCAGTTCATCATCCATGTAGGAGATATGCTGGATATCTCTTACTCCCCCTTCAATTGCCATTTTGATTCCATGCTTTGAATGAGCATGGGCGGCCACCTTCATCCCCCTCTTGGCAGCTTCATCACAAATGGCATCAATTTCTTCACGGCTTAAATCCTCGTGCTCAAGCTCATCATTAGGTGACGCTACTCCTGGAGAGGTGCACAGCTTAACAAAATCGGCCCCACAGGCCTTGAGCTCTCTTACTCTTTTTCTGCATTCCCAGGGCCCATCAACAAGTGAGGAAGGTCTTCCTGGACCGGCCTTGAAAAGCGGAGAAATATCCCCATGACACCTGTCTGGTCCACAGAAATCCAAATGCCCTCCCGTAGTTGATAAAATGGCGATGGCTATTTTCATTCTTGGACCTATCATCACTCCTTCATCAACCATTCGTTTAATAAAATTAGTGGCCCCTCCAATTTCTCTGATAGAAGTGACTCCGCCATAGACAAGAGTTTGATAGAGGATTTTTTCGCAGTAGAGAAGTCCGGCCGGAGAGTTGGTGCGAATAACATCTTCACTTTCAAGGCCTACGATGGTGATGTGAGAGTGGCAGTCTACAAGCCCAGGCGTAACAAATAGATTTTTACAATCTACAATTTGAAAATCCTTTGAGTATTTCTTTTTAGATGGGTCGAGAATCAGCTGATCAATTTGACCTTTATCGATAACAACATCAACGTCTCTGTGAACTGAATCTTCGTGGTTTGATTTACCGTCATATAATTTCTTAATATTCGCGAGAACATACTTCACTGAAATGGTCCTTAATTAATTTATTTAAGTACCATTTTAACACATTTTCATTACAGTAAGTGGCAGTGAGCAGATAGATCTAAATCCACCATGGAAGATTCGACGGCCCCTTCAAGATGGTACTTAATAGGCAACCAACTTGGTCGTAATTCAGCACTCTCTCCAAGGTAGCAACTCTTCTCAGCAAGTGTCGCAAGCTCACTTTTAGTCAGCTGATAAGTATCAAAGCTTTTTGCCAACTCGATTTTGACTTGATTATCAGAAGCCGCAAAAAGCTGCCCCATATAGTTCATCACCTTTTCCCTTACCATTTTATTTCCACCAAATTTACCAAGTAGTGTTTGGAATATTTTGGGGGCTGATTGTGAGGTAAACTTTGGAGTGTTTGTCAGCAATTGATCTAGATATTGTTCATCTTTAAAATGGTTTAACAAAAGATCGACAACCACAATTTGCAATTTGGGAGAAGGGATCTCAAGTAAACTGATAAAATCAACGGGAGCAAACTCGCCTTGCAAGCTTTGCTCTTTTAATAAAGATAGTTTCTTCAACTGATTCTTAAACTGGATAAATTCTTTGGTTTTATAGGCTATGTAGTAGCGAGTTCCCTCAAGCTTTTTTGAAACACATTGGGTATGCCAGCATTTTTTGATTCTGAGCATATCCTTTTTTAATTTGGCAAAAGAAGTTTTTGATACCTTTCCAATTTTGAAGGACTTTTTGATACCTCCCGTCCTATGTACCAAAGGTTTTCTTTCAAATAACTCACGTTGACCTAGAAGTGAGACTCCACCCACTAACAAAAGGACAATCAATATCCACTTGCCGGGTTTAATTGTTAGCTCGTTTTAAATAACCACCATGGACAAAAGCATTTTCGCCGCATTCACTTGCTATCTCTTCACTCAAGTTTACTGTCTCGATTTTGACCCAGCTGCCTTGACTTGCAACTCTTTTAACTATTTGGCCGTAAGATATAGTTCCACAAATATCATAGCGTGTTGAGCCACCTTTTCTGACATTGAGTCCCCCTGCAGTGACTTTCAAGTAATCCTCAGTATCTTCAAGCTGACCCTCACCAAATTGGAGAGTGTCAGTATTTGCCTTTTTAAAGTTATTAACAATTTTTTGGTAGAGTTGAAGGTTTTCAGGGTTCAAGTGAATTGAATACTGATTACCACTTTTTGATTTAATAGAGTTAAGAGATCTAAAAAATCCCTTATCGTTGCCATACCATGAATCACTTGGAATCTTAAAGCGGCATGTTCTAGAAAGTTTCCCCGAGTTGTATACACCTGCCCATGCTCCTCTAATAATATACTCAAAGTTGGCAGGGTTTTGTCCGACACCTGTGTTTTTGATACACCAGTAACTAGATGAGTTGTGATAGATGGTTTTAAATCCAGTGTTAAAAATACTCAAACCATATTCAATAGATTCAGGAATACTAAGAAATTTTCTAGGGGCAGTATATTCTTCTTCGTGCCAATTGATAGCAATTTGCATAATACCTGTTGAGTAATAATCCTGAGAATTCAGTAGTTGAAAGTAGTTCTCCTGGCCATCAATTTGATCACAATTAGGAGTTACCTGGTCGCCTTCTACTTTAAAATTTCTCATGAATATTTTATGAAGCCAGCTACTCTTTGATTTAAATCGGCTTCCCGAGTTAAGCCCATAAGAGCAATTTTTATTTGCCTGTTTTCTGAAATGGGTGAGATAACTTTCGTGATAAGGAACAATCAAAGAGCCAAATAAAAAACTCCAATAGGCCTTTTCATCACCATATTTAAGGTATTCGGCGTCCGCGATTTTTTCTGCTTCTATATAAATATTCTCAAAAACCTCATTTATATAGGTGGCCTCATCGCCATTAAAAATGGGGCCAACGACCGCTTGATCTGAATTCATGGTAAGAAAATTTCCATCAAATAATTCAGTGTTGTACGAAAATCCTTGAGCGCTGATAACAAGGGTGGCAACCAAAATAATCGATTTGTACAAGTTCATAATTAGTCTCCCGGTTTGCTTTTCTAACTCCCCTCAAAAGTCAGAAGGTAGTTTAATAGCACAAATGTGCTACGCAACAAGGGATTCAAAAAAATTACAGACGGTAGTGTCAAAAGAGCACCACAGTAGTTTAAAAGGAAGTAGTGTCAAAAGAGCACCAGAGAAGCATTCATAGAATGTACCTGAGAGATATTATTCCGGTTTTTTTATATCAAAAAACTGCATATTACAAAAGATCACACTGTCTCCATCAATCATGTCTTCAAGCTTTCTGATCTTGTTGAGGCAGTCATATAGTATCTTTTGAACTTCAGAAATATTTTCTTCTTTCATACACATAATACTCCAGGGAAAGATATTCGCATTCTTATTTTCAGAGCTATGAGGAGCACAGTTTTCATCTGTAAGACGAGAGGTGACTGGGACGGCCTCCCTCACAAGAGAGGCAATACTACTTACTTCATCAAGATACTTTTTATTTGTTTGTTCATCACATTTCCACCACAAACATTCATATGGAGGTTTTAGGGTACCATCACTATCTCTTTCAACAATCCCGGAAGCTTCAAGCTGGTCCATACATTCTTTTAATTGGTGTTCATCCCTATTGAAAAAGAATTTTTGTGAAAGCCATTTGTAATCTTCTTTAAAAGATTTAAGCTTTATAAGCTCAGGCAGTACAACACTTTCGTAACTCATAATTCCTTCACATTTTTTTGCATCTAATGTGACATAGGGTTCTGGTTTGAGATGTGCTTTTGCATGTCTTGTTAATTTTTCTTCTAGGTGGGCATCCGCACTTACTTTACTGAGACTGACAAGACATCTAAAGTATTGGGCCTCTTCTCTTGAAAAGTGGTAGTACTCGATAAGCTTTTCTACAAAATCTTTTCCTGGAACTCTCTTTCCTCCGAGGACCATAACCAGTGATGATTTTGAAACGCCTTCAAGCTTTCTGGCCCAGGCTTCATAACTAAAGCTTGAGTTTTCGCTCTTCTTTTTCTCAAAGTAAGCGCGCATGAAATCACCAAAATTTGAATAATCGAAAATGTCCATTTGAATGGCCCCTTAAAAGATCTATCTTAATTATACAATAATACGAGAGCTTAGTAAGAAGGTTTCATATACCGCTTATCTTGTGGACACAGGATTGTGACCACAAGATAAGACAATAAAAACTATTTAGTGGGTTATTTGATATCGTAGGTACACTTAGTTTTGACAGGGAGTCCGAATAGACCCTCTCTTCTAGACTTTTCATAAGAGAGAGCTTTTTCTGAAAAGCTCAATTTCACAGAATCTGTGAAGTATGGAAGCCCAAGAGGTGAGAGAATTAAATGGGTATATTTTTTTTCAACTCTTTGTAGTACACCACCTTCTAAGGTTGTCTCTACATCAGTTCTGTTTTGCATGCCCAGTGAAATAAAGACTGTGGAGCTTTGTTTTCCCATCCCAATTTTGTCAAAGATTGTGATGATTTCGTTTTTTGATTGAAATAAAGCGTATCTCTCATCAAGCTTTTCAAGAGCAAGCTGAAGTGGTGCCTCTCCCTTTTGACATTCTATTTGGTCAAAGACTCCTACCACAACATCTGCTGCCATTAGATTTGTAAAAAATAGCGCTGCTATCAATATTTTCATTTTTCTCTCTCCTGAAGATTAGTTTAATCTTGTAACCAAAGACCAAAGCAATTTAATCGTCAACATTGACTTAGCGCATCTTTCATTTTTACCTGCGCCCATTTCACAAATTTTCAGAAATATATTCTAAAACATCATCGTGGTGAGTTTTTGTTTTCACTTTATCCATAACGTGCTTGAGCTTTCCATCACTACCAATAATAAAGCTCGATCTAACTATGCCCATATATTCTCTTCCATAGTTTTTCTTCTTTTGCCAAACTCCATACTTTTCACAAATTTTGTGGTCTTCATCACTTAGAAGATCAAAATTTAACCCTTCTTTATCAATAAATTTTGTAAGCCTTGCTTCAGAGTCAATGCTGACTCCAAGGACTACTGTTTTTAGCTTGGCAAACTTCGCCTTGGTATCTCGAATGCCACAGGCCTGTACGGTACAACCAGGTGTCATTGCTTTTGGGTAGAAATAGAGAACAACATTTTTTTTACCCTTGTAGTCTCTTAGGGATACTTTTTTTCCATCTTGGTTGGTGAGTGTGAATGCGGGGGCCATATTGCCTATTTTGACGCTCATGTTAGCTCCTGATTATTATGCGATTAGTCTAGTTCGCCCAAAATACCTTAAATATTACCTTTTACCAAGATCTCTTAACGGTACTGAGCTTGAAAGAACGCAATTATTTTAATAGATTTTGCTGGCACAAAAATATAATGACTCGCTTCGGAGATAACCATGGCCTCAATTTTATTCGTATTACTCAGTTTTCAAGTTCACGCTTGGGAAGGACCAACCTATCAGGCCAAAAAAGCACAAATTGGTAAAAGAAATCTTACTCATAAGGCCTATTCTGTCTCCCCTGGCTTTTACACTCTTACTGAAAAAACCTTTAATCGGCTATCCAAAGTGTGGCCTAGAGAGCTGAGGAAAAGGCTTAAAAGAGACCCTTCAAAATTTCGCGAACTCGCCTATCAAAGATACGGGTTTTTGAAAGCTCCCTACGATAACAAGGGAGCACCCTTGGGATTTGTGGTCAAGCCCGATGGCAGATGGGAAGGAAGCTGCTTTATGTGCCATGCTGGCTCAGTTGGCGGCAAAGTCATTCTAGGCCTTGGTAATAATCAAATAGATATTGGTACTTTTACAGAAGATAGAATCAAACAAATTAAGCGCTACCCCATCAGCTCTAACGCTTACCCAATCAATTTTCCCAAGGCCCTTAGTGAATCCTTGATGGTTAGGCTCTATGAAAGAAGCTACTTCTCAAAATATCGCCATCAACTGAGCAAGGGGACACCCAATGTGGTCTCTGGTTGGTCCGCTATTTTAGGTGGTAGAAATATTGACATGGACCCCTTTGGTTTTCCGAGGAGTCTTAAGATTAATGTTT
>Ga0257117_1000470_pt1 | contig 32178 bp, 32 predicted proteins | sample SI112_135mmetaG_FD_190157 | JGI IMG/M metagenome (GOLD analysis project Ga0257117, IMG submission 190157) | Marine microbial communities from Saanich Inlet, British Columbia, Canada - SI112_135m | ecosystem: Environmental > Aquatic > Marine > Inlet | place: Canada: British Columbia | collected... | reverse complement strand
TTTTTCAAAAGATTTTTCAGTGAAATTGTTACTTCTGATGAAATATTGAAAATACCTTTAATTTGATTTTCTATACATAATTCAATTGCGCTAAGAAGATCTTCTTCATGAATAACTTGAATCATGGGATTGAACCCTAAAAGAGTAATGGGTGATTTTAGTTTTAGATATCTAGTCGGTGCATTTTTAAGATTCCCAATAATATGACATGGCCTTAGGATCACAATATCCATTTCAGGGGCCTTCCAGAAATAATTTGAGGTGGTCATATCCATTTCAACAAGATCATCTATAGCATCAAACCCTGAAGCACCTAAGAGTGGATGATCCTCATTAATAAACTGAGGATTCTCACTTCTTGGCCCATATACATTGGCACTAGATAATAAAATAAATTTCTTTACGCCATGTTTTTTAGCAAGTTTCAAAAGTTTGTCGGTACCCATTACGTTAAAAGAATAATGCTCCTCTTGAGTCTTTCTTAAATCGTGCATGATATTTAAATGAATAATAGTATCAATTTTATTTTCTGAAAAAAGTTTCTCAACCCTTTTCTGTCTTATATCAAAGGAATAGGTAAGATATTTGTTATCTATTTTAGTGGCCCTTCGATCAAGACCTATAATGGAGTGACTACTTGAAATTCGCTCGGCCAACTTACTGCCCAGGTTTCCTAGAATGCCTGTTATCAGAATATTTTTTTTTGCAACTATCATAGCTAAGTAAAATACCCCTCTCTTTCTGCTAGTCCCCTATTTATCAATACTTGGATTTTCTCTTGAACCTTTTTAACATTGATTTCTAAATTTTCATCTACATTTTCAGGGTAAATGGGAGGACCAAAATAAATATGATATTTCACTGGAAGTGGAAGCATCCCCATAGGACCGAGAATTGGAAAAAATGGAGTAATTGGAAGCCCTGGAGCCCCAAAGATCTTCCCTATTGATTTCAAATTATATATGGATGGAAATTGCTCTTCAGCTCCTATAACAGCAGTAGGAATAATGGGAACTTTAAACTCACTTGCCAATTCATAAAATCCCGTTGGGAATTTTTTGAGACGGTATTTTTCGAAGATTGTTTTGCTTATCCCCTTAATACCTTCGGGAAAAACAAGAATACTCTCCCCTCTCTCCATTAATATTCTAAAATTTTCAGGAGTGCCTGTAGCTTGCCCCCAAGCAGAGAAAAACTCACTGACAAAAGGAAGCGTTGGAACCCATTTTTCAAGCATTGATCTAAGAAGCACTGGAGGGTTCATCTCAAACATTAGTGCAGCAGTTACCATCATTGCATCAAATGGCACTTGCCCTGAATGATTACCCACAAACAAAGCATTTCTTGAAGGTATATTTGAAATTCCATGTACCTGGACACGAAAATATTTATTGTAAAGGAAATCAATAGCTGGAACTGAAAATTTTATCCTGCTGGGATCTAAACCAAAGGGATCTTGACCCAACTCTTCCTGATCTTTGACTATCTGGTTAAACCAAAATGTGATCCTATCTTTTAGTACAGTATTCATAGGGTAATTATCCATGGCAGCTCGCAAAAGTAAATGAGCTATGTCAATTCTATAGGTGTACTCGCTTGAGCTACCTTCTGAAAATAAGAATCCAGCATTGATTTCTCAAACTCTACATTTGATTCGTATTCATAACCAAAAACAGGCTTCCACAGTGATTTGTTTTCCATGCAAAGATAAAAGAAAACATGGTCGTGCCAAGGCTTAAGGCTTTGATAAAGATGTGAAAACATCTCTACTTTGATATCCGCGCTGTAAGATAATTTTCCATCTGCCTGAACTAAAGGCATTTGAAGTACCTTGCTCATCACACCACTTTTACGAATATGAGTGATTACATTTTTTGTAAAAGTAAGTGTTCCTAGAGAAACCAAAGCCACTTCGCTCGCCAGAAAGCTCTCAGTTAAAATTTGGCAGATTCTTTCATAATCTTCATTGAAATTACTATAGTAAAACATTGGATGAAAATGAAACCCTACTAGCACTCCTTTATCCGCAAGCTCCCTTGCAGACCTAATTCTCTGCTCTAGACTGGCAGTAAAATACTCTTCAGATTTAATTATTTCGCTTGGATTTAGCGTCCAAGTACAAATCACATTTGAAGGAATTTCATTTTCTAAGAAAAATTTCACATTATTTGATTTAGTCTTAAACTCTAAAATAATATTTGGGTTTTCTCTACAAAAAGTCATGAGATCATCTAGTATTCCGCCCTTATTTCCCAAAAACAAGGAGTCTGATGATTGACCTGTTCCTATATGATAACGCTTCTTAGGATCTAAATTTGCAGCTCTCAATTTTTCCAGCAAATTTGTCTCAAAGAAGATATCCTTATCAGAATTAAAAGTTTGAATACTACAATACGTACAACCAAATCCACAATTTGCAATTGTATCTAGTGTTTGCAAGTTACAGCAAAGAGTTTTCTCTGAAGCAACCGGACACTTCCCCAATATCTTATTGTTAAGTGGTTTAGTTGAAGGAAGAGTTTTTACTTTAATAGTATTTACATATTTCCCAGCGGTTTGGTGAAAACTTGAATAGTCTTTTTCAGAAGCCTTAATCTCTTCCCAGCTATTTTTTACTTTTTGGAAAATAGATTTCTTTAGTTGCTTTGAATTAAGATTCTTATTCAGATCAGTAGGCCAATATTCACTTATATCCCCTTCACCCCACATAAAAAAATCAATTGAAATATCAACTAATTGCTTGAACTCTTGAAATGAAAAACCGTGTGTTTTCTGGGCGTCTTCTAAAAAGTCTCTCTGGGGCTTTTTTAAAAAATGAAAGAGTGTCGACTCTTTAAAAGTAACAAGCTTGTGATCAATTTCGACTGGCTCCATCTATTAAACCTTATTTAAAAATTAAACTCTTAGCTTAATTAAAAAGGTTGATCAAATATTGAAAACAGCAGGACGCGCAGCGCCCACCTTGTTCACTATTAGTCAATTTTAAGTACTCTATTAATTTATTATCAGTTCAAATTTGCCTACTTATCCTTTAATTTTAAATAGGTAAGAGGGGCTTAAGAGTCTCAAACAAAGGGGAGAAAAGATGAAAACAATTATCATTAGTTTATTGGTTCTAGCAGCTACTACAAATGCGGCCATGGCCTCCGTAAGGCTTGGCGCTGTCACAATGTACGACTCTAGAAGTACACAAGCACTACACCTGGCAAAATGCCGATTTTCAAGAAATGTTGCCGTTTCAAAAGTACAGCTCTTGGTAAAAAACCAGCAAACAGACATTGACCGACTGAGCTTCAAATTTCACAACGGTCAAAGCCAGAGCGTAGACGTTAGGGAGAACATTAGACCCGGAGGCAAAACACGCTGGATCGACCTTAAAGGGTCAAGAAGGTGCATCAAAAAAGTCACCATCACTGGCGATACAGATGGTTGGATGGCAGATCCTGCTAGAATTGTAATTTTTGGAAAATAGAATTTAATAAAAGGAGGCCCTCAAGAGGAGGAGCACATTTTCCTTTGAGGGCCACCCACCCAATGGGAAGAGCATAGCTCTTCCCATTGTTTTTAGGGGTTTATATTAAGTTTTCTTAACTCTACTGATAAGAAAAAATTCCGTCAATGCTTAACAAGATACTCCGCCCAACCAAAAATAATAGCACAGCGTCGTAAAATTAAAATAGACACATTGCCAATTCTCTAAAACTTGGATAAAAACAGGTCAAATATTTACTCAGAAGTTGTCGAAATCTATGAAATGTCCATTTTGCTATGCCCAAGATACAAAAGTTGTCGACTCCCGGCCGGTACAAGACGGACTTGGGACAAGACGTCGAAGAAAATGTGAAAATTGTCAAAAAAGGTTTTCAACTCTCGAAAAAGCAGAGATGGCCATGCCGCTTGTTATAAAAAATGACGGCCGTAGAGAAAACTTTGATAAAGCAAAAATCCAAGACGGGATTGAGAAGGCTTGCCAAAAAAGACCAGTAGGTACCAGCCAAATAGAAAATATTGTTGGCAGCGTAGAAAGAAATGTAATTGAAAAAGGTGTTAAAGAAATAAGTACCAAGACAATTGGCGAATTCATAATGAGCTATCTTCGGATTTTAGATCCTGTTGCTTATGTTAGATTCGCTTCAGTCTACAAAACATTTCAAGACATAGATGAATTTGTAAAAGATCTAGAAGAAGAGTTACCGTCAAAAACCTATCAAAATAGTTCTGGCAGTCAGCCCGAGGCCACACAGTGACACCTAGAACCAAAGCAAGAGAATTTGCCTTTAAATTTATCTATCAACTGCATTTTCAAGATGAATTAAAACAATATAGTGTAACCGACACAAAAGACTTCGGTGAACAATTTGGACAATTTCTAAGCCAAGTTGATGAAAGCTATATGGGCGAGCTTGAGGAAAATGCAAGAATTTTTTCAATAGAGCTCATTTTAAATTGCTTAAACAATTACGATGAACTTGAAAGCCAAATCTCTGGGCACTTAAAAGGTTGGAAAATACCTCGCTTGCAAAAAATTGATTTTGCACTACTTGTGCTATCAAGTGCTGAACTCCTATATTCAAAAGATACTCCAAAAGCAGTTGTCATTAATGAAGCTATTGAGCTGGCGAAAAAATATGGAGGAAAAAACTCCTCCTCTTTTGTAAATGGAATTTTAGACTCCATTGGAAATTAAGTATGTTTGTAGATGAAATTGGAACGTCTTTTTTAGATTCTGTATCGACGAACTGCAGAGGCATTATATGCTCAAAAAATATGCAATCTATGCATAAGGCGGTTCGAACTGGCTTAAATTATATACTAGATGGTCAACTGACGACTTCAAATTCTTTAGCTGATGATCAACACAGCCTCTTTTTTTCAAATAATAGTGGATTCCCTTTCTTTGTTTTATTAATCCCAGGAGCCATACAACCCAAAAAACTGGAAGATGTATTCTCACTTATTGAAAAAACAATCAATCAAACTGAAATGCCTTCCATAGAAGAAATTGCAGAAAAAATATTATTTATTGATCAGCAATCTAACTCTTCTTCAAAAGTCATAAATTCATTTAAAAAAGTTTTTCCAAAAATAACTATTGAGTTTTTAAAAGTCTAGACCTTGAAAATTGCCAAATTTTTCTTCTTCCCATATTGACCTCTAACATATGATTGAAAATAGATGGGCAAAAACTAAGAATCCACAAAGCAACTCTTCTCACCCAGGGGAAATAAGTAAAGACTAGTGCAAGAGAGGTCACTCTCAAATAATTCGTTTTAATATTCACAATCTTACTTATGTAACTCTGAACCCCACTGGCATGGCCAAGGCTAAAAATATTCTCTGCGAGTAACTTCGATTGCTCGAATGAAAGAGATAAACCCTCCCCTGTAATTGGGTCAAAGAAAAGACAACTATCTCCAACGAGAATCACTTGACCTTGAATTGGCCCTTTAGATCCTGTAGGAAGTGGTCCATAACTTCTGAGTGGACTTAGCTTTTCTACTCCTTCGACTTTTTTCTCTAGTTCGGGAAAAAAGCTAAATAGACCTGACTCTAGACCACTGCTTTTACCTTTGCCTTGGGGTTTTACAACATCATGATCCCACCCAAAAACAAACTCTACTATTTCTTCAGATACGGGGGCCACATAACACTCGATGCCTTTATTCCACCACACATCCACACAATCACTCCAAGGTGCCATTTTAAAATGTGCTCTAGCGCCGATCCTCTTTTTATCACTAGGAGGACTTGAATCCATATTGGCGATTTTTCTAACCCTTGAGCGAATGCCGTCACAGCCAATTATATAATCAAAATTTTCAATGCTTTGTTCACTGCCTGAAGAATCATCCCTCACATAGACCGTGATTTTACTATCATCTAATTTAAAATTGATGAATTCAGTAAAAGGATGCAAGCTTATACTGGGATATTCACAAGCCTTTTTATAAAGTGCTTGGCTTAGGGCCGTTCGCCTAACAACATAGCCTGTCCCAGACTGGAACTCTCCGCGGGCCTTCCCCTTTCCAAGACAATCAATATAATTAATGCCAACAAATTTTCTATAAAACTTGCTATCAATTAACTCAAAGACTCCAAATTCTTTTAGTATTTCTACACCCGAGGGCATAATCCCTTCACCACACACTTTATCTATTGGCCAAGAAGATTTCTCAATCAGGGCGACCTCTACACCTTTACGTGCGAGCGCAATGGCCGACATCATCCCCGAGGGTCCTCCTCCAATAATCGCAATTTTCAGTTCACTTTTCATAGGTGGATTTTATGATAATGGTGATTGATCTAAAATACAAAAGAGCATGAATTTATCCAAACTTCATCAGTTTTTCATCATCCTGCCCAAAAGAACAAACCATGTAAAATTACAAAGTATCATCTTGTCATTCCATTTTATCATCTTGGAAATAAAATAGATTCGTTTCCAATAGAAGAAAGAATGTTGGATACTTTCTCACATTGGAGGGGAAAGCAAAACGCTTTCAGCATGACAATCTTCCGAAAGAGAGCGCAGAGTTTTTCATGGGTAGCGAGTGTTTCATAATTCCCACCCAGTGATTTTTTATACCGAATGGTAAGAAGAATCTTATTCAGAGCAAGAAAGCCCCTTACTACTCAGGGGCTTTTTTTTTACAATTTTTTACAAATAATTTTTGTTTCAAGAATAATTTGATCTAAATCTGGACTATTTAATTTTTCCATTTCTTCCTCAGAATAAACCTCTCTAAGCTCGTCCTCAACTCTTAAATCATTAACCTCTAAGTCACCTATTATTCTTCCTGCTCTCTTACTTTGCAGCTGAGTAAGTTCATTGTAATCAAAAGTTGCAGAAAGCCACTTTTCGCAAAAATCAGAATAAGATATTTCAATTTTCCCATCTACTACTTCAGGGCTTTCAATAAGACCGACATATGAGTAAGTGGAGTCATTTAAACTATTTTTAGGGATTTCATGCTTAGGGTTTTTTGATAATACGTCAATAAATACCAATTTATTTTTGAACCAAGGTAGGTAATTCGTAAATTTCCCTGTTTCAAGGGTGCACTCTATTGATAATGGTTTCGAATCAATTGCCTCTGCAGAGTGGGTGACAAATGAGATTGTTAAACTTAATGCAACTAACATAGTCTTCATGGTGATTTCCTTTTTTTCCATCTTCTATAAGTTACCCAAGTGACTGGCTAGACTGGGTGCTCAAAAAAATGTAATCTTTACACAAAAAGCCTTTAAACTAGAGTTAAGGTTCAGCTAAGGGGAGCTTTTTGCAAGAAAACTACTGGAACAATCGATGGATTACAGGGCAAACAGCCTGGCATATGTCAGAAACGAACCCAAGGCTTAAAGAGCATTTTCACTTATTGGAATTAATAAAAGGGGATAGTGTATTTGTTCCACTTTGTGGACAAAGTTTAGATTTAAACTTTCTTCTTGAAAAAGATCTATGTGTTACAGGTTTAGACATATCCCCAGTAGCTGCTTACAAATCTTTCGAGTCCCAAAGCGTTGGATTCAAAAGTTACCCACTTGAAAGTGGCCAAGTGGTACAAGCAATGAGATCTAAGCTCACTTATATAATTGGCGATTTTTTTAAAACTATTCCAAGACTGTCCTTAAATTTTATGGCCATTTGGGATAGAGCTTCACTTGTGGCCATATCTCCAGATACAAGAAAAAAATATGGTGAAATCAATTCCCAAATATTATCTGACAATGGGAAAATACTACTCGACACAATCTCATACGAATCAAGTGAATTACTGGGGCCTCCTTTTTCTGTGAATATTGAAGATGTTAAAAATATTTATCCAGGGTTTAAAGTTGAGCAAATCCTGTGCAGTAATTTCCCTACGACAAAACCTCGTTTTCTTGAAAGTGGTATAAATGAATTAACACAAAATCTTTTTGTACTTTCAAGAGCATAGTTCACAATGGTGACGGTTTTCCCTACGTCAACCCCCGATAGTTTTTTAGTTTTTTAATTTTTCATACCTTGACACTGGCCTTTATTGAACCATCTTTGGAATAGAGGTGGGGGATCACTATACTCTCCCAATAAATTTTATTTCAAACTGGAGTTTAAATATGACACTTGCACTTAGAAGAAATTTTTGTAAACCTACAACCAACTCCCTAGACAGTGATTTCTTTCACGATTTCTTTTCGGACTTAGGTCTTAAAACCTCCCATGAGGAACAAAGTATTAATCCTAAGATTGAGTTTTATGAAGATGATAAAAGATTCATCTTCCTGGTAGAAGTTCCTGGGATGAAAAAAGAGGATATTGCTCTTACTACTGAGAATGGACTACTTAAAATCAAAGGTGAAAAGAAGAGAAAAATGACTGATAACTCTGATGGAATTTTTAGAAGCGAAATTTCCTACGGAAAATTCGAAAGAGTTTTTAAACTTCCTTTGAATATTTCAACAAAAGAACTTGAAGCAAAACTTGAAGATGGTATTTTAAAACTAACTCTTCAAAAGAAGGAAGAACTCAAAAGTAGAGAAATAGAAATCAAATAAATAAAAAAAGGGTTAAAAGAAATTTCCTTTAACCCTTTTTAACTATTTTACTAAAAATGATTTTTTATTCGCATCTACCTTTGTCTTCAAGTCTTTGTAAAAGACCTGCAGCATCGCTATAGGTATACCAGTATTGATTAAATGGTTGGCCATCTAATGCAACTCTATAGTGATCTCTTCCTTCTCTTTTTTCCAGCTTACAACCTGAGTCAGTAGAAGCAATATACCTGCTACCCTCAGCCTTGTGACTTGTGGATGAACAACCTACGGCCATCATAGACATGACAACTAATAGGAGCGCGTAATTTTTCATGTGTTTTCCTCCATTTTTCTACTTTTCCCAAAAGCATTTACTGCAAAACTTTTCGGTAAGCTTGATCATTCACTTAAGGTATTTACGAGAAAACATTGCCGATTCCTTTCATTTCGACTCTTTAACCAGCTAATATTAAACAAAATACCTTTTAACCGACTATCTAACTCAATTGGCGACCCAATCTACCGAAGGGTAAGCCATGCAAAATATAAGGTACGGCTTAATTCTAATAATTTTAGTGCTCACCTTCCCACTCAATTCTAGTGGAGAGAGCACTGGCACTATTGCTAGTGAGCAAGTACCGGAGAAGCCCTTTCAGGTTAGTATTTCCTTTAATCGTCAGCACAAGAGCATTATTGTATTTGAAGACGAGCTGACCTTCTGGGAGAACGATGGAATAATCCTTCTTAAGGTCAAAGAATGTAATAAGAGAATGGTCAAGGGTCTTGTGAACTCAATTAAGTATGTCCTTAATACAAGCTTAATTTACCATAACCCTCAAAAACATCTACGCGAAGTATATTTTCATTATAAAGGTGAAAATAAGATTGCACCTTACAACTCAAGAATAGGCAACTACCTTAGAAGACTGAGTGAGCATGTCACAAAAATCTTCAGCAACTCGAAGGTCAGCTGCATTGTTCCTAAGGAAATGGAAATATTTCATCCAATGTACAGCCGAATTCAGTTCTGGGTGGAGAGAAAAGACAAACACAAAGTTGGAAGACCATACCATTGGTACGAATTTCCCAAACATCACCGTGAAGTTTACATTCCTTTTTGGTATGATCCCGAATATTAAATTTGTTGGAGAAAGATTTTGCAATATAAATTAAATACCGAAAAAATGCATTCACTGCACAAGGAATTCAATGAATGGATTGAAGAGACATCTCAATCCAAAATATCTTCACTCTTTGAAAGAGCAAGTCACCCAATAGAAAAAAACCTAACAAAGGCATCTAAGTTACTTCCAGAAAATTTTAGAGAACAAATTGAAAAAAGCGTAGAAAAAAGCTTCTTGGGGCTTTTGAACTTATCTGAATACTCAACATCATCTGAAAAAACCTGGAATGCCCTGGCCAAATTAAATAACACTAATATTGCATCCATTGACGATTTATATGAACAAGACTTCTCACACATTAAAAAATTTATTTTTTCACAAATCGCCCTACACCAAAAATGGTCAATGACTCATGGGTTTGCATTAGGACTTGGAGGCGCTTTTCTTACAGCAACAGATGTCCCGCTCGCCATTAGCAGTGGACTCAGACTCATTTTAGTAATTGGTCAAAGCTTTGGAATTGATTTCAATATTGTGGAAGAAAGGCTTCTTTGCTTTCACATACTATCAATGTCGTTAGTAGAAAAAGGGACTGAAGAATTTATAAAAGGACTGGATACTCCATTTGATAAAATAGGCATGGATTCTAGCGTTGCCATGAAAATATTAAAGTCTAAAGGCAACCAGATCACCTTGCTAAATAATCCCATATTGAAAAAAATATTTGATAACCTAATTAAAAAATCAACCCAATCCATATTTAAAAGAAAAATAGCTCAGCTTGTACCTGTTATTGGAGGTATCGCAGGGGCACATAGTAATTTTCAATTTATAAAAAATGTTGGAGTAACAGCTTATTACCTATACCTTAAAAAGGTAATCCTAGAATCTAAAATATCAAATGGTTTAAGTGATGTGGATATAGAAGATGTTTAGGATTCTCGCTCTCTTTCATAGCCTGCAAAGGCCAATCTGAGTGCATCTGTACAACGAGGAATAAGCTCAGGGTCGAATTGCTTTCCTCTATCATATTCTAAAATTTTAATCGCCTTTTCATAGGTTTCTTCTGAACGATTCTTTTCTTCACAGAGTACACCATCCACTATATTTGCGATGGTCACAATTTTAGTCAATTCATATATTTCTTTATCCTTTAAACCTTTTGGGAATCCCTGTCCATTGTGTTGCTCGTGATGCTGCAATACTATCGTCAGTACAGGATCTTGTAGTCCCCCTATTTTTTTGAGGGCATCAACACCCTTTTTGGGGTGATCTTGAATCGCTTGTGAGTACATGGCATTATTTGGATTCTCCAAAACATTTGCTGGAATTTTCGCCTTGGCATAATCGTGAAAAAGAGCTCCCAGGTAAATATTCTCAAGAACATTTGGATGACCATGACCGCAGACCATTCCGAGATAAAGTGCAATTTGAGCAGTATTTACAGAATGCTCAGCAACCGATTGGCTCAATTTTGTAATTTTAGCGAGGACTTGAGTTGCTTCTTTTTTCTTAGATACAATCTGAATAAACTCTTCTACTTGTTCTTGTAATAACTCTACAGTTTCTGTTGAAAGGTGTTCATCTGAGAAAGTTTCAAATACCGTCTCTGCAATATTTTCTCTTTTCTCAACAATATCTCGATTCTCTTCACCAACTTCATCTACCATTTCTTGGATGACTTCTTCTTTTTTCTCTCCCACCCACGTATTAAATTTTCCAGATTCAGAGTTATCGATATAAATGCCTTTTACATTTTTCGACATAAAAAAATTGAACTTATCAGAATCAAGGATGTCTCCCTCATTTTTATACTTCAAATACTTTCCATTGATTTTCAAAAATATTGAAGAAGGAAGCTCTCTCCCTGGAGAAATTTTAGAAAGTGAAACAAAAACAAAATCGTCATCTTGGGAATCTGCGGTCAAGCTATACTCCGAATTTTTTCAATTATTTAATATCAAGTATATACCATCCCTTAAACGGCTGCTAAAAAGTAAAATAATTTCCCATCTCTCATAATTATCAGATCGAAACGTTTTAATTGGTTTAGATGATCAATACCACCTCAATAAACCTTATTGATTTTGCACCACACAGATATTGCGTGGTAAGTAGCAGATTTTAAAACACATTTTTTCTCACTGCCAAATATCATTGGTAAGGCCGAGTCCCCCTCTCCATGCTATAATGTAGCGTTTGAATATCCGGGGGGATTATCTATGAGAAAGCGTCCATTCTTTTTCGTTTTCCTTACAATTGTTCATTTAATAGAGCCGCTAATAAAGATATTTTATTTTAAAGCTTTAACCCATTTTTCATGGGACACAATTTTTCAGAATTTAATGAGCCTAGATTCGCCAAAGCTTATTTTTGATTTTTGGTTCGTCTTCCCACTTGCTGGGTGGGCCTTATTTGGGGTCAAGAAATGGAGTTATCCATTATTTTTGAGTCTACAATTTTACTCTGTACTCAATCATGTGTTTTATCAAAAATATGCTTGGCCCTATGTTAGTGAAACACCGTTTCTAACAAATTATCTTATACTTTTTTGCAATGTAAGCATTATCGTCTATTTTCTAATTCCAAGTGTAAGAAAACCATTTTTCGACCCTAAAGTTAGGTGGTGGGAGACAGACAATCGTTACTCTTGCACTATTCCTTGTACATTAACTGATACCAAGACAGGGCAATCCATCAGCTGTCACATTCTCAATATTTCGACGACAGGAGTCTTTACCAGTCAAGTTTTTGACTCAACTGAGGAGCAAGGCACTGTTAAAATTCAAATTCATCATGGAGATACCGAACTTTTATTATCTGGAAAGACCATGAATATACATAGGTATAAGAATACAAACGGAACAGGGATCAAATTTGACTTCACCAATATTTGGGAAAAAATAGCTGTCTTGAACTTCGTATCAAAAATAAAAAAGGGAAGTAAACATATCTTACCCAACGCCGCTTAAGAAGCCGGTGTTTAACTTTTATTTTCATGGTAAAAAACCTATAATTTAACCGAGGTATATATGTATCTCGGTTAGATAATTTTTCAAATAAATTGAGGAAATAGTGGTTTTGTACATAGCCATTTGCATAGTAGCTCTTCTAATAGGCATTTTCTTATTTGCAGTCGGTGGGATTCAGCGCTGGGGTGTAATTGGTGCAGAAGTAATTACTAATCCACAATTTCTAGATCAAGATTGTACTAAAAGCTCACTTAAAATCATCTCTTGGAATATTTCATTTGCACAAGGAGAAGGCTCAGGGGGCGAAAGGTACACTCCAAGAAGCGAAATCGAAATGAAGCAAGCTTTAGATGGGATCGCAAGTTTTTTAAAAAGCCAAGATCCCGATATCATTTTACTGCAAGAAATCGATTTCGACTCCAAAAGAAGCTACTATACTGACCAGCTTAATTATCTTTCAAATGCACTTGGATACCGTTACTCAGCAAAAGCTCTTTCTTGGAAGGCAGGATATATTCCATACCCCTACTTCCCCATAAAAAATCAATTTGGTAAAATCAGGTCCGGTGGAGCAGTTATTTCAAAATGGCCCATTAACTCTAATTCAATATTTCTGCACCCCAAGCCTGATACTCACTCTTGGTGGTATAATGCATTTTACCTATTTCGATATTCACAGGTTTTAAGTTTCAATGTCGCTGGAAAAACTTTCAGTGCAATTAATAATCATCTAGAAGCATTTGCAGCTCAAAATAGACAGCTGCAAGCCCAGAAATTGATTGAAATCATAGGCGAAAACCACGTGGAAGTTGCTTTTATCGGTGGCGATTTTAATACTATTCCTAGAGATTCTAAAGTAAAGTCTTTTATAGATGGAGATAATTACGAATTTGATGAAACATATTGTATTTTCGAAAGTATGAAAGATTTTAGAGAAATTGTCCCTCATAAGGAATATATCAAGAGTGAGAAGAGTTATTTCACTTTTCCTGCCAAAGGCCCAAATCGAAGATTAGACTATATTTTTGTCAATTCCAAATATCAATTTGAAAATGTTGAATTCCATCACCCCGGTGAGATGTCTGATCATCTTCCTATTTCGGTTGAGATACTATTATGAATTATTATCAAGCACTCAATTTAGAGAATAATTTAGAAGAGTTGTTGTTAAATTACTTTGTATTTTGCATTGTTTATTTTTTAGTGTTCTTTCTAATTTCAGTCCTAAGGGATGACTATAGCTCGGTTGATTCAGGGTGGAGCATAGGGATTGTCCTCTCAACACTACTAACTTACTATTTTAAAACAGAGGCTCAAACCTTTTATTCTAAAATCATTATATTTCTTGTGTTTATTTGGGGAGCCCGGTTATCGCTCCATCGACTTGTTAGAAACATTAGAGACGGTGAAGATTTCAGGTATCAAAACTTACGTATCAAATGGCCAAAGTTTTTTAAAACTCAAATATTTTTCAAGGTATTTCTTGTGCAAGCCATTTTGCAATTTGTTGTGATCCTCCCTCTAATTGTAGGATTAAATTCTCCTTTACCAAAAATTAAATTTAGATTTAGCTTAGGAATTATCGTTTTCATTATTGGATTTGCAATAGAATCTATTTCAGATTTTCAACTCTTTAGTTTTAAATCTTTAAAGAAAAATCACAAAAAAGTTTTATCTTCTGGAATGTGGAAATGGTGTAGGCATCCAAACTACTTAGGTGAAATTACTTTGTGGTGGGGAATATTTCTTTGTTGTTACACAAAAAACTATAAATGGATTTATACCGGTCCTATGATGCTAACCCTATTTATTGCCAAAATATCTGGAGTGCCTCTTATAGAGAGGAGATTTTCGCACAATAAAGATTATCAATTGTACAAAGACAGAACAGGGTCAATATTCCCTATTTCAAAAAAGCCTCACTCTGATTAAGATCACCTGTGCTTACTTGCTACTTATACTGATCCCAGTTTGGGGTAAACCCTTTTGTAGCTCCCCTTGAGCCACTGCTTTATTTCTGAACAGTAATAAGAGGAAAATCTTCTATCTGAAGGACCTCCAATAAGCCGACTTTCCAAACCTTTTTCTGCCATATCAATAATAATCCTAATTGAAGGTCCAAAGCTTGTCTGACGTCCACCTGAATTGTATACCTGCCCTTGGTGAACACTTGATCTACCACCAGCGAGGGGTATTGGTCCCTTATTAAAACCAAATTTCCCTAGTGGACTATCTCCTAGTAATATATGTTTTAAAACTATTTGGTTTTTATCACCCCATCTTTGTGGTACCCACTGAGCTTGTGCTGCCTCTAACGATTTCTTGAAAATATTTTTCCTTGATCTCTTCGCAAACCAAGTAGACTGCTCCTTTGCAATAATTGAATTAAAATTGCCAAAAAAATCTGCAAATATCCCCGTCTTCTCTAGCATATAATTAAAGACATCATCTCCAAAAACATCTCCAAAAATTTCACTCAAAAGGTTTTTTCGAATTAGCTCAAATAATGTCGGTGCACAAGAATCTGGATCATAACAAAAATCCCAGTCATTTAATAATTCTGGAAGACAATCTTTCCCCAGATCAAAGGTAAAGAGGTCTAGTAACCATTTGGCTTCTAATGAAAAAAGATCACATTGAAGTTTTGCCATTGATTTCGTTGATATTTTTTCACCTGAATCAATTATTTTTTTGAGAACGCTATGAATTTGTTGTGAGCGATATGGACCCATTGGCATTGTAATGGCCTTGCATGTGCCATATTGATTTAGATCTTCATTTGCTGTAACAAAGTAACCCTCACTAGGGTTATAACTTTTTGGTAATGCCGAAGGTTTTTGAAAACCCTTCCAATCATTTTTTGGAGTCCAGCCTGGGAGCGGAATTGCGCCACTTAACCCAGATGATCTGAGTGGTGCTAGCCCAGACATTTGATAACCAATATTATCAGAAGTATCTGCCAGTACCCAGTTAAAGGAGATTTCAGATGTTTCAAAAACCTTCATTCCCTCTTCAACACTATCAACTCGAAATAAATCAAAAACCACTTTTAAAGAAGCTGTAGTAAATTCTGAACCACTCCACCTCGAACTTAGGTAATATCCTTCAGTGCCTGGGTCCCCAAGTAGAACTCCATGCTTGCTCTCATGGTATGTGGCCAGGTAATCCGAGTTCTTCTTTCTTTTGATGGTCTCAACTCTTTTACTAAATTCTTCCCATTCATTATCAGAGATTCTTCTTTTGCCATCTTGGCAATGCTCTATCCAAGTATCGATAGAATCTAAAAAGGTGTAAGTTGCTCCCCAGGAAACTTTGTTAGTTCTACCAATAACCAAACCTGGTAGGCCTGGAACAGTTGCTCCAACGGCATATCTACCTGGTATTTCCATAATTACCTCGGCCCAAACATTAGGGAGTCTATTAATTTCAAGGTGAGGGTCATTACACAAAAATGGTTTTCCAGATTCAGTGTATTTTCCAGAAACTACCCAATTATTTGAGGCCATGAGTGGCGTTAAAGCGCAATTCCATTTAACTTCATCAGGAATTATCCTATGAGATAAATTTACTTTCTTTAGTGCCTCCAAGTCTAATCCACCTAACAGCCCAGGTAGTAACTCTTCAAGTTGGTCACCGTTCACTCCACCTTGCACTAATTCCACAACTAGTTGCTCTAACTCACCTTGAGATTGAGCGAGTGTTAGATAGCCTATCATCTTGGCCATCATACTTGAGTCCTTGGGAGTCCATTTCTCATATTTATAACCTAACATTTTGAGCTCCCACGGAAGATATTTCTCAAAACGTTTATTTATTCCCATGCAATAAGCTTGCATGCTTTCGAGATTTGTACCATCAAGTGATTCTCCGTCATCACCCCAATTCATTCTTCTAAAAAATAAATCGACTTCAAGCATTTCCTCACTATCATTTAACAACTCACAGGCCCTTCCCTGACCTAAGATTCTCATCATAAGAAGTTGCAAGCCGCGATCAAACGCGTGGGCAAAACCTAGTCCGTAACACATTCCCAATTCATTCTCTGCTAGAATGTGGGCGACACCATTTTCATCTCTTTTAATTTCTACGTGTCCGTGCTCACCACTTATTTTAGTTTTCTTAAGAATCAATTTTTTCTCCGCAGTTAATAAAATTACAGTTCATTACAGGTAAGATATTGTTAAATTCAACATTATTACATTTACTACGTCCAGATGTAAGACAGCTAAAATATTTTGACATAAGTTCTTGAAATAAAATACATGGGCCTTTTGAGTCCATTAGCAAAATTTATTAGGGGTGCTCACTTTTAATAATTTTTCTTATATCCCAAGCTGTCTTATCTTACTAAGCAAGGAGATACCTATGGTGAAACAGATGGTTTTAAACCTTCAAGGCAGGATGGAAACAGGTCACACAGTCAACAAACTCCACTTCAACTAACCTCCCACAATTGTCCAATCAAAAACTACACATTAATTTCAACTTGTGACCCCATCCTCCTTTATTTTTTGGCCATTAAAGCACTGATTAACTATTATGTTTTTCTAGGAGAACTATAATGGAACACTTCGATCTTGTGCTTAAAGATGCCACTACTATCTCTAGCCGCGGAAAGCAAATTTGTGATTTAGGTATCGTTGATCAAAAAATTTCAAAAATAGGCACCATTGCCGAATCCTCAGCAGATAAATGCATCAATTTAAAAGGCCTTCACATACTCCCTGGAGTTATTGACTCTCAAGTGCATTTTCGGGAACCCGGCAAAGTTGAAAAGGAAGATATTAAATCTGGATCAACTGCAGCTTGCCTTGGTGGAGTCACTGCCTTCCTTGAAATGCCCAATACCAATCCACCCACCACATCCCTTGAGGCGCATCAAGTAAAACTTGATATCGCGGGGAACACATCTCTTGTAGACTATGGATTTTTCCTTGGGGCAAGCCCAGATAACCTGGAACTCATTAGCACTCTTCAAAGAAAGCCAGGCCTTGCGGGCATCAAAATATTTATGGGTAGCTCTACCGGAAATTTATTACTCGAAGATCGAGAACATGTGGAAAGTGTATTGAGAAATACTGACCTTCCTATTGCTGTCCACTCTGAAGATGAGCAAATGCTAAGGCAAAGATTTGATTTAGTTAAAGGAAGTGGCAGGGTAGAGGATCATCCCCTTTGGAGGAGCCCAGAGGTCTGTTTCAAGTGCACCAGGGACCTTGTCTCTATTGCCAAAAAAGTGGGAAGAAAAGTTCATATACTCCACATAACTTCTGAAGAAGAAATACTTTTTTTAAAAGATAATAAAGACTATTGTACTGTTGAGGTAACACCACAACACCTTACTCTTTTCGCTCCCGATTGCTACAAGGAGCTGGGAACACTTGCCCAGATGAATCCCCCAATAAGGGAGAAGCATCACCTTGATCAACTCTGGGAAGGCATTAGTAATGGTACTGCGGATGTAATTGGCTCAGACCATGCCCCCCACCTTCTTTCCGAGAAAGAAAAAATCTACCCCAGCTCACCTTCTGGAATGCCAGGGGTGCAAACTCTTTTACCTGTAATGCTCGACCATGTTTCAAAAGGAAAGCTCTCGCTTGAGCGACTTGTTGAACTTGTATGCTTTAATCCGGCCAAAATCTATTCAATGGGTCAATTAGGGGATATCTCAGAGGGTAAAAGGGCGAATCTGACAGTAGTTGATTTAAAGGCAGAGAGAGTTATTGAAAATAGCTGGATCGCTTCTAAATGTGGCTGGACCCCCTTTCAGGGCAGAAAATGTACAGGCTGGCCCACTATGACAATTGTTGGAGGAGAAATTCTCATGCAAGATAACGTCATTACAGACAGTAGACGCGCAGCGCCAATAGAATTTTTATAGTCTTTCTCCCGACTCTTGCCAGCAGCACAAAAATATCGTTTAACCTCACCATACACTTTGGAGAACAACATGCTTAGGATATTACCTGTTGCCATTATGGTTATGTGGTTATGGCTTTTGAAGTCTGCCCTTGGTGCTGAAATTTATACAGCAAATTGTGAAGTCTATTTCGATCAAGAGTTTGGTGGCCCTGGCGGTGATGCAAAAGGTAAAATTTCATGGGACCTAAGAGGATCAAAAAGCGAGCTTACAAAATCTTGTAATAGGCTAACAGCACTATTTGAAGATACTTATATACAAGGTGTAGGTGGCGAGTCGAGCTTTGATTACATCAGCTCAAGCCTAAAAATTAATTCACCATCTGATAAATAAAATCTTAAGTCTTTCTACATGAGGGTTCCAGCAAAACTAATCCGTGCGTGAACCCCCCTATGGTTTATTACCAATCAATCTCTTGAAATTTCTTATCATCTGGACAACCTGGGCAGTGCTCTCCAATACAGTTTAAACATTTCATATCACATGGATCAATCCCTTGCCCTAGACTACCTGAAAGTTCAGGGTCAGCACTATCAAGTAATTTTCCAGCAATCTTCACACTACTTACAGGCCCTAGTTAAAAAACTATCCATAAATTGAAGTTAAGTGGCACAAAGTTTTAGGTCAAAGAAATTGAATAGGAGTGAACTTAAAATAAAAAAACCATGGTCTTAGCTAAAACCGGAGTCATTACACCCCCGAGTTTTTTGATAGGGTAGTAGCTTTTCTAATCGCTGCTCTTAACTGAAAGACCACCCATGCCGGCCTTCATTGAAATATTAAATAATGCTGAAGGATCATCACCAAGCTCATTACTTTTTTCACCGAGAGCGCTTTTTAAAGATGTTTTTATTCGGGTTGATTTAGGCATTGTGATGGTTGAGTTACCTTTGCCAATATCGATATTAAGGTTTCCTTTACTTGGGACAGATAAGTACTTTATAGTAACATCACCACTTCCGGCCTTAATATCTGAAACAATAGCAGTTCCAGTTAAATTGATATTTCCAAGTCCAGACTTTCCAACAAGCTTTGTTACCGAAGAATCAATTTTAACATTTCCTTTGCCGAGCATGTAATTAATTTGGCCCAAAGTATTTTTTATTCGAATGTCGCCATTTCCATTTTTAATTATGAGAGCTAATTTTTTAGGTACAGTGATAATGAAATCGACTGCGCATCTAGCAAGGCCTGTAAAAGAGCTGTCATCAACTCGTATTTTTATGCCCTTTTTTGATTGGCCCATTTCAAGTTGACAAGATTCACTAAAATCGAGCTTTCTCGCAACAATTTTTACTTCCTTTGAGTCTTCACCAACAATAGTCACCTTACCTAGTTTATTTTCAAGGTCTAAGTTTAGAGTGTCCTTTATAGTGAAAGATCTTTGTTCAATATTGGCGCCTGCCAGTGGAATAGTTGAAATGAAAAATAGGGCAATAAATAAGTGAGCCATTAGGTGGTCTCCCCACATTTAGTCGAGTAAATAGATCGGTTAGTTTAACTAACTTGGTGCAAAGAGTAAATTGAAACAAGGTGCAACTGCTGCCCAGGTAAGCTTTTCACTGTTTGTGATAACCGCTCGTAATCATAGAGCTTCATAACAATTCCGCGGCTCTTTTTGCAAAGTAAGTCAAAATAATATCCGCCCCGGCCCGTTTAAAGGATGTCAGCATTTCCATCATTACCTGATCGCCGTTCAGCCAGCCCTTTTCCTCGGCTGCCTTAATCATGCTGTATTCACCACTGACATTATAAACAGCAATGGGAAGATGACAGTGGTCTTTGAGAGATTTAACAATATCAAGATAAGATATGCCAGGCTTCACCATCAAAATATCGGCCCCTTCCATAGCATCTAACTGAGCCTCACGTATTGCTTCTTTCGAATTAGCAAAATCCATTTGGTAGGTTTTTTTGTCCCCTCCTTTAGGAGCAGAATCAAGTGCATCTCTAAATGGGCCATAAAATGAAGAACAGTATTTTGCCGTATAAGACATTATAGAAACATTTTTAAAACCTACTTCATCAAGAGCTGATCTTAAAAAACCAACTCTTCCATCCATCATATCAGAAGGACCGATTATATCACTGCCACTTTGTGCCTGGGCCACTGCCATTTTGGCTAAAATCTCTAGAGTCTGGTCATTTAAAATTTCACCACTTTTATCATCTACTAAGCCATCGTGACCATCACTTGAATACGGGTCCATCGCCACATCAGTCATAACAGTAATATCTGGAAAATTTTCTTTTACCGCCGAAATCGCTTTTTGATAGAAATGATTAAGGTCATGAGACAATGTGGCCGTCTTATCTTTATATTTCGCTTCCAGTGCAGGAAAAAGAGAAATCGATTTAATTCCCAGGGAGCTAAGGGAGTTAATCTCTTCGAGTAACAGCTCAGCTGTAAATCGATACTGGCCTGGCATTGAAGAGATTTCTTCTTTTTTATTCACACCATCGATTAAAAAAAGTGGTGCAATTAAATCATCTTTCGTAAGTCTATTTTCTCTTACAAGAGAGCGTATTGATTCACTTTTTCTATTTCTTCTTGGCCTTTGCACTATGTTCACTTGTGACTCCCCTACTCATTGCTCTTTTTTAAACCTGAGCTCCAGACTTGATATCTTCAACTACAGATGGGTCTAAAAGTGTGCTTGTATCACCAAGCTCATTAGTCTTACCTTCTGCCACCTTTCTTAAAATCCTTCTCATGATTTTTCCAGATCTGGTTTTTGGAAGACCTTTTACAACTTGTATTTTATCAGGCTTGGCAATCGGACCGATTTCTTTCATCACAATCTTTAAAATTTCATCATTCAACTGCTCTGTAGGTTGTCCACAAATAACGTAGGCGTAAATTCCTTGGCCTTTAATATTATGTGGGTATCCCACCACTGCAGACTCAGTCACTGCCGGATGTTGATTAATTGCATCTTCAACTTCAGCGGTTCCAATTCTATGGCCTGAAACATTTATAACATCATCAACTCTACCTGTTATCCTGTAAAAACCTTCAGAGTCTCTTCTACAGCCATCACCAGTAAAGTACTTTTCCTTATATGTAGAAAAATAAACTTCATTATATCTGTCATGATCACCGTAAACGGTTCTAGCAATACCAGGCCATGGAGCTTTAATACATAGATTTCCTTCAGCTTCCATTTCAGTTTTCTCTACACCTTGTTCATCTACTAAAATAGGCTGGACACCTGGAAGTGGAAAAGTAGCAAAACTGATTTTAGTTTTAGTAATCCCTGCCAGAGGAGAGATCATAATTCCCCCTGTTTCTGTCTGCCACCAAGTATCTACAATTGGGCATTTCTCTTTACCAACATTTTTATTGTACCAAACCCATGCTTCTTCATTAATTGGCTCTCCAACTGAACCAAGAACTTTTAAAGAACTAAGATCATGCTTTAGAACAAACTCATCACCGCAAGCTTCAAGCGCTCTAATCGCAGTAGGTGCTGTATAAAAATGAGAGACTTGATGTCTATCAACAACGTCCCAAAATCTACCGGCATCAGGCCAAGTTGGTACGCCTTCAGACATGACCTGAGTAACACCATTTAGTAGTGGGCCATAGGCAATATAACTATGACCTGTAATCCAGCCAATATCGGCTGTACACCAAAAGATATCTTCCTCATCTGTTTGAAAAACATTCTCGAATGTATAAGCTGACCATACCATGTAGCCAGCAGTGGTATGAACAAGGCCTTTAGGCATTCCAGTTGAACCTGAGGTATAGAGAATGAAAAGTGGATCTTCAGAATCCATTTCTACGGCACGGTGATCAGAAGAGGCATCATTAAAAACATCATGCCACCAAATATCTCTTCCATCTGTCATGGTAATATCATTGCACGCTCTTTTGTGAACTAAAACTTTTTCAATTGAACTGCAGCTCTCTAAGGCTTCATCAGCTATCTTCTTTAACTCAATTGTTTTGTTTCCACGAAGTGATCCATCATTTGTAATGAGTAATTTGCACTCAGCATCGTTGATTCGATCAGAAAGTGATTTAGCAGAAAAACCACCAAATACAACTGAGTGGGGAGCACCGATTCTAGCACAAGCAAGAACAGATATAAGTAACTCAGGTACCATTCCCATATATAGGCAGACCCTGTCTCCCTTCACAACTCCAAGAGAAGCTAGAGTATTAGAGGCCTTACAAACAGCTGCGTGTAGTTCCTTATAAGTATATGTTAGAGCTTTTTCATTGGGGTCATTTGCCTCATAGATGATAGCAATCTTATCAGCTCTATTTTTCAAATGACGGTCTAGGCAATTTTCTGTGATATTAAGTTTTCCACCAGTAAACCATTTTGTGTCAGTGTTTTCAAAGCCGCCTTCAAGGGCCTTATCAAAATCTTTTCTCCATTCGAAGTTTTCACGAGCTAACTCACCCCAAAACTTCTCAGGATTCTCAACACTTTTTTGATATTCACTTTGATAGTCTTCCCAGCTTTTAATGCGATATGCCATCCTGCACCCCCGTTAAAAAATTTGTAAGCTAATAGAGGCGGCGAGTATATACCCGACAACGTGGTAACTCAATTTAAACAAGGGGGCTTACGCTACGCAATATTCTTAAAAAAAACTAATAGCTGGTTATTTGTGGGCATTTGGATTCTTTCTGTCATTACAAGCGAGAAGTGATCACCAATTTCAATCATTTCCTCAAGCTCTCTAATGCCCATAAGTGGATCTACCCTTCTCAAATTATGATCAAAAACAGTACTCGATTCGCTACTTAACTTCCCTTTAAGGTGAAATGGGCCATAAACGAGGAATACCCCTCCCTTTGGTAAGGATTTAGATACTTCTCCCATAAGCTGCCTTATACGATCCATAGGAAGAATGTGAAAAGTATTTGCTGTAAATATCCCATCAAAGGTATTTTTTGGGAGAGCATGTACACCTATTTCAAGTTCAAATGGTAAATGCAAATTTGGACTCGGGCACTCCTTAATCCTCAAGGTAATTGTCTCAAGATTCTCTTTTATATCACTTGTGTACCAATTCAAATTGGGAAGATTCTTAGCAAAGAAGATAGCATGTTGTCCGGTCCCACTGCCAATTTCTATTATACTTTTTCTATTGGACAATAAATCACAAATCTTGGCCAAAATGACCTGCTTATTTCTTTCACAAGCTGTTGAAAACGGAATATCAAGCCTCATTTCCACTTACCTATTAGACAGGGGACGCCCTCATGTTATATTAACCTCTTTGGAGAAAGAATTACCATGGTAGATTTAGCAAGAACAAAATTTTCCTCACTTCAGTACTGTGACTTTATTTATAAAGCTCCCGACAAAGGTGGCAGACTATTTCTTTTTCTCCACGGGTATATGCAAAAAGCCTACACCATCTACAACAAGTTTGAGTCCCTGATAAAACCAGGTGATGGTATTTTGGCCCCCAATGGGGCTTACCCAATACCTGTAAAAGTTAAAGATAATTGGAAACATGGTTATAGCTGGTATTTTTACAATCCAAATACACGTGAATATCCAATCGATACTGACGTTGCCGTTTCTTTTATAAAAACACTTTTAAACGAAAAAAATTTAAATGAGCACAAAATCACCGCCATTGGTTTTTCACAAGGCGGATACTTAACTCCCTACTTGGCCCAAAATATTCCGCAAATTGATCATATAATCGGTATGGCCTGTGAGTTTAAAACAAATAGACTTGATGAAGGAAAAAGGTTTGATTTTAGAGCTGATCAAGTACACGGAGGATGCGATGACTTGGTCAATATTGAACATGCCAAAGAAAACCATCGTGCCATATTAAAACTTGGGGCAAGAGGTTCATTTATTGAGTTTCCTGAAGAGAAGCACGAATATTGTGATGTCTTTATATCGAAAGTAGTCGAATTTATGCAGCTAACCGATTAAGTCGTCTAGCTCATCTTGTGTAATAAATTCCTTAAATAGTAACCCTTCAATTTCTTCGATCTTGAACGGCTTATATAAAAAACCATGCATATTTTTTATTTCCGGGTGTGTATTTGAGTTAAGTGCAGTCCCCGTAATCAAGTAGAACTTAGCTTGAGGTTGAGCTTTACGTGCTATTTTAAATATATCTATTCCAGTACCATCTTGTAAATTATAGTCACATACAACATAGTCAAATTGAGTTTCATTCAGCAGAGAAACTGCTTTATCAGTCTGGATTGTTTTAGTTATAGTGACTCCATTAATCTGACTTAAAATATCAGCTATTGTATCTACAACATCTTCTTCATCATCAATAACTAAAACTGAGGGCATAGCAACCTTCTCCTTGGTTAAGATATTATAACTTGCATGTGGCAAACAAAGACATAGATTTTTCTAACATCTTGCAATTATAATGATTAAATAAACTTTATTGGGGCATTTATGGAGAGACTTTTTTTTGAATATGCCTCATGGATTGCACTTTTGGTCTTATCTATTGGATATTGGGTCCAGGCCATAAAGATTCACCATCATAAAGAAGTTAGGGATCTATCATTTCTAAGCTACCTGATGCTGACAATTAGTTTTATTGTTGTGGCCACCCATGCCGCCAAAAAAAGCTCAACAACGCAGGTGTTAACCCAAGTTGCTTCAGCAATTCCCTGTCTCATTATAATGGCCCAAATCTGGTACCACAAAGAAGACAGGTGGCACGACGATGAAAATGGACCCTGTCAAAAATGTGGAAATATTTTAGAGCCAAGTTGGAGCTTTTGCACCAACTGTGGAGAAAAGCTTCCTACTCACTGCCTTTAAGTAAATGTTTCACAAAAAAGTCAATTGTATAAGTAGTGGCAATGGCCCGGTTTTTTCTTTTTCTGACTCCATGACCTTCATCAGGAAAAAGCAGTAGGGTTGAATCAATATTCTTTTTTTCTAGTAAACTTTGAATTTGAACAGATTCTCCAGCAGGGACCCTGGGGTCATTCACTCCGTGAATAAGAAGAAGAGGATCTTTAATTTTATCAATGTAATTTATCGGAGACAGTTTCATTAGAGCTTCTCGGTCTTTAACAGGATCACCATATTCAGTAACTCTCGAATATCTTCTATAAGAGGATGTATTATTAAGAAAAGAAACCAAGTTGCTCATACCGACATTGGCCACTCCTGCATCGTAAGTCCCTGCATAAATAGTCATGGCCACAAGTGCAGAATACCCACCGTAAGACCCTCCCATCACTCCAACTTTGGGTGAAACCCCATCTACCTTCCAATTTTTCTTGATGAAAATTGCACAGTCTTCGATATCTGTTAAGACATCCAATCTCTTAGCGCCATTGTCTGAATGAAGCCAACTTTTTCCATAGCCCCTACTGCCGCGAACATTTGGTTCAACAAAAATAAATCCCTTTTGAAGATATAATTCGGTTCTAGGACTGAATCCTGGGTGCCTTTGTGATTCAGGACCTCCATGGAAATTAACTATAACAGGACAGTTTTGATGGAAACACTGACTAGGCTTCCTAACAAACATTGGTATTTTCACTCCATCTCTTGCTGTGTAGGACTTTAGCTTTGCTCTAGTAAATGACTTGGTACTTATCTCAGGTTGACTTGGGAGGGTCCACTTTGTCAGCTGCCTTCTTTCCCAATCATACACAAAGCTCTTTCTTGGTGAACGATACATTGAAACACCTAGTGTTGTGTAACGACCAGTACTTGAGGTAAAGCCAGAGTAAGTGTGCTCTGCCTCGTTGGGCTTCCACTCAGGAAAGTAAATCCGTTTTAAAGTTTTGGCCGAGATGGCCTTCAAATGAAAATACCCCTTCTTGTTTATTTCATAAAGTATTCTTTTTCTACTTGGATCAATTGAAAATCCAGAAATATCAAATTTTCGATCAGCCGTTATGGGTGTAAAGATCCCTTTTCTCCATTTGTACAACCTTTGGTACTCACCAAATTTATTTGTTTTAACAATTAGCTCCCCTTTATTATTCAAGTAGGCTGCTGAATACTGCTCATCTTCCCCTTGCCCAAATAATGGCTCTAGCTTTCCTTTGTTAAATTGGTAGTACTCCCTTGCGGTGTTACCTTTTAGAAAAACTAATAAGATCTTTCCATTTTTAAGGTGGTCTACCATCACCCAAGAACCTTTTACTTTGAGTACTAGCTCAGTCTCTTTGGTACTAATTTCATATCGATAAAAATCATAATTAGCTCTATCATTTTCGTTATTTCGAAAATATAAGTATTTTCCATCATGAGATATAAATTGAAAAAATGCCCGTACTCCCGTTTTTCTATATACTTTTATCAGGGCCCCTCCCCGGACACTCTGAAGATAAACCCCGGGATTTTCTTCTCCATTTCTATCCCTAGAAATGACAATGAATTTACCATCTGGAGTAATGTCTTGAACATAAGCTCTCTCATTCCCACCAGTCATTTGTACTGGAAATTTCATGGGCCCATCTAATCTCCATATTTGATTAACACCCGTTACATTCCAGTTCACAAATAATTTACTTCCATCAGGACTAATCACCCCAAGGCTAGGCGTCCTTATATCCATTGAGGCCTCAACTTTTCTAAGAGTTTCTGGATCAACGCTCCTGGGAGAATACTTTTTTATGATTTCAGAGCTAAGACTTGCATGTCCTACTCCGCTATATTCTTTTTTACTATTTGTCTTAGATGGAGACGAAGAGCACGATATATTGAGAATTAGTAGTATAGAAAAAAATAAAAGATATTTCATGAACATTCCCTGTTTGAATAACCTTAATCACCTGAATATAGCTTATAGTAACTAAGAATCTAAATGAATGGAATTATACATTCCAAAAAATGCAAAGAAAACAAACTCATTGCCAGGCGGCTAAGCAAAGTAATAATTGAGGTATTAAGATTAGAAGTATAAAAAATTCCCCCCAGACCAAATTAAATCCGGGGGAGGGTTTATTTAGTCACATTCAGTGCCAGGGATATAAGAAAATACAGACCCATCAATCAACACCCAATGAGTATCACTCCAAGTAAAAACCCCATCTTCACAATCAAACCCGGAGGTACTTACAATTTCATATTTTACAAATTTCTTAGCACCTCGTGCTAGAACTTCAGATTTGAAATTACTCGCTTTAGTTGAATAGCTTGAATGATACCCAACCTCACGATATTCATCATCGTAATCGTCATCATAAGATATTCCCAAATTGGCTTCGATAATATCAACTGCTGCTTGCTCAGCTTCATCAGCACTTCCATACCATTTACTGCTAGCTCTAAATTTTTTAGATAGTGGATCACTCCCATCTTCTTTTATAGACTCACCAGCAAACACCTTGTTCCTGGGAGAATAATTCAGACCAAATTCAATTTGTAGGGCGTAATAAGGAAGGTCAAAGTCATATTCGTCTGCACTAAAACCATTGTCCCACTCGACTTTAAATAATAATTTTTTAAAATCTTCAAGCGTAGCTGGATCTTCTATTTCAGAGAGCCTTTTTTGTTCTTTTTCGACAACGGCCACTCTCGACTTGGCAAAACTAATTGATCTCTTAGAGTTGTGTTTTCTATAAACCCACTCACCAATAAGAACATTGCCTTCTCTCTTCACAACTTTAACTCGAATTTTTTTGTTCACTTTTACCACTTTTATATCAACTGCATATTCAAGGTTTTTGGCCTTTGAAGACGCCTTCTCATAGCTTGTATAAAAACTCATTCCACCAAGTGATAAGGCTTGCTGGGAAACATTTTTTCCTTTGCGACCAAAAAGTAAAAGCCAGTCTCGCCTATCATATGAGGTTTCAGATTTAGACTGAACGTGAGCCAAATATCTCATTTTGGCAGGTGCAAAAGCTGATTTCCAAGTATCAATTACTTTTCCTTCAATTTCAGAACTTGCGTATGAGTTAAAAATAAAGATCCCACAAAGGATCGCGATAACACTTTTCATATATATTCTCCCAGTAATTTTATTACCTTGCTATAGCTCCAGATACACCTTGAATAGTATTTTGAAAATATTTCACTCCATCTGATGGTTTATTACTTGAGCTATTTATTGAAATTTCAGCTAGATGGCCATGTCCAACTCCTAAACACCCCAATACAAATTACAAAATTCTCTCTACTGAGTACTATAATTTCATATAATTACCATATGAAAATGAGATTTGAATTTCTTGGGGAAGATCAAAAACCAATTGTATTAATCCTCACAATATTGTCCTTACTGCTCACGAATCCAGCAAACTCGCTTGCGAGTCTATGTGACCAATATAGAGATGTTAAAGAAGAAATAAATCAGACCCCGGAAAAGGTGGCGCTTTTAAGTGAAATACAAATACTTCTCTCAGTAGATCCTGAAGGTCCATATGACAATAGTTTAACAGATGAAGATTTTGACTATGAATACCAAAAACTAAGTGCTTTTCGGCCAGCACTAGTGAAGTTCATTGAGGACAATGGGCTTCACAGTTACAGAGAAAAAGTTCAATTGAATGAAAAATTGACAATCGCTTTTGAAGCGGCAAAAAAAATCCCTGAAGATACCTTTAAACTATATAAATTATTAAAAAGAGATCTTCTCCTCTACACTTACCTGAAAACAATTTCACCAGGTACACCTGAAGAAATTGCAGCTGATTTATTAAATCGTGAAATGGTTAAAGAGCAAATGTTTATGTCGAGCTTTAGAAAAACTAAAGTGGTAAAATCGGCAATTAAGTACGGCACAGATTATTTAGTGAAAAATTATCTTATTAACCCGGGAATAATTGCTTCATATGGGCTTTACTTTGTAAGCGAATCGACTTCAGTCTATACAGTGTTTTCAGGACTTTCAAAAATAGCCGTTCCAGTTTATCTAGTGCTAGGTTTAGTATGGCCATCCGATCTCAGCAGCTTAAGTGTTCCACAGAATAAATTTGCAGCTTATCCACCAACTCTCCTCATGAGAAGTATGAGTGATGCTCAGGCTTGTGAATATATCGAAACTTACCAAGATATTCATGATGGGCTGGAAAAAATTCTTCAATTATATGATAGGTACAAAGAACTCAATTAACTTCATGATACTTCCCCTTAGGCAAAAAATAATATAGGCGAGCAAGCTCTTTCAAAGGACCTGCAACATTACCTGCCTCCAGTCCTTCTCCAACATAGAGATCAACTCTTCCTCCACCTCGAATTCCACCACCCTTATCTTGGTCGAAAACAAATCGTGAAGGCATTTTGAAGTCCTGATCAAATTCGAGATAAGCGAGTGCCCCTTTGGGAAAAAACCGATCATCGGTGGCGATAACCAGTCCAGGCTCTACCCTTGTTCCAAAATAAGTTCGAGGTAAACCTTCGTTGATAGAGAAAAAGACATAACTTGGATTTTTAATAAGTACATCTTGCAATTCATTTGGCCTTAAGCTCCGAAGATGGTTTTTAATTCTATCCATAGACATTTCTTCTATTGGAATCACATCTAAAAGATCTTTTCCAATAGCGTGGTATTTATGACCGTTTTGCTGGTCATAATGCAAGTAAATAGTTTCACCTTTATTTAATTTGACTCCACCAGAGCCTTGTATCTGCATAAAGAAGGCCTCAATAGGGTCTACGTAAGCCAGCTCTAATTTTTTACTTCCAAGTGCCCCTTGGTAATCAATTTCCTCTCGACTATAATACGGAACGACAATCTTTTCTTGAAGCCGACCGACAAATTGCCCGATCTTTCTCTCATCAGACAACAATTCAAAAGCTTCAAATCTTTCGTAATATTTATTGAGCTTAATAGTGACAAGATCTTCTGGAGTTTTTAAAAGGGCAGTTGAATACAGCTCACCTTTTTCTTTAGACCCATCGATTACAGGAGTATAGTAGCCAGTAACCAGGACCTCTCCTTTTCTATCTTTTCCATATACTTCAAGAACATCGAATTTTTCTTTTACCACTTTTTCAAATTCAGCTTGGCTTAAATCTAAATGTAATAGCTTCTTAAAATCTAGAAGGGAGTTAATATAGACGGCCCTATCAACCTGGTATTTTCCAAACCTTAAGGTTTGAGACCTTAATTCAAGTTGATCAATATTTTTATCGATCACACTTTTTAGACGGCCTCGGTTGAGTACTGAAAATTTTCTGGGGCCTTTAGAGGGAGAAAATGTGTCCGTGATTTCTTTTAGAGGGGCCCTGGCGCATGAGTATAGGAGAATTGGGAGGAGGATTAGTAATTTCATGGGGATATTGTCTCTTTAAAATTGTAGCACGTCACTTTTTACCATCAAATGCACAAAGCTCCCTTATATAGCGAGGTGGCTTGGGCTTTGCGTAGATGGTGCTTGCTTTGACTTACTCCTACTCAAACTATGATCGCTACTTTATATGAAGTGAAAGGCATTTGATCTAAAAGAGTAGTTGATGGAAATAGTGGGGAATTTGAGCTAAGAGCTATCACTCTACCGCCCGACCTTCGGCGGTTGGATTGCTCGCAACTACCGTTGCTCCTAGAGCAAAACAAAAAACGGTTCTCCATTTATGGGCCTTAGGGTGCCCGACCAGGGCCCTAAAAAAGTAAAGAATTACTACAAGCTATTTGAAGGAAATTCTATAGCTCACTATTCTTTAATAAACTTAGTAGGATCCTCTGAAGAACTAACTCCATCACTCCTTTGATTTATTTTGGAGTCTAAGGTTTTTTTCTGAGAAAGAACTCCTCGAAAATTGTCAAAACTTTCAAGGCGCACTTTTATCCTACTTTTATCCTCTTACCACGACACAGTAGAGGCTCAACCAGTAACTTCATATGCCCCAAAAAAATAAAATTCACCCATAAAAGAGAAATGAATCTCTAATGCTGTGATGAAAAAAATCGACAAGGAGGTGTTAATAACTTTCATGAGGAATTTTTATGAATACAGTATTTCGCTCTCTAATCTCTTTTGGTGCGCTCTTATTATTTTGGGGATGTAATCCCGGACCGCCCAATATATCTATCAAAATTACTGAAGGAGAATACACCAATAAATATCTTGTCAGTGCAAAAATTTATTGGGGTAGTTATGAACCGACCCAGATGAAGGTCTCTTCCAATAAATCGTGTTCGGGTGGTAGTTGGCGTTCAGCCAGCAGTTCTTTTACTCACACTTTAAGTGGAAGCGATGGTATAAAATACATTTCGGTTTTACTAAAAGATAAGGATGGGGAGAGCACAAATTGTGCCAGTGAAGGAATTACCCTTGATAGTAACTCTCCAAGTGGCGATATTGAATTCAACTCACCACAACCGGTATCCAGCAGAACGGTAAGCTTTGATCTTAGTTATCAAGATAATTTGGGAGTCAGTCAGATGTCTTTAATGGAGTCATCTAATTGTAAAACGACAAACTGGGAAAATGTAAAAAATAAAAAAACCATTACTCTGTCAAAGGGTAACGGTATGAAAGATGTCTCCATAATTTATCGTGACAAGGCCTTTAACCAATCTCCTTGTTATACAGTTAGCATCAATTTAGTAGAAAATACTGATTTAATTTTGGGGCAACTTCATGTTGAAGGTACTCTTATTAAAGATAGTGCCGGGAATACCGTCACCTTGAGAGGTGTGAATATCGCTGATCCACAACACCTCGATAACAAACCTTGGGAGAGACCAGGAGTGAGTGCAAGAATAGTTGCTGAAA
>Ga0257117_1000466_pt1 | contig 32338 bp, 32 predicted proteins | sample SI112_135mmetaG_FD_190157 | JGI IMG/M metagenome (GOLD analysis project Ga0257117, IMG submission 190157) | Marine microbial communities from Saanich Inlet, British Columbia, Canada - SI112_135m | ecosystem: Environmental > Aquatic > Marine > Inlet | place: Canada: British Columbia | collected... | reverse complement strand
CATCAGAATACTTTGTATAGTGACCTGTATATATTATTGAAAGAATGAACGAGTTCTACCAAAACGATATCATCTCAATTAAGGACTTTGACAAAGAAAAACTCGAAAAAGTCTTTACTGCAACTGATAAAATCATGAATCTTAGCCTTGCTGAGCGACGAGAGATTTGTAAAGGAAAGACTTTGGGATATTTGTTTTATGAGCCAAGTACTAGAACTCGTCTAAGTTTTGATTCTGCAATGGCATCAATTGGTGGAAATTCATTGGGAATTTCTAATGTTTCATCTTCGTCAACTCAAAAAGGAGAAAGTCTTGCTGACACTATACGAATAATGTCCATTTATTCAGATGCTCTAGTTTTACGACATACTTTGGATGGCTCTAGTAGATTTGCAGCTGAGGTTTCAGAAAAACCAGTCATTAATGCAGGTAGTGGTACTGAAGAACATCCTACTCAAGCAATTCAAGATCTATTTACAATTAAAAAAGAAAAGAAAAACATTGATGGACTAAAAATTGGAATTGTTGGTGATCTAAAATATGGACGAACTGTTTACTCATTATTGTATGGACTTGGAAATTATGATGTTGATGTTCGTTTAATTTCTCCTGAATCATTAAAAATAAGATCTGATTCAGTTTATGAAATCAAAAAGAGATTAGACTTTACTGAATCTACCAATCTTGAAGAACATATTGATGAACTTGATGTACTTTATGTAACAAGAATTCAAAAGGAAAGATTCCCTGATGAAGAAGAATATCTCAAACTCAAAGGAAGTTATGTTGTAGGATTAGATTTGTTAAAACAAATGAAAAACGACTCAATAATTTTACATCCACTTCCAAGAATTGATGAAATTTCTCCTGATGTTGATAAAACAAAAAATGCAAAATACTTTGAACAAGCTGAATATGGAAAACACGTTCGTGCAGCACTATTGGGTTTAATTCTAAATGAAAATGGGTTTTAATTTTTTTTGAATAATTCGTATCCCATATATCTAAAGAGATTATAAGAAAATTAATTGACTGAAACAAAAACTATCCCGATATTTCCTTTAGATTTGGTTTTATTTCCTAGACAATCTCTACCCCTTAGAATTTTTGAGCCTCGATACAAGCAATTAGTTGATGATTGTATGTTAGGTGATGGTCAGTTTGGAGTATGTTTGATTGATGAAAGTAATTCTGTTAATGGGTGGAATTCACCTAAATTGATAGGAACAATAGCTAAAATTACTGAATGTAAAGATGTTGAAATTGATGGATTACAATTACACATTGAAACAATAGGCAGAAGTTCATTTAAAATTAAAAAAATTATTTCTCCAATAATTTCTCAACCTGAAAATTATGATCCACTTTCAGTTGAAGGCCATCAACAAGTATCTGAAATACATGAAAAAATTGGAACAGGAAAAAAAATGTACATACAAGCTGAAGTTGAAATGATTCCAGAAATTGATGAGGATATTTCATTAGAGCAATGGCAAGAATTAGTACAACTATGGAAAAAGAAAATTATTCATCAGGCACTACCTAAAATTGTTGAACCCCATGCATTAGGTCATGTTTTAGAACAATACTATCTCATCACTGATACACCTACAATTGATTATGTTTATTCACTTGCAGCTCTTGGTGCTAAAGTCCCAAATGAACTCCAACCAATTGTAGAGGCAACAAACATGGATGATTTAATTCAGAAAGTTGAAGAATTACTCACAATAAAATAGACCTACTTTGAAATGAAAATAATGTCATCTGTAGTAAAATTTGGTGTTTTTGCAATGGTTGTTTGTTTGCTATTTCCTGCAAGTAGTGTATATGGTCATGGATTAGGAATTGAAACAATTTCTTCAATTGATGTTCAAGGAAAAAGCTTGACTGTAACAGTTGAGATGCCAATGTATTTTGAAAATGAATCAGAACAACTCACAATTACTGCAACAGAAGACAAAACAGGTGAAACTGCCAAAAATGTGACGTTTCTAATTGGTTTGTTTCATAACGGTGAGATGATTTTTAGAAACTATTTCTTTGCAGAAGATGGAATTTTACCAATTAATGTAAAACCGACACAAGAAGAAAAAATTACAATTCATGGTGAGCAAGATTCTCTTCTTGGGGCATGGCATCCAACTGAATCTAATCCCATAGAAATCACAGGACCATTGTTTGATTCAGGCGGCTTGTACAATTTTGAGATTGAAGTAAGAACTATTGATGAGCCTACTAACATAATTGAAAATTCTGGAGTGTATAATGCTGATTTGACTTTAGTTGAGTCTGTTTCATTTATCCAAAAAGACTCTAAAAATAATGATATAGAATTCAAGTCAAAATCGTATTTTGATGCTGTATCAAATTTTGAGTATGATTCTGAGGCTAAACAGATTACATTTGATATGCCATTTGATTGGAGTGAAAAACAAATGTCTCATGTGAATGTCGTACATGTTGAATCACATTTCCCAAAAGATTTTGTTGAATTCTTGAGTCCCAGTTATTCAGGATATGTAAATGGGATTGAATTATTCAAATCTTCAGTATCAGTTGATGATTATACAGAAGAAGATGAAAGAATTGTTCATATGGTTTTATTACAAGATCATCTTAGATTTTTAAAAAATGAAATGAAAAAATCTGAAGAACCAATACCTGATAAAATGAATTTTATATTATCTACTAGTGAAAATATTGCATTTCCATTAGAAGCATATACAAAAAGTGAGGACTTTAAAGTAAATCTTTCATGGGATCCTTTGGAAATAGAACCTGATGTTGATACAAATTTCATATTCACTATAAGAGATGGAAGAACAAATGAACCTCTAAGAAGTTCTGATTATACATTTGTAATAATTCAAAATGGAAATGAACTTTATCGTACAACAGGATTAGCACAAGTTGGAGGAGATTTTGAAAAATTCACTTTTAGTGAGGATCAAACTGGTCCAACTATAATTAAATTTGAAAACATTAGAAACACAGGCCAAGAGACAGAATTTGGATTTGTTGTTGTACCTGAATTTGGAAGTGTTGCACTTTTTATTTTGGTGATTTCAATAGTTGGTGTAATTTTTGTTACTAGAAAAAACTCAATTAGATTAAGTATCTAAAGTGCAACTAGTTTTACAGTGTCCATGTTTTTATTTGTCTGAAAATCTTTAGTCATTGTAGATACTTTTTCTGCATCTCCATTAATTACAAATAGTTCCATACATTTCTCTTTGTCAATTTTACTATGAAGATGTGTTGTGATTAGATCCTCAAAATTATGAGTTATTCCAGAAACTGCATGATCAAATTCATCATTATGCACTACCAAAAGAATTGCATGAATATTTCCAGATAAATCTGATTTTTGTTTTTCTTCAGAAACAAAGGTCCTAATCCCTGCTCTGATTGCCTCAGACCTTCCTGAGAATCCCATGGATGATTGTAAATTATCTAATTCTGAAAGGATTTCATCATTTAATGAAATTGAAACTATTGGCATATGCCTAATGTTATTAATTATCTTATAAGTTTAGCAGTAAATGTTATTAAGATTTTATAGATTTATTAATAATTTGTATTGACTTGGTTTGTGAATATTCAGGTAAAAGCTGCAATAATTGCTATAGTAATTGTAATTCCATTAAGCTCAATTGCAGTTTATGGAACTAATTCAAATCAACAAATCACAATAAATGATAATCCAAAGTTACAGGTAATTTCTTCATTTTACCCTCTACATGAATTCTCACAAAATGTAGGTGGAGACAAAGTTGATGTTACTTTACTTGTTCCAATTGGAGTTGAACCCCATGATTGGGAACCAACAATAAAAGATGTTCAAAGAATGCAACAATCTGATCTAATTGTTGTTAATGGAATCGGATTTGAGAATTGGGTAGAAAGTTTGGAAGAAAATAATTTTCAGGGAGTAATAGTTGATACAAGTAATGGTATTTCGATAAAATCTCCAACAGAAGAACATGATGAACATAATCATAGTAATGGTGATCCACATATTTGGTTAAATCCAGTTTATGCAAAAATTCAAGTTCAAAATATTGCTACAGCTTTTTCAAATTCAGATCCTGAAAATAAACAATCCTACCAATCAAATGCTGCAAAATATATCAAAGAATTAGATTCGCTTGATTTAAAAATTCAAAATGAATTATCTCAATGTAATAATAATTTTATAGCTTTTCATGATGCATTTTCTTATTTTGCTGATGAATATGATTTAGTTCAACATACAATTATTTCATCAAATGATCCTCATGGTGAAACTACTGCTAGAACATTAGAAAATGTAATTTCAACAGCAAAGAAACTTAACATCGATGTAATTTTTAGTGAAGAAACTGTAGATACTAGAACATCACAAATAATTGCAAATGAAATAAATGGGAAAGTATTAGTTTTATCTCCAATTGAAATTGCATCTCCGGGAACGTATATTTCTAAAATGACAGAAAATCTTGAAAATCTAAAGGTGGCATTATGTCAATAGTTGAAATTAATAATCTCACTGTAAAGTATCCTGATGTAAAGGCCCTTGATAATGTGAGCTTTGTGGTAAATGAAGGTGACTTTTTAGGCATAATTGGGCCTAATGGAGCAGGAAAATCCACTCTCTTTGATTGTATGTTGGGTCTAAATTCAAAGTATGAAGGAACAATCAAATTTTTTGGAGAAGATATTAGAGGTTCCAAAAATTATCTTAAAGGAATTGGATATGTACCACAAAAACCAATCTTTGAAAAAAATTTTCCAGCCACAGTTAATGATGTTGTAAGAATGGGATTGAGAAATGAATCAGATAACGAAAAAATTGATGAAATATTACAACAATTATGGATACATGAATTAAGTAATAGACGAATTGGTGAGTTGTCTGGAGGACAACTCCAACGAGTATTTATTGCAAAAGCACTAGTAAATAATCCAAAAGTTTTGATTCTAGATGAACCAGTAACTGGAATTGATCAACAAAGTATTGAATTATTTTATAGTATTTTACGTGAATTAAACTCCAAGCAAAAAATTACAATAATTTGGTCTTCTCATGATCTTGATGCAGTAAACAAACTTGCAAATCATGTAGCATGTTTGAATAGAACATTATTTTTCCATGGTGTATCTGAAAAGTTCTTTTCTGATGATAAACTTGTAAAGCAATATTCAGAGGCATCAATGCAGGAACACATGCATCATCATTAACCATGTCGTTTGAAATTCTAACTTTTAGTTTTATGCATAGAGCATTAATTTCTGGTATTGCAATTGCAATTCTTTGTTCAGTTGTTGGTTTGTTTTTGGTATTGAGACGTTATTCGTTATTTGGTGATGCAATAGCTCATTCATCATTTGGTGGAATTGCATTAGGTTTGCTTGCAGGTGTATATCCATTATGGACTGCTTATGGTGTTTCAATAGTTAGTGCATTAATTATTACAAGAATTAAAGACAAATACAATATTTCAGGTGATGCATCAATTGCTGTACTTTTATCCTCAGGAATTGCCGTTGGGCTCGTAATTATTGGTTTTTCAGGAGGATTTACGATTGATATCTTTAGTTTTCTATTTGGAAGTATTCTTTTAGTAAGTGTAGATGACACAATTCTAATTTTATCATTAACTGGAATTATTTTAATTGTAATTTTGTTATTGTATAGACCACTTCTTTATTCCACATTTAATGAAGAACAAGCTAAAGTTAGTGGAATTCCTGTAGAAAAAATAAATTATTTGATAGTGTTTATTGCAGGAATAACTGTAGTTACATCTGTTCAACTAGTAGGTGTTTTGTTAATTTCAGCATTATTTGTAATTCCTAACGTTACTGCAATTATGTATGGAAAAGGTTTCAAACAAACAGCAATAATTTCTATTAGTTTTTCTGTATTTTCTGTAGTAGCAGGAATTTTAGTTTCATATATTTTTGATATTACTCCTGCAGGAACTATTGTTTTGTTATCAATTGGTTTGCTTGGAGGAACAATGGGAATAAAATCAGCTGGACTATTATCTAAGAATTAATTAAAGAATTTAATCTTCTTTTATCTTGAATACTTTTCACATAAAATAATGATGTTGCAATAATTCCTAATGCAACTAGCGGTGATGCAATCTCTGTATATTTTAATTCAAAGTTATTAGTTTGAATTTGTGATGCTATTACTGGAATTTCTGTCATCTTTATTGTTGCAAGCTTGTTTGATTGTTGTTCTACAAACCATACGTTGTTGTTTCCATCTGATGTCATGAATTGCACAAATGATGTTTCAGTTGGAATTGGAACTTCAATCAAGTCATTGTTATCTGGATCATATACTCCAAGATTATCAACTGTATGTTGTGCAAACCAAATATTTCCATACTTGTCAAATGTCATTCCAAATGGTAATGCATCCTTATCTGGTACTGAAATTTTTTCAAATGTTTCTAAAACTGGATTAAATTTGGTTATGGCCAAGCCCGTATGCTCTGCAATCCATAGATTTCCATTTTTATCAAACACCAATGATTCAGGTGATTGGAGCGGTGTTTTACTTGAAAATTGAGTTATCTGGTTATCTTTTGGATTAATGAATCCAATTTTACCTGAGCCTGATGTGGAATACCAAATATTTCCATCACTATCTAATGTTAAAGCAAATGGAAATGATTCTCTTTCTGGAAGTTTTATCACTTCAAATGAATCAAGTTCTGGTAAATATTTCACAATACTGTCTTTGTTTATGATGCTAACCCAAATATTTCCATCAAAATCTGCTTGAATGAAAATTGGAGTATTAGCTGATATGGTTGGATCTAATTTTGGAATTGTTTTAGTTGTGATTTGTTTATTTTCTGGATCAAAGAAACCAATTTGATTTCTTGGCGTATCTACAAACCATATTTTTCCACTATTATCTTGTGTTAGAAACATTGTAGCTAGACCATCAAATGAATATGAGGTAAATTCTTGTGCATCTAATGAGAATTGCCACAATCGTGGTGATGATGCATCACTTAACCAAATAGAATTTCCTCCATCATACAAAGGGAATAGAGGTTTTGCATCTTCAGGTAATTTAAATTCAATAATTTGAGTTTGGATGTTTGCTAGGCGTGGTTTTACAAGTAAATCCAAAATTTTTGATTCATTTGCATTTTCAGTTCTTTGTGCTTCAACTTCTACTAACCATTCTCCAGAAAATCCAAATGTTACTTCACCTTGAAATTCAACTGGTCTATTTTCACTTTGTTTAATAATTTCCATTGGAATTTCAATTGGAGAAATATTTTTTGATGGATTTGAAATTTTTACTTTAACTTGATTTGAATCGTTTAATGGATTCCCTTCAAAATCACTTGTTTTGATAAGAATTGTATTTGTTCCACTTGAAAATGGTGTGATATCAATATCGAATTTTACATTTTCAGTAAATTCTATAGTTTTAAAACCATAAACAATTTCTTGTGCATCAACTTGTTGAATTTCACCTGCAGGTAATGTTCCATTAGTTAGTAATGCCACAATTCCAAGAAGAATAATTCCTAATACTGCATCAATTTTGAGTGTTCTTTTTAGTTTTTTATGAACTGAAATTTTTCCTGATGAAAAATTCTTTTCAGCATTTCTTTGTAATCTGAATTGGAAAAATCCTCCCAATACAACCATAATTGCAGCAATTGCAATTTTAATTAGTATCAACTGACCATAAACTGATTCAGTGATTAATCCCACATCACTTTCTAAAAACCACATGAGGGTTGGTCCTGTAATGATTACAATTCCTATTGCAATGATAAATGCAATTGAGAATCTTGGAATGAGTACTAGGCTCATCTTTTCTCTATTTGATTCTTTTAATTGTGAAAATGTTGGTAATAATGTGAAAACAAAATAAAATATTCCACCAATCCATACAGCTGCAACCAAATTATGAATATAATCTAAAATTAGTGCTGGTGTTTCTCCACTAGCTGCACCATGTCCAATTAAACTTGAGGTTGCAATTAATGCAAGTGATGCTATTAACAACGGAATTTGATTTTTCTTTGAAAGAATTTTTTTCCTATCTAACCCAAACCAAATTCCAAGTAAAATTATAGTAATGACCATTCTAATCGCCCAAATATTGCCAAAATCAGTCTGAATTGCATCAAGTGGGGATGTCTCTAATCTAATAGTTTGAACTACAATCATCAAAATATCTGAAATGAAAATTAACCCAAGACCAATTCCTGTAATTGACATAAATTTTCCATGATGAATATTCTCAATTTTTTCTAATTCTTCTCTAATGGATTGTTTGTTTTGTGTACCCCAAATTATTAGAGATGCAATTACTACTCCTAAAACAATAGTTTGTCCAACAATACCTGGAAATCTTGCACCAGCTTCTGGTAAAAATACAAGTTCTGATGTATTTTCTAATTCTAATAAAGCTGGATCAATTACAATATTTCCTACTGCAAACAAGAATGCATTTGGAACTAGATGTCCATCAACTTTTGAGAGAACCTTAGTTGTTACAGTATAAACTCCATCTTCTAATGGTGGAGTTGTAACGATAAGTGATAACTCATCTTCATAATAATTGGTATCTTTGTTATCTATTTGATTCCCATTATTATCCAGTACTTTTACTTCACTAAAATTAATGTCAACTGGTTCTGAAAAAAATACAATTACTTCTGAAGTACCGGTTGGAGCATTTGATGCTAAACTTGGAATGGTTTCTTCTGTAAATGGATGTGCAGATACAATTGGAATCGATATTGATGAAAATACAAGTAATAGTATTAGTAAACCCCTCATTTACTCTTAAGATCATCTTTGATAATTTAAACAGTTTACAAAAAATTCGAGATTTGTACCATATCACGTAAAGATAATAATGTGTAATTCTAAACTGGATACAATGAAAATTACACTTTTTGTCTTTATTGGATTATTATTTTCAATTGGAATGATAATCCCTTCATTTGCTCATACAACGGTTCATGTTGAACAATACGAAATTGAAGCAGGATGGGGTATAGAACCTCCAGTTGTAGGAATTCGAAATGACATTGTCTTAAAAATTATAGAACGTGGAGAAAATGAAGGCTCATACAAAGGAATTACTAGTGTTTTCAAAGATGTTGATGTAACTGTCTTTTTTGGAGGTGCATCTAAAAAAATTGATGTTAATTCTGATGTAAAACCTGGATATTATTTTTCACCAATTATTCCTACTAAAACTGGAACATACATGGTAGAACTCAAAGGTGAATTTCAAGGAACTACAATTGATGTAAAAATTCCAGTTGAAGATGTAGAGCCTACAGCAGTATTAGATTTTCCTCCTACAGCTAGTGAAGGAACTGCAGATATTGCTGCTCTAAAAAATGCAATTTCATCTTTACAACAAGATGTTTCTAAACTAAAATCCGGTGAAACTTCTTTAGAATCAAATGGTGGTGCAGCATATGACTTTGCAATATTTGGATTATCAATTGCAGCAGCAGCTATTATCTTGGCGATAATTGCTTTAATAAAAAGAAAATAGAAAAAGAGGATTCCTAAAATCTTGGAACGACTCTAGATTTTGCAGTTACTGCGACAACACTTATGATTGCAACAGCTAGTATCATCATTGCAATTGTTCCAAATTCTGGGACAACTTGTGATGTAGCTACTGTACCTGTTGGTCCAGTCCAATCTGCTTCAGCACCTGGTGCACCAATTCCTAGAGAAACTATTTCAACATCAATTGGGTTTTCATCAGAACCAACTGCATCTATTTGATGAGTTGCTGTAAGTTCCATTGAATGTTGTCCTGTTTCTTGTAGAACTATTTCACCACCTTGTGTTGCGGTGATGTCATAATTGACGTGTAATTCACTGAATGTAAGTTCTACTTGAGTTCCATCTAAAACTTGAGAATCAGCAATTGTTACTACTAATCCTTCAGCTTCGTCATGTACTTCTTCAGCTTCTTCGTCATGTGCTTCGTCATGTACTTCTTCCATTGCTTCGTCAGCTCCTGCTTCTTGTACTATAATCACTCCATCCATCCAAGGATGAACCATACAGAAATAAGGAATTTCACCTACAACGTCTGCAGTCCATTCATAAGAATTTCCTGCCATGACCATTGATGTATCAAATTCACCAGTTGGTCCGTCTGCGGCACTTCCTGCTGAAAATGTATGAGCTGCTGAATCTGTATTAGAGAATATTACTTTACCACCAAGATCAACTGTTGCTGTTCCTGGAATAAAACATCCGTATTCAACATCTACACAATCATCAGTTGAACTACCAGAACCTAAATCTGGTACTACTGTGACTTCTGCGTGATCTGCAAAAGCAGCTGGTGTCATTGCGACCATACCTGCTGCTATAGCAAATAGTACGAAGAAAGAGCTAATTGCTTTTGTCTTCATTAAACCAATATTTTGCTTGGATACATAAAAACCTCTCTGGAATTACCAGAAATTAAATTAGTTTTTTCTAATCTGGTACAACTTTAGAATTCCTATCAATGGAATTCCAACATACATTCCTGCATTTAGTATAATCAAACTAATTCCATACCCTAACATCTCTTGTTCTGAATCAATATCCACATAATTTAGTAAAGATAATGATGATAACATTGGAGTTAGTGTTAGTTTTACTGCTTCTTTGAATATTGGACTCTGACGTTCCAAATCAGCTATACCTGGTGAAAATGAATAATAGAATTGATTGAATCCTGTCATAAATGATACACCAGATTCTGTTTGTAGAATTGTATTATCTCTAAGTTCTCGTAATTGTTGAACTTGTGGTGCTAGTTCTGAACCATATGTTGCAGTTGCAATAAGACAACCTCCATTTTCATCACTCTTTGGAATTTCATCTTCAGGATCTGGTTGTGCAAAAACTTCGCCTACTGAAATATCAAATGAAACTGTTTCTGGTGGAATTGGCTGAAATAAAATTCCCTCTACTTGAAAATCCATTGAATAAATCCCTTCACCGAGATTGAATTCAATTGGAATTTTTACAGAACCTACAGATGTATGTGTAAGTGGAATTGGTCCAAAGACACCTTCACCATCTTTTGAAACAGAAATGGTATAATCAATATGCTCTTGAATTTTTTGTGTTTGAGGATTAATAAAATCAATACTGATTTTTGTTTGAATATTTGGTTCTATTGCATCATATGTTAATTTTACATCCAGTGTTCCTTTCTCTGTTGGTACTGTTTGTGATTCAGCAAAAGCTGGTAGTATTAAAAATGGAACAAGTAACAATACTAGAAGAGTTTTCATAATTCTGATTTTAGTATGAAGAATAAAAGTTGTACTTTGAATAATGAAATTTCTATGAATAGAAATACTATGCCAGCTTTAAATATGGAATTAACCTAATTCATGTATTGAATGCCAAGTTTGCAATATTTGTAATAGTTGTTGGGGTTTTCTCAATTTCTACTGTTCTTCCAAATGCATTTGGACATGGACTTGGTGGAGATCAAGCTGAACCAATTTCATTTGGTGATATGGAAGTTACAGTTCGAACACAACTAAATCCTTCTGATATTACAGTGGGAGATATTGATTCAGCAAATATGCAGATACGTTTCTTTGATACACTAACTGACAAAAATCTTGATAAAGTAACTTACAGAGTTGAATTATGGCAAAGTGGTGAACTACTAGCTAGAAATTTATTTTATGATAATGATGGAAGATTAGACGTTAAATTAAAACCAAAATTCAATTGTGATGAAATTCTTCTAAAGGATTGTACAACTTATGGTGGTTCTGAACATGCAAGTGCTCCTGGTGCTCTATTTGTACAAGGTGCAGATTGTACTGATGATAATTTAGATATTTGTGCAAGACCATCAATTACAGGTCCAATTTTTGTAAAAGGTGGATTGTACAAGATTACTATCGATATTGAGGCTGCCACTAGTCCAAGAACTGTACTTGCTGAAAGATTAAGTTATGATACTTTTGTTAGTGTTGCACAAGAACAGGACTTTTTCATTCAAACTGCATATGCTGAAGTTCCAATTATTGTAAAAACATACTATGATGATGTTGATAATTTTAAATTTGATGAATCAGATAACTCCATTGCATTTGATATGCCATTTGATTGGAGTCCAGATTATGTTAATTTGGTACAAGTAGTACATGAAGAAGTTAGAGTTCCAAAATCATTTGCACCATATGCCGAGGGAAAACAATTCAAAGGATATGTTAATGGTGTAGAAATTGATCAAAGAGCATTACTAAATGATCCTTACTCATATGATGATACCAATATTGTTCATTTCCTAATTACAAAAAAAGAGTTAGAAAAAATCAATGAAACATTAGGTTCAAGTAATTATGATAACAAAAAGATGGATTTGAAATTAGTTCCACTTAGTGAAGTATCAAAGAGCTCAACTGAATTTTATCTAGTTGACACTACAAATTATGAAGAAGTTCCAACCACTGTAAATATTTCATGGGATGGAAATTATGGTGCAGGTGATGATGTGCCTTTTGAAATTACATTTTTTGATGAAAATAGAAGTTTAATCAAAGACATTAGATATACAATCTCGTTTATTGATAATGAAAGTAATCAAGAATTAGCAAGATTTTCTGGTGATGATCCATTGAATTCAGGTATTGTCGCAGTTGAAGGAATAGATATTCAAAATATCTTAATTCCTTCTCAAGGTCAATACAGAATTGATATTCTAGCTTATGGTACTGGATTAGATTATAATCCAAAGTATGCTGGAATTGGTTCTGGAATTATAGAGATTGGACCAAGTCTTGGAAAAACTGTAACAAATACACCTGAAGTTCAAACTCCAACTGCAATTCCAGGCTGGATTAAAAACAACGCAGGCTGGTGGGCAGACGGCTCAATCGATGACTCTTCATTTGTTCAAGGAATTCAATTTTTAATTAAAGAGGATGTTCTAAAGATTCCACAAACCACACAAGGTTCTAGTTCTACAAATGAAATTCCTGCATGGATTAAAAACAACGCAGGCTGGTGGGCAGACGGCTCAATCGATGACTCTTCATTTGTTCAAGGAATTCAATTTTTAATTAAAGAAGGAATTCTTAGTGTACAATCATAGGTTTTTAAATAAATTCTGTTAAGTGATAGTATCATGAAAGATATCAATGACATTATGCCAAAAGTTCCAAACATGAAGTGGGGAGCTTTAATGAACAAAGCACCAACAAATGACAAAGTCAAAGAAATGAATGAAATTTTTCCAGATAATGGGAAATGGCATACTGTTTTTGAAGAAAAAGATCAAATCACTATTGATGGAAAAGAAATTCGTAGAAAAGATCCAAACAAGTGGACATAGATTGAAAATTTTATTATTATTTACAACTCTGATGTTACTCTCTATATTTGGAGTAGATTATGCATTTGGTCATGGAATAGGTAGTGAAACTTTCCCTCCAGTAGAATTAGATGGAAGATTAGTTACTTTGGAAGTTGGTTCCTCACAGAGTAATCCTGAATTAAATGATGATCAACAAATTTCTATTTCCTTAATTGATTTTAATTCAAAAATTACTTTGAGAGATGTTACTTTTTTAATTACGTCTGAACGTGGAGATCAATTTCTTTTTGAGCAAGAATTTCAAGCAGATAACGGGTTTATTGTTTTTAATTTCGTATCTGAAGATACAGATCCAATAATTATTGATGATGATAATACCAGTAATGATTTTTTTGGTTCATTAATGGGTCTTGAAAGTAGGATGGTTCATGTAATTGGACCAAAACTAAGTGAGGGTGGTTTGTACAAATTTGATATCAGTGTGCTTACTGCAGATGGATATTCCAAAAAATTAGACTCGCCTCTAGTCTTTAATGCAGGAATTTCAATTGCTCAAACATCAAATCATATAATTATTGATCCAAATTTTGGTGAACAAAATATTTACACCATTACGTATTATGATGAAATTTCTGATTTTGAATATGACTCAAATTCAAAAGAGATTAGTTTTTCCATGCCTTTTGAATGGAGTCAATCAAACATTAATCAAACATCTGTTGTCCATGAAGAACTACAAATTTCAAAAGACTTTGGTGACTTACTAGTATCTGGTTTTACAATGTATGTAAATGGAATTCAGTTATCTGAAGATGTTGTAAACATTGATGATTTTTTTTCAAATGAACGAGTGGTTCATTTCATTATTTATCAAAAAGAATTATTGAAGATTTTTGAAAGTAATCCAAGTAAAAATAAAATGGATTTTATAATAAAACCTAACCTAGATTATTCTCATTTGAGTTCTGTTACTGAAAATGGCCAGTTTAGAATTTTAACTTCTTGGGAACCTGAGGATCTAAAATCTAATTCAAATGTAAAAATATTATTTGATGTTACCGATATTTTCTTAAAGAATAGACCTGTTGCTACAACCTATGAATTTTCAATTACTCAAAATGGTAGAATCCTTCATCAACAAAGTGGAACAAGTTCTGATTCAAAAGAAATCCACAACATTGCAGAGTTTTTTATCCCTGAAGATATTTCAGGAATAGTTAATCTGAATTTTAATAATTTAGATAATAATAATCTTGCAAAGACTGTGATTCCTATTGTGATAAATAGAATTACTCAAAATGATTCTGTTTCAATTCCTGATTGGATTAAAAACAACGCAGGCTGGTGGGCTGAAGAACAAATTGATGATAACACATTCATTCAAGGCATTGAATATTTAATAAAAAATAATATTATTGTAATTCCTCAAACACAACAAGAAAATTCTGAATCAAATAAGATTCCTTCTTGGATTAGAAACAACGCAGGCTGGTGGGCCGATGGCTCTATTGATGATGAGACATTCATTCAAGGATTGGAATTTCTAATTCAAAACGGAATAATTCAAGTTTGATCGTTGTTCATTCGAACTTTGAACCAGTCTCTTTAAATCTAAATTTATGTAAATCTTGATACTTTGTTTAGACCTGAAAGTATAGTGGAAAAAAAATCAACTCTTTTTTCTATAGTAGTTGCAGGAATTGTAGCGATTTTGGCTTTACCCATAATTGTTCCTCATCTATTACACGGATATCATATTGCACATATTTTCTTACATATTGGAGGAATAACACTTGCAGTCTTTATCACAATTCTTGCAGGATTTGCATATTCTAGATTAAGAACAAAACGACTCTTACTTAGTGCAATTGCATTTACAAATTTTATTGCAGCAGAATTTGTTTTACTAATTGATACTACATGGCCTACGATCTATGATCTTGGAGATATGCCTCTTTCTGAAGTAGGACATTTATTGACGTTTGCTACATTAGGACTATTGGCGTTAGGTGTGTTTAGAAATGACTGATAGAGATTCACAAATTCAAAAAATTATTGAACAAACTCCTGGAATTCAATTCCGAGAGATAATGCGTTCATCTGGATTAAAAAATGGGGTTTTGAGTCATTATTTAGGAAAATTAGAAAAAAATGGAGTAATCAAAGTAATTCGTGGTCCAAGACAATCTAGATTTTATCCTCCTCAAATTACTGAAGAAGAATCAATTGTTATCAAAGCACTAAGAAAACAGACTCCACGTGATTTGTTACTTTCACTAATCATTGAAGATGGATTAGAATTTTCTCAACTTGTAAAAGAAGTTAAAAAATCACCATCAACTGTTTCACTTTATCTTTCACAACTAGTTGAAGATGGTTTAGTTGAAACCAAATTTGTATCACTTAAAAAAAGATATCATATTAAAGCAAGGGATCTCATAGACAAATTAATTGAAGACTATAGACCAGGATTACTTGAGAAACCAACATCTGGATTTGAAGATATTTTCAACTCTTTCTAGTAATTTTCTAAAAATATCTTTCATTTTTGGTTTATTATTTACAATATTATTTATCACACCACTAGCATCAGCTGAAGTTTTTATTCCCAGTCATGAATATGTTGGATATTTTGATTCAAATGGAATCTATACTGTCGTAGGGAATGTAAAAAATGATCTTGATTATGCTATTATTCCTACATTAACAATTTCTGTAATCGATGACACTGAAAAATTCTCTAAAATAATTCAAAAGAATCCTTTACCTAAAAATTCTGAAATCCCATTTAAAATTAAATTTCCTGAAGTTTTAGGTAATTCTCCATTATTGTTACCTGCAGATCTAACTTTTGAGAAAACAAGTACAGATGTGATTCCAATAGATGTAATTTATGATCAAACACTAATTGTTCATGATGATGGACATCTAACTGGAAGAATAATTAATTCTGGAACTGAAACGATTTATGATTTTAAGATATTCGCTGTAATTCATGGATTTGATGATGAAACATTGGATATGGGTGAAAATACTTTACCTATTTCTCAAATGGAGCCTGGAGAAATAAGAGAATTTACAATGTATCCTGATCCAAAATTTTCATCTCAGGTTTGGTATTATAGCTGCTTTGCAATTGGTCAAGATAGTATCATTGTACTAAATGCTCCAAGAAATGATGATACATTCAAAATTAGATATGATTCAAGTATTCTTTTATCATATCCCGAATTTGATTTACAAGGAGAAATTCTTTCATTTACTCTAATTCAAGGCTGGGAATTTCAAAATTATGTGAATTTAGAATTCCCAAAATATTCTGATGATGAATCATTTCAAGTATTTCTAAATGATATTCCTATTGATTCAATTCAAAGTATTGATGAAATGGGAAATTGGCATGTTGCATTTTTTGTTGAACCTCAATCAGAAGGAACATTATCGATAACAGGATTTGATCCAAATGGAGAATCAGTCATGCCAGAATTAATTCCTGAATGGTTACGAATTGATGCCAATTTGTGGTCTGATAATAAAATTTCTGATACTGAATTTCTTGAAGGGATTAATTTTTTGTTTGAAAGACAAGTAATTTTTGTTCAATCAAAAGATGTTGTTGTTCAATCACAATGGAAAATTCCGTCATGGGTAAAAATTTCTGCAGACTGGTGGCATGATGAAATAATTTCTGATGATGAGTTTCTAAAAATAATTGAGAATCTTGTTCAACGAAAAATTATTGTGATTTGATTACTCAAAACTTGTTTGAAATGTAAAAATTGCATTGTATGCCTAATTCTAAAATCATGAAAACTGGTACATTTCTCGAATGAACCAGTGAATTATTTATCCAAAATTTAATATTTTTGGATATGGCACTAAGAGAAAATGATGTTAATTATTCTGTTTCAAACGAAGAAATCAAAAAATTAAGTGAACAAGCTCAAAAATATACTGAAAAATTATCACTAGTTTTTGATGAATGCCATAAAGTCATCGTTGGTCAACAAGATGCATTAGAAAAAATTCTCATTTCAATAATTGCTGATGGTCATATTCTACTTGAAAGTGTTCCAGGATTAGCAAAAACATTAATGGTAAAAACAATGGCGCAAATATTTGATGTAAATCAAGTAAGAATTCAATTTACCCCTGATTTACTTCCTGCAGATATTGTTGGAACAAAAATTTACAAGAGTGCTTCAGGATCATTTGTCACACAAAAAGGCCCTATATTTCATAATTTTGTTCTTGCTGATGAAATTAATCGAGCTCCACCAAAAGTTCAATCAGCATTACTTGAAGTCATGCAAGAAAGAAATGTAACTATTCATGGTGATACTTTTGAATTGGAAAAACCATTTTTGGTTTTAGCTACACAAAACCCAATTGAAAATGAAGGAACATACAAACTTCCTGAAGCACAAGTTGATAGATTTGCTTTGAAAATTTTAATTGATTATCCATCAAAACAAGAAGAGCTTGAAATTATTGAGAGAAATTCATCTGGACAATCCAATTCAGTACAACCAATTATTTCTCCTAATGAAATTCTTGAAATTCAAAAATTTAATGAAAAAATTTATGCTGATAAAGTAATTACTGAATATATTGCAGATATTGTAAATGCAACAAGAAATCCAAAAGATTATGATCTTGATTTAGAGAACATGATTGAATTTGGAGCATCACCTAGGGCATCAATTTGGTTAATGCGAACAGCAAAAGCAAATGCATTACTTAATGGACGAGGTTTCATTATTCCTGAAGATGTAAAGGCTGTTGCACATGAAGTTTTACGACATCGAATAATTCTAACATTTGAAGCAGAAGCTAATGGAATAACATCAGACAAGGTAATTGATTTTGTCTTAGAAAAAATTACAACACCTTAGAAATGACTCAACTCTCAGAACTACTAAAACAGGTCAAAAATCTAGAGGTAAAGACCAAAAATCTTGTGGAGGGCATGGAATCTGGTGCCTACCGGTCACGATTTAGAGGTGGAGGAATTGAATTTTCTGAGGTTCGTGAATACACTGCAGGTGATGATGCAAGAAGAATTGATTGGAATGTTTCAGCAAGATACAATGATCTTTTTGTAAAAGAGTTTGTTGAGGAAAAAGAACTTAATGTTTATGTCATAATTGATTTATCTGCAAGCAACGATTTTGGTTACATCAAAAGTAAAAAAGAACTTGGATTTGAAGTAGCAGCTTCATTAATGTTTTCTGCAATAAAAAATAACGACAGAGTTGGAATGGGATTATTTACAGAAACATTAGAAAAATTCATCCCAGCTAAAAAAGGAAAAAAACACATGATAGAAATTCTTCAAAACTTGTTGGATTATTCTCCAAAAAGTTCAAAAACTGATATTTTCAAATCTCTTTCTCAATTACAATCTAATCTAAAGCGTAGAAGTGTAGTTTTCATTGTTTCAGATTTTATTTCAGATTCTTTTGTAAAACCATTGAAATATTTAAAATTCAAACATCAAATTGTTTTAGTTAACATTTCTGACATTCGAGAAAGTCAAATTCCAGAAATTGGACACGTATATTTAGAAGATGCAGAATCAGGAGAACAAATTCTTGTAAACACATCTGATAAAAAATTCCAAGAACAATATTCTATTTTGCTAAAGAAGACAAGAGAAAAAAATGAATATGAAATGAAAAAATCAGGAATAGATTTTCTGAATCTTTCAAATGAAGAATCATTTGATATTACATTTAATCGATACATTAGAAACAGGTGAAAAAAGTAAATGGAAATACAATTTGAATATCTATATGCATTATTTTTACTTTTGATGATTCCTGGATTATATTTTTTATATCACAAATATAATAACGAGAAAAAAGATTCGATTTTAAAATTTAGTTCACTAAAAATTATAAAAAAATCTGTAATGGGTAAAAATTTCCTTCGAAAACATTTACCATTTGTTTTGATGATGGGAATTCTTGGATTGGCAATTGTTGGTCTTGCAAATCCTCAGATTCCAACATTATCAGTTGAAAAAGGAATCAATTTGAGCATAGTTTTAGATGGTTCAGAAAGTATGGCAGCTACTGATTATGAGCCTACACGCCTAGATGCTGCAAAAAAGGCCATTTCTAACCTAATTTCAAGAATAGATTCTCAGAATAATGTAGGTGTGGTAATTTTTGAATCAGGCGCAACTACAATATCCTACCTTACACCTGACAAAGAAAAATCAATAAATGCAATTTCATCAATTCAGCAAGGTCAAGGTGCTACAGCTATTGGTGATGGACTTGCATTAGGAATTGATATGGCATCATCAATTCCCGACAAAAAAGGAATTATAATTTTACTTAGTGATGGAGTTCATAATTCAGGATTTGTATCTCCAGATGAAGCAATTGATTATGCTAAAATAAATAATATTCAAATTCACACCATTGGATTGGGTTCAGTAGAACCTGTATTTCTTAGAGATGATATCTATGGGGATCCACAATATGCAGAATTAGATGAAGAAACACTTGTTACAATTGCACAACAAACTGGAGGAAATTATTACAAATCACTTGATGAACAAACATTAAATAAAATTTTTGTTAGTATTAGTTCAAATCTTGATTATGAAATGGAATATTCAACAATTAGAGATTGGTTCATTGCTGCAGCAATTGGATTGTTGTTACTAGACACATACATTATTTATGGAAGGTATAGAATTGTTGCATAAAAAATTATTTTTATTATTTCCATTAATTATTCTTATAAATCCAATTTATGCAGATGATACTCAAATTCAAATGGATTGGATAATTGAAGGACAAATAGATGACAATAATATCACATCAAAAGAATCTGAAATTGTTTCTAGTTATGAGGAACTTGTTTCTGAAAATACAAAACCTGTAAAACCAATTTATGATAAATTCATTACTAATAATCAATATTCAATTGGTGATTATAAAATTACAATTGATTCCGAAGAAGGACAAATTCTTAATGGAGTATTAATTGAACAAATAGATCTTCAAGATGAAAGCTTTAAACATAAAATAAAATATTATGATAGATTCTCAGATGGTTATATTCAGATTGCAGAAGCATTACTTGAACCTATAGGGAATAACAAATATCTGATAAAAGGACAATCATTAGATTACAACCCAAATTCAAATTTGGAGCTTTTTGTGCTTGAACGAGGCTACAATATGGATAATTTAGAGGCAATTCCTAATGATATCTTTACTCCTCAAGAATTCACACTAGGACGACAATTAATGCAAGAATCTGTAAGAAATGGAGAAAGTGTTGGAGTAGATCTCAGAGAATATTCTCCAAATTATTTGATACTTACTAAAGAACAGATTCAAGAAAGAATGATTATTGCATTTTCAGAACAAACTTCGAAACTATTTGATGGAATTATTTCAGGAGAAAAACTTCCACCAAGTGCATTAACAAACACTGGTGTTTCACAATCTAGAGGATCTGAGAACATATTTGATAATTTCAAATTTGAAAAACCTAAATTTGAAAATACAATACACATACGTGACTCATTACAGAGTAACCCATTCCAAGTAGTACCTATTCAAAACTTGGAAGAAAACCCACTACTCTTGATTCTTCCAGTATTTATTGCACTGGCAGTATTTGGGTATCTTGTATACCAGAAACGATTGGAAAGAAAACATCAAGAACCACAATTACTTGTATCAAAACCACAAATTGATTTTAGAGAATTAACACAAGATATGATAAACAAATCCCAAAGTTTGTTTGAAAATAATAATAGAAAAGAAGCTTTTGAAGTTCTCAGTCAAGCAATCAGATACTATTACTCTCAAAACATTAGAGTCTACAAAGAAATGACCAATCTTGAATTACTAAGTATTCTAAAAGAATCAAAATCAAATGTTTATGATCAAGTAAAAGATTGGCTTTTACTTTGTGGAAGTGTAGAATATGCAAAGTATGATTCAAGTGTTGATGACTTTAAGAATGCGTTATCAAAATTCTCAAAAGAGGTTTTACAAAAATGAATATTAAAATAAATTTATTATTGGGAATTACTATTTTCCTTGTTCTATTTTCCTTCCAAAGTCAAGCTTTTGGAGAAAACGAGGCACAAAAAGTCTTTCCTGAATGGGTAAAGCAATCCACTTCTATTTGGATAAATGGTCAAATTTCAGATGCTGAATTTTTAGCACTTATACAAAATGTTCTTGATAACAATATTTTACCTGATGAAATTGAACTTGATGAAATTCTAGTACATAAAGCAAAAGCTGTAATCAATGATATTCCAATACTCCATGAACAAAAAACTGCAGAATTAATTCCATATTGGGTAAAAGATAGGGCAGAATGGTGGATTGAAGGGAAAATAAATGATTTACAATTTCTTAGAACTATTCATTATTTGAGAGAAGTTGGATATTTAGAATATGATCCTAAAAAAAGTCTTTTTTCAAATAATGAAACTTTCCAATCAAGTCTAGAAAAATATCTGTTAAATGATAAAGAAATTGTTGATATTACAAAAAAAACTATTTGGAGAAATTTTTCAACTGAATATGAGTTTGAAGAAAAAGAAGGAGTTGTAGATTCTGTAAAAATTATTTTTAATGATATAACTAGAGTCTACGAACCAATTTTTTACAAATTCAAAGTACCAACACTAGTAATGCAGATTTCTGAATTTAATAATCAAAATGATTTAGTAACTTATTGGAATTCATTTGAAAATAGAGACAAACAAGAAATCTTTGATTCATCTTATCTATCTGGAAAACCAAATACAAATTCAGAATGTTTGTTTAATTATACTTCAGAAGGTGCTCTTACTTCTTGTATTTATGATAATTTGATAGTACATGTAATGATTTTTGATAAGAATAATGAGCATTACAATTACAAAGTAAATGATCTAATTCTAGATGAAAATGAGCCTACAAGTAGATTTACAAGTGAAATTTTGAAAAAAATTAGTTTTTACAAAAATGAATTCATAAACTCTCAATTATCTAGTGTAATGCAAAAAGAAATTCAAGATAGAAATTTAGGTGATTCTGTTAATGGTATCAAAACTGCGCTAAAATCTGTTGAAGCAGAACAATCTGTAATTCAAGGAGTGAATAACTTTTCTTGTATTCGAGATGACTTTGGATTAGTTACAATTTCAGGTCAATATCAAAATGATAACAAAAAACGTACCCAAGTAGATCTGATAATTTCATTTTTAGATAATAAAGGTAGTATTCTTGGAAATACTAGTACTACATTAAATGATCTAAAAGAATTTGAATCAAAAAGATTTGTAGGCCATTCAAAATGGAATGAAAATTTCTATTCTTGTCAAATTGAAATTAAATAGATGAATAACTGGTACATTTCTCGAATGAACCATTTTTGTTATATTCAAAATTGATTTTAAAAAATTACACATGGTAAAGTATTCACAATTAATGGTAATTTCCGTTCTAGTAGCAGTATTAGTAATTTCTATTCCAATACAATCCTCATTTGCAGAAACTGGTTTTACAAATGTAAAAAAAGCAACTGGAGTAATTATGATGTTCTGTGCAAATGAAACATTTCTTTTACAAGATTGTAATCAAAGATATGATGGAATAGGTTGGACTGATAGAATTAATGTTTTAATTTATGCACCAGGTTGGAATGAGGATTCTGATAAAACTGAACAAATTGGAACTACTCTTAATCCAATTAACGTTTACACTGATGCTGCTAGAGTTGATAAAGTCGAATTTTCTGAAACTGGACCTGACACAGGCGTGTTTATGGGAGTTGTAAAATTAACTGGAGAGAGTCAATACATTGTTCATAATACTTTCAAAACCACTGTTAAAACTCCTGGAATGACAATGGATATGGATAATCCTATGATGGGTGGTCCAATTTCCTCATACGATCGTGCAGTAATGATTGCAACCACTCCTCAAGATGGTAGAGTTACTGTTTCATGGGAATCAAATGAGGATGTTGTTGTAATGAAGTCTGCTCATTATGGATGGCAAATTGGCCAAGTAGAATTTGATAAAGATGCTTATGATGTAAATGAAAAAGTAACTTTCTTTATGAGAGATGCTGATTTATGGAAACATCATAGAGAATTTTTCACAAATTATGTTAAAGTATATTCTGACTCTGATAGATCAGGAATTCATGTTGGCGTTCAATTTACAAAAGCCATGGAACATGCTTCATCTGTAATTGAATCTGCAACTATTCATTTAACTGAACCAGCAGCAAGTTCACTAACAAAATATACTCCTAATGGAGAATGGAAAACTTACTTTTGGACTGAACCAGGTGGTGTACTTGGAATTAATCAAGATTATAATTTGAATTTGATGGTTCATGATGGCTTGACTGATATTCATGAGATGGGATTATCTTATAACATGGATGTCTATCTTAATGGAGAATTAATTGAATCTAGAACTGATAGATATGCTGGTGATGGTCAAGCAATAGAATCCATGCGTTTTGATGAACGTGGATCAGCAAAAATTGTATTTACTGATGTTTTTGGTAGAGGTAATGAAGTCAACTTTTCTTTCCAAGTAGCACCTGAAGCAATAATTGAACAAGTTGTTCCTAGACATGACTCATTTGAGAGAGGAAATGTACCTGAATTTATGGAAGGCTATGAACATCCTCACTATATCAATTATCTTCCAGGATCATTTATCATGACTACTGATGATTCATCACAAAGTGAAAACAAGCTAAGAGTTTCAGATGGTGATACAATTTACGTAGAATATGAAGACATTACTTTACCTGATCCTTATCACACAAGTGATACATTAGAAATAGTTGCAAGAGCCGTAGTACTTGATACAGGTTTTGTGCAACCACCAAACAGTTCTGATACTGAAATTTTTGTTGGAACCCCGCGAATAAATAATTCCCCTGATATAATACTTGATGAAGATGGTTACCCAATTTTAGATACTAGTTTTGAAGATGTTGATATTCCTAGCTGGGTAAAGAAAAATGCAGCATGGTGGTCTGATGGTCAACTAAATGATCATGACTTTGCAAAAGGAGTTGAATATCTAGTTCAGCAAAATATTATCACTGTTCCAACAACAGAAGTAAGTTTTGATGAACAAAATGAAACTGTTACATCTATTCCAACATGGGTTAAAAATAATGCAGCATGGTGGTCAAATGGACAGTTAACTGATGTGGAATTTGCAAATGGAATTCAATATTTAGTTTCTACAGGACTAATCAAAGTATAGAAATTTTTGTTACCTTAAAATAATTATCATCTAAATGATTAACATGTATGGAAAGTCTTTTCTTGTATTTTTTTCAATTTTTCTTGTAATTGGTTTAACACAAACAGTATTTGCTGGTGGTTCTGGCAGTGAAGAAAGTGCTGAATTTATCCCATTTTCTATTCAAATTGATGATATTACGCATGATTTAGTGTTTGCAACATATTTTGATAAAATTGAGGAATTTCATTATGATGGTGACAACAAAAAACTCACTGCTCTGATGCCATTTAATTGGGACAAAGATTTCATTGAATCAATTTCATTTGTTCATGCAGAATACTATATTCCAAAGTCTGTAGATATTTTTGAAAATTATGAAATCAATTTAACTATTAATGACATTACTTATTTTGGTACAATTGACCGTTCAAGTAACGATGAAATTGTGGTTCATTTTTTGCTTTCTTCAAAAAAATTACTAAAACTATATGATGAAATTAATACAGATCAAAACGATAAAATGATTTTTGGAATTGAATCAGGTAAAAAAAGAGATATTCAAAAGAAAGATGCATCATTAGAAGAAGGTGATAAAATAATTTTATTATCAACTGAAGAGGATTGGAAGTTTCATTTGTCATTAACACCTGAAGGAAAAATTAATCCAAATAAAGAAATAACATTACATGTAGAATTTCATGATCCTATTACTAATTCATTAATTTCTCAAATTGAATATGATTTTGATATATTTCTAAATGGAAAAAGTGTTGAATCATTAAAAAAATTGAACACACCTGATGGTCGTGATTCTATTAGAATTACATTTGATGATGTAGGATCTGTAATTGCAAGAATTTCAAATGTAAATAATTTTGATACGTCAGGTGAATTTTCATTTCAAGTATCTGAACCTAAAGATAATTTAACAGGTGATTATGTTGTTGATATTTCAACTGGTTCATCTTTTCCAGGATGCGAAAATAATAATTCATGTTATGTTTTATCATCTTTGAATATTCAAACAAACCAAGTTGTACTTTGGAATAATATAGATAATGTCGCACACACTGTAACTTCAGGCACACCTGATGTTGGTGTTTTGCCAGTTTTTGATAGTAAAATTATTGCAGGTGGGGAAAAATTTTCTTATACATTTGAAAATCAAGGAGTTTTTGATTATTTTTGTACATTACATCCTTGGATGATAGGAACAATTTCTGTTGGAACAAATGACTCAGTTGTGCCTGATTGGGTAAAAAATAACGCCAAATGGTGGTCAGATGGAACAATATCTGATGAAGACTTTGCTTCAGGATTGGAATTCTTAATCAAGGAAAATGTCATTGATGTTCCTCAAGGAATTACATCTGAAAATTCATCTGAAAGTACTATTCCTGATTGGCTTCGAAATAACGCCAAATGGTGGTCAGATGATCTATTATCTGATTCAGAATTTCTAAAGGGAATTGAATGGATGATTTCTAATGGAATTATTAAAATTTAGTTTTTATTTTTTAATACATCCTACGAATGTACCAATTCTGTTTTAATCAAATAGATACTAGTAATTCTATACAGGCCATAGTTTGGGTGAGAAACGGAGGAGTCATTTTGTAAACCTGTTTCTCATCTTTTTTCTTAAATTTAATGAAATTTTAATAACGGATATTCATAACGAAAAAATCGTGAAAGTTTTTGCTCTACTAATTGTATTTTTAATGTTTTTTTCAATTACACTTAGTTCTGATGCATTTGGACATGGTTTGGGTGGAGAAGTTTTACCGCCTATTACAATTGACAATCAAGAAGCTTCACTCTCAATTTCTGTATCACCATCAATACATGATCCAGAAAATCCTGAAAAAATTATTTCACTTCGTCTCTTTGACTCTAATACTGATGCAATAATTGAACATGTTACATTTGAATTAGAATTAAAAAATAATGGAAAACAGATACTCAAAGAAATTTTTCATGATGAATTTGGAAATCTAAACATCAAAGTAATTTCTGAAAATTCAGAGGAAATTACAATTAATGGAATTAACGAGCCTATCTTGGGAGGCTGGATGAAAGATGGTCCTGATCAACTTGTTCTACAAGGACCTATTTTCATGAGTGGCGGACTTTATGAATTCAATGTAAAAATTCTTTCAATTCATTCTGATTCTAATGTGTTAACTGATGAAATAAAATTACAAGGTGCCATCAGTATTGCTGAAACAAACTCATTTAGTGTATTTGATTCACAAAACAAAGAACAAACTGTTCAAATAATTTCATATTTTGATCGTTTAGAAAATTTTTCATTTGAATCAAATGAAATCATATTTTCAATGCCTTTTGATTGGAATCAAGATTTAGAACAGCTAAGTGTAGTACATCAAGAACTTCGAATTCCAAATACCTTTGGAGATTTTCTTACAACAACATACGAATCAACTGTAAATAATATTTCATTACCTACAGAATCAATAACAATTGATGATTATTCCTTTGAAGATAGAACAATACACGTTGTTCTCAATCAAGAATTACTAAAACAAATTCGTGATGATGCATCAAAAATATCAAACATTCAGATGAATTTTCAACTAAAACCTAGTGATAAAGTCAAATTCCCATTAGAGTTTGCTACCCCTGATTTGAGATACAAAGTATTCTTATCTTGGGAACCTGAAATTATTCATACAGGAGAGGAAATTACATTTTTTGTAAGTTTAGAGGAGATTTTTTCTGATCAAACCAAAAAACTAGTTGAATATGATATATCATTAATCCAAAAAAATTCTGAAATATTTTCAAAGCATTTGATTGGAAATGTAAATTCTGAAAAACCAAATTCACATAAAATACAATTTGAGAACAATCAAGCAGGAACTGCAAATTTTGTTTTTTCAAATATTGGTGAAAATTCTTTATCAAAAGGGAATTTCATTATAGTGATTAATCAGAATGATGATTTACAATCAAATACAATTCCAGGCTGGATTAAAAACAACGCAGGCTGGTGGGCAGATGGCTCAATTGATGATGACTCATTCATTCAAGGAATTCAATTTTTAATTAAAGAAGATGTTCTAAAGATTCCGCTAACAACACAAGGCTCTAGTTCTTCAAATGAAATTCCTGCATGGATTAAAAACAACGCAGGCTGGTGGGCTGATGGCTCAATTGATGATGACTCATTCATTCAAGGAACTCAATTCCTAATAAAACAAGGAATTTTACAAATTAAAAACTGAATAATGTTATTATACGATTTTTCTCAAAGCTAATCAACTAATGTTTCCATTACGTGATGAAAATCCACATCCTCCAGGATTCAAACCAAAGGTAACATATGCTTTAATCATTGCAAATGTAATTGTATTTTTTATTGAGGTTGCATATACCGGACAATTCTTTGACTTTACAAATCAAAACGCATTTAATTTATTTTATAATTGGGGCGCTGTTCCTAATTGTGTAACTGGTGCATCTTTTTCTACAATAAGTTTTGGTGCAGAACCTGTTAGAATTTTATGTCCTAGTACGCCATACATCTCTTTGATCACTTCAACATTCATGCATGGTGGGTTGATGCACCTTGGCGGTAACTTGTTGTTCTTGTGGATTTTTGGAGATAACATTGAACAAAAGTTTGGTAAAGTAAAGTATCTTGGAATTTATTTAATGTGGGGTGTAGTTGCAGGATTAATTCACATTTATGGTGATACAAGTAGTGTAATTCCTGCAGTTGGAGCATCAGGAGCAATTTCTGGTATTCTAGGTGCTTATTTGGTAATTTTCCCAAAAGCTAGAATTCAAACTTTCTTGATGCTTGGTTTCTTTTGGAGAATGATGCACATACAGGCTCGATGGTTCTTACCATTTTGGTTAGTTTTCCAAAATTTGTTGCCATTTTTTATTGGAGGATTTGGTGTTGCAGGTGGAGGAGTAGCTTACTTGGCTCACATTGGTGGATTTGTAATTGGATTGGCAACAGGTTACATCTACAAAAAAACTCACAGTTCTGATTTTACTTATGGTACAAGATATGGTTACAGACCCGATTATTGAAAGCATAAATTCTCTAATCTATCAGAAATTCTTATGCCTTTGATTACAGTATCAATGTATCCTGGAAGAACTCAGGAACAAAAAGATGAATATGCAAAAGCAATAACAAAATCAGCAGTTGAGATTCTAAAGACTAAGGAGAATCATGTAATTGTTGTTTTTGAAGACAATCCTAAAGAAAATTGGTTTCTGGCAGGAAATCAACTTTAATTATTTTTAATAAAAAAAGACTGGAAAACACCCTCCAGTCAAGGGATGACATACACACTATGGTTTTACAATTATTACTAGATGTAATTTACATAATAAGAAAATGGTACATTTGATGGTTGTACCAAAGTTTATCTTTTAATTATTATTCAAATAATTAAACTCATGAAAGCTGCAATAATTCAATTCAAAGCATCAACTGATAAACAAATCAATTTGAAAAAAATCATTTCATATATTCAAAAAGCAGCATCAAAGAATGCAAAACTATGTGCTTTTCCTGAATTCATGATGTTTTACACAAATGCTAAACAAACTTCAAAACAATTAGCAAGTTTAGCTGAAACAATTAACGGAAATTTTGTTTCTAGTATTTCAAAAGCAGCAAAAGAAAATAGAATTCAAGTTATAGGCTCATTTTATGAAAAGAGTAGAAAAAAAGACCGAGTATATGATACTTCATTTGTAATTGATAACTCCGGTAAAGTGATTTCTACCTATAGGAAAATTCACCTCTATGATGCATTAGGATTTAAAGAATCAAACAAAATGGTTTCAGGCTCAAAAATTACAAAGCCTGTAAACACAACATTAGGAAAAATAGGAATGATGATTTGTTATGACTTGAGATTTCCTGAAATGGCACGTTCACTTGCAGCAGCTGGTTCAGAAATTTTAGTTGCACCATCTGCTTGGGTAAAAGGTAACATGAAAGAAGAACATTGGATTACAATTAACAAAACACGTGCAATTGAAAATGGATGTTATGTCATTGCACCTGATCAAGTTGGAAATATTTACTGTGGACGAAGTCTAGTAGTTGATCCATATGGGAAAATTTTACTTGATATGAAAAAGAAACAAGGTATTGGTTATGTTGATATTGATTTAAACAAAGTAAAACAAACCAGAAAAATTTTACCATTACTTAAAAACAGAAGAACAGATATCTATTCTACTTTGAAGGCTTAATCTTTCTACTTTCACAATTAAAGTTACCACATTGTTTAGTCCATTTCTGATTTCGTGAATAACGAAAAATAATCATTGGCCATTTACATGCATCACACGGCATTTTTGTTGCCCTCAATCTTGCTCTTTGTAGTAATGGTGATGATGCTTTACATCCACCATAAAAATTAGAACAACCCATGAATCGTTTCCTTGTAGCTCTATTTCTAATCACCATCAATTCTCCTACTTTACATTCAGGACATGGTACAAGACCATTTTTAGGAGAATTTGTTCCAAGTATCATGTATTTTTTTTCTTTTGATGACCAAGAAAGAAACCCATTACTATCATAATACTGAATAATTTCTTTTTTGAAGATACTAGTTCTTGATTTTGTAGTTTTGACTATATGTCTCATAATTGGTTTTTTGATCTGAACAGTTTTGAGATTTGATTTCTTTGGCATTTCTATGATGAATTTACTAAGACAATTTTTATAGGGAAATGGGTCAGTGACATTTGTGGAAAAGGTTTGTGTTCTTGGCGCTGGTAGCACCAAATATGGAAAATTAAGTGAGAGCATTGCTGATATCACCACTCAGGCTTCAGTTTCAGCCATAGAAAGTGCAGGAATTTCCCCTAAAGACATTCAAGCATCCTACATTTCAAACGTTTTCGGAGTTGCTGATAAGCAAGTCCATTTAGGTCCTGTTTTGATGAGCAGACTAGGAATTCCAGATAAACCATCATTAACAATAGAATCTGCATGTGGCAGTGGTTCTGTATCTTTTAGAGAAGCATATGCTAATGTTGCAGCCGGATTTTATGATTGTCTTGTTGTTACCGGTGTTGAAAAAGTAACTCACACCGGAACTGAATGGACAACAACTTACTTTGCATATTGTTCTGACTTTTTCTATGAAGGTCAAGCAGGTGCATCATTTCCAGGTTTGTTTGCATCAATGGCTCGAGCTTACTTGACAGAGTTTGATGCAACAGAAGAAGACTTTGCAGCAGTTGCAGTAAAGAATCATGATAATGGAGTTTTAAATCCAAAAGCTCACATGCAAAAGAAAATCACTGTTGATGATGTAATGAATTCTGCAGTAGTTGCAAGTCCACTAAAACTTTATGATTGCTGTCCTTTTTCTGATGGCGCAAGTTCTGTTATTCTTTGTTCTGAAAAGTTTGCAAAATCCCATGGTGGTGATTACATTGAAGTAACTGGTTCAGGCAGAGGTGGTTCACCAGCTGCATTACAAGGACGTGAACACATGACAACAATTCCTAGTACAAAACTTGCAGCAGCAGATGCTTACAAAATGGCAGGTATTACTGCAAAAGATGTTGACTTTGCAGAAGTACATGATTGTTTTACAATTGCAGAAGTAGTTGATACTGAAGACTTGGGTTTCTTTGATAAAGGACAAGGTGTTCAAGCTGTTCGTGAAGGTAGAACCAAACTAAATTCTGACATTTCAATTAATCCATCAGGTGGTCTAAAATCAAAAGGACATCCAATAGGTGCAACAGGTGTTGGACAAGTAGTAGAAGTATTTGATCAACTAACCGGAAAAGCTGGTGATAGAACTGTTAAAGATGCAAAAATTGGTTTAACTCATAACTTTGGTGCAACTGGTGCAAGTTGTGCTGTTCATGTATTCCAAAGTGTGTAAAATGACTATTGAAGAACAACTTATTGAAAAAGCCAAAGAAGGCAAACTCTTAACTCACAAATGTACTGATTGCGGTCATCTTCATCTTTCTACAGCATATTATTGTCAAAAATGTGGCAGTAAGGGATTTGAGGATGCTATTTTTGAGGGTAAAGGCTCAGTTGCCACGTATACCATCATTACTGTAGCCCCTGCAGGCTTTGAAAAATATACGCCATATGCCTTTGTTGTACTTCAAGTAGATGATGCTAATTTGAGAATTTCTGGATTTATGCCAAATATCGCTACTCCAGATGATCTCCCTGTTGGAACAAAAGCAAAAATTACTGGTTTTGATGAACGCGGAATTCTCATTGAAAAACAGTAAAATAATTTGCTTGAATTATTAAAAAAAATCAAAATAGATTCTTAATAATTTTACACATCTTATAATTTTCATGTCAGTAGAAATTACATGTGGTAAATGTGGTGAAAAGATCACAAACATGAAAATGTTAAAGTCCATCAAAGATGTTATGAAATCTTATGGCGGTAAATGTCCGTCATGTGGACAAAAGCTTTCTACATCAGAGTTTTCACTTGATGTTCAAGAAAAATGATCAAAAATATCTTCAAATCAAAGATCTATTTTTAATTTTTAAAAAAATTGATCCTAAATGATCAACTTTTCATTTAGTCATAAGTCTTAATTACTCCTTTTCTTCATGAGATTCATGAAAGTGGCTGAAGAAGAACTAGAAATGGATGTCGATTCAGATCTAGATTCTGATTTAGACTCAGACTTTGATGGCGATGATGATGAATCATCAAATAGAGGTGGAATTTTACAATCTACA
>Ga0257117_1000461_pt1 | contig 32522 bp, 30 predicted proteins | sample SI112_135mmetaG_FD_190157 | JGI IMG/M metagenome (GOLD analysis project Ga0257117, IMG submission 190157) | Marine microbial communities from Saanich Inlet, British Columbia, Canada - SI112_135m | ecosystem: Environmental > Aquatic > Marine > Inlet | place: Canada: British Columbia | collected... | reverse complement strand
TTGCAATAGATATTTATTTATATACTCCCCCCTTCTCCTTCCACGGTTAAACAGCGAGTTTTTATGGCCTTGAAAAGTCTTTCCACGATAATTATATTTATAATATTTTTCCAATGATGCTTGAGTTAACCTTGGACTCTGAACTACCAAATCACAATTACAGCATTTTTTTAGCTTGTAATTAATAGCCCTATACTTTTGATTTGAAAATAAACTTAGGCAGCTTTCTTTACATAAAGGGCAGGTACTAATATTTTCTTTTTTTGAGAAGATGAGATAAAAAAACTGTTTTATCCTTAAAAATTTTTCTATAAATTGAGTCATACTATTCTCCCATCTTTAATTATTAAAAATTGATCTATAGAGTAATAATAATCTTGGCATATGACAGGCATTGTTATATTAAATGATTTTACCCCATACCCAATCATGCACATTTTTTTACCAATAACTCCCTTGCTATCATAGGCAAAATCATAACGATCTGTCCAATTATTAAACTGTGCCAAATTCCGATCATAGCCTTTTCTTGATAAATTAGCCACCTATATCTCCTTAAAATTAAACCTTTCTACTTTAAGAAAATTAAAATATTTTGCCATATGTTTTCTAATTGGAAAAAGAATAAAAGATAATTTTGTCCTTCTTTTACTTGAATACTTGTCAAGTAAAAATATTATTTTTTCTGTAATTTTTACACGCATACTAGAAAAATATCTAACTTTAACAGGAACATTATCGATCTTTAATTGCTCTATATATTTCTCAATAGACCTGTTTCTACTATAAATTCTACTCCAGGGCATAGGTTCTGGATTTGAATCTGGATAAATCACATCTTTTTGAAATAACTTGTTACCAATTAAAACCCTAAGATCTCCTGAATATTTATCAACATAATATGGATCATATCTATAAAATAATTTATCTAAAAACATAGGGGATTGATACGGACTAAGCACAGGACAATTAAATATATTTTTTCCAAGTTGGTGCCATATCCCCATTGCCATCCCTACATGCAAATCGTGGACATTATAATAATCCTTAGACAAATGATTGTTATTTCTTGTAAAACAGCCATCACCACTTGAGCCATACCAAATAATAGCCTTCCCATGGTACCGACCTACTACTTGCTTAATCTTTACCATATATCTAAAATGAGCAACATCAAAAAAACAGTCAGAGGCTATAATCTCCTTTACAATCATCGTATCGTCAGAATTATTTGAAACAGCAATAAAATCTTCTATTTCAACATTATTATCACTAATAAATTTTTTATTTATATCGGCATTGGGATCACCGCTAATCACTATCCATTTACTCTTTCTTTCAGTAAGGATAATATTTTGAGAGTCTTTACCACCCATCATTAATATATGCGCATGATCTGGAAATTTTTTTTCAATTTTAGTTATGTACTCTTGCATTAAACCTGCTGCCATATCTGCAATCATAATTGGATCCGAATACTCATTTGTACTTCTTCTGTATTCAGTTCTGGCCCTCATAATATCTTTATCAATTGTCTGAAATGTAGGTCTAAAAAAATCAGTTGTTTGAAAGTTTGGATTACGATTAAATGTACCTTTATGCTTAATTAGCCCAAATACAGAAGTACTTACAAGATAATATGAATCATATTTGATAAAGTACATAGGATATAAATAATTATCAACCACTATATCCCTTGTCTTATAAATACCTTTTGGCATAAGATATAAATCATAGTTTGATATGCATTTATACATCTTATCAAATACAGGAAAATTCATAGCCACTCCACTAAAAACTTGCAAGAGCTTGATTAATTTCTGCTGCTACACTTATTATTTCATCTTCATCAGAATTAATATTGATCCCAAATCCAGAACCTAGACCGCCATCAATAACACCAATACTGATATTTACAGATCTTTCAAGCAGGGAATCAGTAACTGGTAACGCGCCAAGTCTATTTGGGTATGATAATTTCTCAAGGTGGTTGTTGATATGTTCCATATTTGAATACACGTGCCATCCGGATTTTGAAACTGTTACTGTACCTAACATAGTGGCCACTTTTTCGGCAGTAAGCGAATCATTGAAAATTATTGTCATAATTGACGCACATTCCCCACTCTCGTCATTAATTACCCTCCATTTTTCTTTTTCAGGATTAATATCAATACGGCTTTTTAATAGATTTTTCTTATTTCTCAATGTTTCTACAATGGACTTAATTTTCCCCAATTGCGCCAAGGCAACAGCTCCCGTTAACTCATTCATTCTTAAATTAAGACCTATAATATTACGATTACCAATTGCACTTTCGGCACGATTAGGAATATGACCCTGATCATGAAATGCAAAAGCTGATTCATATAAAGATTTATCATTAGTAACCAACAGTCCGCCATCTCCTGCAGTTATTGTCTTGTAGTAATTCAAAGAAAATGCAGCAAAATCTCCAAAGGATCCTACTTTTTTACCCTTATACGATGCTCCAGCGGCTTGACAACAATCTTCAACAACATAAAGGTTGTGTTTATTTGCAATACTGATGATTTTATCCATATCACAAGAGTTGCCTATCATGTGTACAGGCATAATACATTTGGTACGTGCCGTTATTTTTCTTAAGATATCGTCAGGATCAATAGTAAGGCTCTCGTCAATTTCAGTTAATACAGGTACCGCACCCACTGAAATTACAGCAGTAAAACTGGCTACATAAGTGTACCCAGGAACTAAAACTTCATCACCCTCACCAATACCTAATGTTTTTAAAGCATTGTACAATGCCATTGTGCCACTTACTGTAGCCACACAATAATTAACCCCAATATAATTAGAAAACTCACGCTCCAATGTATACACTTTCTTAGTAAAGGCAGGGTCATCCAAATCGCCATACCTAAACAGATACTTAGAATCAATTACCTCTAATATATTTTCTCTTTCTTCTTTTCCAACTAAATAAGACCCCGGTCCAGACATAACTACTCCTTTACTTGTAATTCGCCATATATATTAAGACCTTCATATCTCCATGCATAATTATGCCTATTAAGCCAATTAATACAATAATCAATCTCATTATCTGACAAATGAATATATTCAAAACATAAAATGTTTGGGTAAAAACCTAGTTGTGATATTTGCCTTATAATCTGAGCATCATAACCTTCGGTATCTATTTGCAAAAGACTTAAATGACTTATTCCGGTCGATGCGAATAATTCTTGAAGAGAAATACAATCTACGTCTAATCTGATTACTTTTTCTATATTGCCAGATACTGCTTTAAGATTCTTAATATGCTTATTTATATGATTAATATCAAAAGATGAAATTGTATCTAACCATATATGTTCTTGTGAGAAAAATGCCTCTTCATTTACCATATAGAATGGCAATTTTTCTTCAGTTTTTGATATGGCATAGTTCTTTATAATAGCTTTTTTATTATTTTTATATGCTTCTTCAAGTTTCGGAAAAACATTAGGATTTGGCTCCACCAAAACACCTTTAACATTATTATTCGCTAGAATAGTGTACACATCGGATGACGATTCTCCATCATGTGCCCCGATAATAGCAAAAATGAAATCATTCTTTTGCTTAAGAAAATATTTTTCAACTAGGCATGAATATAAGGTTGGCAGTCCTCTTCCAATTTTTTTCTTATTGACTCCTAGATACTCCAGACGACTTTCAACTGAAGTTTTTCTTATAACAGAGTAGCCTAATAGGCTCAATAAAATTCTTATAATTCTTTTCAACATTTAGAACTCGACTGTAGGTTTAACATTCACTATATCTACATCTATGCATGATATTCTAATAATTTTTGCCTGAACCGGATCATCCTCAAATATCTTTCCAATTTCACATCCATTCAACTTTAGTTGCTTTATTACATTTGCCTTATGCTTACCAGACAAGGTTCTTGAACCTAAAGTATGGTTCCCTCTATGGTTGATATGCATAGGATTGAAGAAAACTGCTACACCAGATATCTGATTATCAATAAGATACTCATAAACAACATCACATTCATGGTAGCATCGACCAGTTAGAATAATGTCCCCAACTTTTGGTGTGTATTGCCCTGTTGACACAACACCATCAAAATCATAAATATCCATCAATATAGCTCTTTAAAAAATTCCACTTCGATTAATAATAAGTACAAAAATATGGTTGATACTAATTAATCAAACCTGCACATTTTTTGCAAATATCCCGCTCATATAGCCTTTTGGACGGGGTTCACTTGATACTGGACAATAAGAGCACCTCCTATTACAAAGTGTACTAAATTCAATTTGAACATTTTTTGGAGCGCTATTTCTGAGGAATAAATTCCAATAAATTTTACGAAAGATGTAATTTTGTACCCAAATAAAGTTAAATTTACTTCTTCTAGTTATAGAATGCAAAATACTTACTATACTTTTAACCAGTGTACTTTTTAAAAATTTTCTTTTGAATTTCATTCTTTAAAACCTTAATTTTCATATTCTGTAGTGGAATTATGATTAGAATATTCGAGGTTAGTTATATCAATATTTTCACGTTTTTGTTTTAGAGTGATTTTTGTATATTCTCGTCGTGCCATAGCATCACATTCAAACTTTGCATCAGAGGTTATCATATCCACTGGAGGCGTTTTTTGAGTCCAGGCACTAGGACCTCTAAGATAACCAACAATATTCATTTCTCTAGCAACTTTGCAAAATCTAATAGCATCAACAACAATACCGCCACTATTAGGCGAGTCTTGCACAGATAATCTGCAAGTCAGCTCGTACCTTGCACCTGCAAACCCATAAGCAACCATGTCAATATTGCATATTTTATTATCGGTTGCCTTGTAATCTCCACCAGGTCTCTGCATCACTGTTAAAGAGGGGCCAGCAAACATAGTCATACCTTTCGCAGAACCGTTCCTAGTTGTAATTTGCCCGGTTAAAACATTCTCTTTGGAGATTTTTTTATTATAAAGCCTAGATTCATCAGCCATATTTAGAAAATCAGTATTTGCAGTTCTTCCATTTGCAATAGACTCCTCGCCCTGAGTAGTGCCTGCAGCCATATTCATTTGAATATGCTGGGTAACCATAAGACCAGAATCCATCATACTTCCTTGTAAAACTTCGCTCAGCCTGCTAGCTCCATATGCACTTTTCATATCATTGCCAATAATTGTTACATTATTCTTAATTGCAAGCCCTTCCAAGCTTTTCATATTGTCAGTTGATATATAAGATGGCATACAATTAACCACACTCACACCGGCTAATACTGCATTTTCTATGTAGAATTTAGCTGCGTTTTCAGCGCCAACAGGAACGTAATTAAGAATAACATCTACATTATTACTTTTCAGTATTTCTTGGTATTTCTTGGCGTCAATTTCTTTCTCGGCTGATTCATCAAATGATATAGATTTATCTATATCGAGCATATGTTCTGCAATACCATCTAATGTTGGCCCTCTATATACAATGGCATCTTCAGAAATTTGAGTGAATTTACTACCTTTTGGAATGACTGCCATGTTGCAATTTGGACTTTCATATATAGCTTCGCTTATTTTTTTATTAACTTTTCTAGAGTCAATATCAAATCCAACAATAAAATTTATATCAATTGGTGTGTACCCACCTATATCTGCATACATCAACCCAACACTCTCCAAGGTGTTTGAATAAAACTCAACTCCTTGGACTAAAGCACTGGCACAAGACCCAACTCCAACAATTGCGATATTAATTTTCTTCATATTTTCCTTATATCAGTTTAACGTCGATATTTGACTGCATCAATATGCAGAGTAGGACGTAATTCAAAAAAGAAGAGTATTATAATTTAGTTATAATCTGCATCTTACCACTACTTATAGATTTTATTGCGGCTTCTGATAACTCTAAGGCAGCTAATCCATCGTTATGATTAGCCAATGGCACCCCCCCCTCTCTAATACATTTAACAAAATCTAACATTTCATTTTTAAATGAATCTTTGTACCTCTCAAGAAAAAAATACTGTGGCTTTTCTGTTTGGACACCATTTTCATTGGTATACGACAATTGAGTATTGGTGTTATTGTTTGCCTGAAGCATCCCTTTTGATCCAAAAACCTCAATCCTTTGATCATAGCCATATACTGCCTTTCTACTGTTATTTATCTGACATATTTTTCCACTATTAGTCTTAATAGTGACTGCAGCAGTATCAAAATCTTCATAATCGCCAAATGTTGAGTCAATCAAGCAACTTCCAGTGGCAATTATTTCAACAGGCTCATCATTTAATAGCCATCTAGCCATATCTAAATCATGGATCATCATGTCTTTAAAAATACCGCCCGAAGATTCAACATAATCTAAAGAAGGGGGCTCTGGGTCTCTACTTGTGATGCTAACAATTTGAACATCGCCAACTTTTCCTTCAATAATTGATTTTTTCAGTAAATTAAACTGAGGGTCATGTCTTCTGTTAAATCCGATTGCACATACAATTCCACAATCTTCAATAATTTTTAAAGTTTTTTTTGTTTTTAACACATCTAAATCAATAGGCTTTTCACAAAAAATATGTTTTCCAGCTTTAGCTGCAAGCTCCATATAATCAGCATGTGTGTGTGTCGGGCTTAAAATAACCACTGCATTGATTAGCGGATCTTTTAACGCATCATTCAAACTAGATACCTTGGCATTATATTTAATAGCTAATTCTGTTGCAACCTCAATAGATTTATCAACTATATACAATATATTAACTCCAGAAATTGTACTTAGATTTTTAGCATGAATTTTAGCTATCCTTCCGGCACCAATAATGCAAATGTTAATCATTTATATTTATATTTATATTAGATTTGGAATTATATAGTCTATTTACAGTTTCAAGTGAACTCAATCCATTCTTTATAGAATTGTTTGCATAAGTTTTGTTTTGGATAGATGTAATGGCATCAACAAACTGAAATCTTAAGTGTTCATTTGTTTTTTGACTATTTATTTTAAAAATCTTTTTTAATAATTGGTATGCTTTGTCCAAATTAGAAATATAACATAGACCTGAATTTGCAACAATTTTTCCTTTATCCCCATACAATTCAATCTTTTCAACTAATCTTTCATTAGGCATTGTAGTTAAAAACAAATCTATTTCCACTCCATTTGCAAACAATAATTTTCCAGTGAATGTTCTTTCAACGCCACTTCCAACACCATTTTCATTGCTAATAAAATCAGTAGGATTGCCATTAACAACTTCAACTTCTCCAAAAAACCAATGAAGTAAATCAATATGATGGATACACTGATGGATTAGAACCCCACCGCCAACTTTATTTCTATCAGATCTCCACCCATTGTTAGACAAATAATATTCTTCGGATCGAGGCCAAATTACAGTTACCCTTCCTTTATAAATATTGCCAACTTTACCAGAATCCAACAATTGCTTCATTCTACGAAAATTGGAATTATATCTATAGTTGCTAATTACTTTAGCCACAACATTATTTTTCTTAACCTCTGTATCAACCTGCCTAGCTTTTTCCAAATCAATATCAAGTGGCTTTTCAATAACAACATGACAATTAGATCTTATAGCTTTAAGCGCGTAATCTGCATGTAAGTTGTTCATAGTAACAATATCAACTAAACCACACTCTCTTGACATTTTGTTAAAATCCGAGAATGCCTTGCAATTATATTTTTTTGCAAATAGTTCGGATCTTTTTTTATTACTGCCATATACACCCAATAATTCCACCGAGTCCAATGATTGCCAAATTTTGGCATGCTGCATGGCAAACTTACCCGTACCGACAATACCAATATAAATTCTTTGCATCTTGCTCTTTAGATAAAATTAACTTTTATTTTCTAGCGTGATATCTTGTTTAGAATCCACCCAATTCAGGTCCTTTTTCCAAACTTTAGCCTTAAGAAAGTAAATTGATGAATAAACTGAGCACTGTTTGCACACCTCTGGTAACGAGTCTGATCGATAGAAGCTTTTAACAAACTCCTGCATACGTGAACCATAAAGGAGATCTCTAAGTTTCTCGACCTTTAAGTCACCAACTGTTAAGTCGGTCTCTAAATCACGTTCAGCACAAGCATTTAAACGTCCATCGGCTAAAACCAACGGTTTAGTAAAAGGTATCTCACATGGGCCAAACTTTGGATAACCATAATCCATAGTCAGCCCAAGATCCGCCCTATCTAAATCTTCTTGAGTCATAAGTCCACCAAATGTATCAAAGTTTCCTTCAACTGAATCCATTCTTACCAAGCCTTTATCAATACACTCTTTAACACGCACTGCGAATGAATCATTTTTGCTATTATCAGGAAAACGAAAATCAAACTTAATATTTAACTTGTCATGCGCTCTTTCTTCTAATACATCAAGAAAATATAAAATATGTTTTTTTACTAGTCTAAATTTATCAACTCCCATTATCTTATGGAATGTTTTTTGATCGTGCCCACCAAAACTAATACTAAGATTAATAGTGGTATTTTTAAAGTCAACAAGTTTGTCTATTTTTTCTGGTTTTAATGCAATAGCGTTGGTATAAAAACTAATGTATTTAATATTATCAATTGAATCCAAATAGTCAATTCTATCTAACAAAAACTTATCCGCCAAAGGGTCTCCAACAATTGGAGTGAAACCAATAGATACTCCACCCATTGATACATATTGATCCACAATATCTTTGAAAAAATCCATCGTCATAGTTGTTTTTGGTCTCTTCATTCTTGTGTATGGACAGAATACACAATCAGCGTTACACACATTTGTACCTTCGAAATACAAACTTCTAGGGAGCGGCGTATTAGCCTCAACTTCTCTTAATACAGATTTCTTATTAAAAAAATAATTAATTACTCCAGCACGAAATGTTGGATGAACCACAAAATTTATAATAGAGCTTAATTTTCTGTATTTAGTTGGACTAATTTTTTTATTAATATAGCTCAGATTTTTTTTAACAAAGTTCTTAATTTTCATGCATTATCCATTATCAGTTAATTTATTAAAAACATTAACAAAACCTTTATCACCCCAAAACCTCTGACAACTTTTTAAAAAAAAAACTGTTTTATCTTTAAAAAATTTTCTATAAATTGAGTCATATCACTCTCTCACTTATAAGTTGAATAATCTTATAAAAATTGATCTATAGCGCAATAATTATCTTGATATGTAGTCGGTGTAACTATACTAAAAGACTCTCGATTATTACTTTCTAAATAAAACTTAATTTCATTTAGAAATTTATTATTATAATAATCTATTGTTAAAAAATAATCATTTTGACTATCATTTGTAGAATTCTTCTCAGAATAAAAATGAATCTCACTACCAGTATTTATTATATCTTTATATCCATCCATTCCAACCACAAATATTTTTCTAGCCCCCATTACTATTGCGGTTGCAATCATAAGAACACCTACAGTTCTACAGCTCGCTCGTATAATTCCATTTTCAATATTAAAAGATGCATCGTGATCATTAAGATACGGGATTATTTCAAAATAACGCCCATAATGTTTTTTTACAACTTGTATTGAGATATGCTCGCCTATCAATACCTTGCTCTTATTGCCAATAGTATGTGAATAATTAATAAAGCGCTTCTTGTTAGTGAAGCAATGATAATCAGGCTGAATAAAATCACCAATATTATTTGCACCCATTGTTATCAGATTGTATTTAGTCTGAAGCTCTCCAATTTTTTTCCAATTTTTTTTTAATGATGGTCCTGTTCCCACAATCAAGAAGTCTTTTTCTTTATGTCTATTGACATATACTGGAGAAATATTATGAGAATCTTTATCTAAAGAAAAAATATCTTTATAAAAAGATCTTATTTTATTCACATATTGCATCTATATTCTCATTCTGAGTACAGAGGAAAAAAACGGTCGCTTATCATTTTACCTCTCACATATTCCAAATCAATATCTGTATCCACGCTTACCGCATCACTCTCAACATGTACGGCTTTTATTTTATAGCCTTTTTCTAAAATTCTTAAATATTCATTAAATTCGATTTTCTCTAAATAACTTTCTTTCCATTTAGAATACTCCAATAAAAAATCTTTTCTAAAAGGCACTACATGATAAGCTTTCAACATTCTATGATTATTGTCCCTAGCATAGGATGGTATATCCGTTCTAGAAAAGTACATTATTTCATCGTTTTCATTAAGAACAACTTTAATATCTGAAGGTGAGTTTCTTTTATTAAAAGAATTGACCAAAATTGAGATATTGATATCAGGATTGTCATGTAATGCAAGAACCACCTTATCAATATAGTTTGGATTTAGTAGTGCCTCATCCCCTTGCACATTAACAATAATATCTGCATCAATTGTTTCAGCTGCTTCTGCAATGCGGTCTGTACCAGTTTTATGTAAAGATGAGGTCATAATAACTCTCCCTCCATAACTTTCAACAACATCTTTGATTTTTAGATTATCAGTTGCAACATACACCTCGTCCAAACTATTAGAAAGCATGCATCTCTTATATACATGCAAAATCATTGGTAGTCCGCAAATATTTAATAATGCTTTTCCTGGTAGCCTAGAAGATTCCAGCCTGGACGGTATTATTGCAACTACTTTACTTTCTTTATGCATAAATCACCTTCCATTTTTAAACCAGTCTGTTATATCTTTGACATGGCTATAAATGATTGAGCTATCCACCTCATAGGTAATAAATTTCATCCCCATTTTAACTAATTCATCAATATCATTTTTACTCTGTGCAACAAATCCACCAGCATACTTGCCTAATTTATTCACTATTTTAATACCTTTTTCTATTTCTTTAATTACATTCGGGTGTTGCACTTCACCAGGGTATCCTAGCGCTTGAGATAAGTCATACGCACCAAAATATATAATATCTATATTATCAACAGAGGCAATCTGCTCTAAATTGTTCAAACCCTCTTTAGATTCGATAATTACAATATTAATAGTTTCATCAATAGAATGCTTTACATGCGACAAAATATCATCATTGTTAAATCCACCTGCCTTAGAAAATGGTGTAAAGCCCCTATCACCGTTTGGATAATATTTTGTCGCATTGATTAGCTGCTGTGCTGATTTAGCCGAATTAATATGTGGAGCGATAATTCCATGCGCACCTTGGTCAAGCGCCTGCAAAGCCATCCAATCATTATTCGCAGGAATCCGAACAAGTGGAGTGCAGTTATTTACAGTTTCACATGCGGAGACATGTAAGTGAATTTGGTCAAGAATAAAAGGCCCGTGTTCTAAATCAATAATTTGAAAATCAAGACCTGCTTGTGCAAAAACTTCTGTTACAAGAGGAGAAGCAAGTGTATTCCATGTTCCTACAACCACCTCTCCATTATTTAGCTTATTTTTTAACGTATTTACTTTTAACATTTTTTTATCTCCTGATATCCACACACAAAAGATTTTCAACCATTATACAATCACATTGATAGAAATTTTCTTTCCTAGAGATACCATTAAGAACACCAATATTAGTTCCAATACCTGTGCCTATCCCCATAAGGATGTCAACAGAATGGTCGCCAATAACGACAGCATTTTCTGGTTTGCAACCAATTTTTGATAATGCCAATTTGGCTAGATCAGGAGAAGGCTTGGTATTCTTAACAGCATCTCCGCCAATAATTTCTTTGAAATAAGACTTCAAGCCTAAAATATCCATGGTTTTAACAGCCCTATTTGTTATGTCAGTTGATGTAATAACTGCAGACACGCCCAATTGTTTTATCCTTTCTAACAACTGTTTAACACCTGGCAGTATTTTCAATAGAGGTAATAAATTTTTTTCAGTAATTTTATCAACATCTTTAAATAATAGCTCAATGTCATTATTGCTAACACTCTTAGCATGTTGGCACACATAATCTTTAATAAGGCTAACAATATAGTCTCTAGATTTAACACCAACTGGCCCCTCAGGCTTTAACTTTCCAGTTGCTAATTCTAAACCCATCAAGCTAATTAAATCTGTTTCATACTTTTCACACTCCATACTGTTACACCACCTTCTAGTGATCTTTTCTGCTCTAATTTTAATCATAGACCCCCAGTAATGATGAATGTCTATCAATGTTCCATCTTTATCAAATATAATTAATTCAACCTTATCATGAATAACACTGTCATTAACAAAAAGACTGCTCATTAAGTTCTCCAATATTCTCCTCTACTAGTTGCTTTGCAATAGAAACCCCTTTATCAATCATTTTTTGATCATTGTAAAAATCATCACTGTCAACCACTTCTTTGACTATTTGTCGTGCAAAAGTACCTAATGAAGCTCCTTGGAATTTAACACCTGTTTGTTTAGCTAACACTGCTGTTAATGAATTTGTACCACCAGAAAGTAACTGGTTAACCTCAATTTTATTTTTATAAATTAGAGTATTGGTTTTCTTTCTAAGCTTCATATTAAATCTTTTGTTTAATACATCGGCAGTCGCGATGGCTTGTAACGTTGTATTGTAATCATTTTCTCCACCGCTCATTGGATAACCATCTGACTGAATGATAAGTCGATCTCCAGCAATTTCCTTGGCTTTCTCCACACGATTTTCAAAAGCAAAATTTGATAAATGTAGTCTATCTAAACACATAGAGATATGATTATCAGGGTTTACCTCACTAATCATTTGCCATTCTTTCATAATTGACTCATCTTCAGCAACCGCTGCATGAAGTTCTATTTGCTCTGCACCAGCCTTCAAACATTTAGGCAGTAACTCTCTTAACTCTCTATCATTGTGCTCATAATGAATAATATCTGACCTTGGACATATAGCGCTACAATTACCACATCCAATACATTTATCCTTAATAACTACCAAACTTTTTGGTATGGCATCTGTAGGGCACACAGGTATACATAAATCACATTTAAGGCAGGTTTCTAGATTAATAAAAGACTTACGTACATGATGATCACCTGGCATGCCAACACTAACCATAATAAATGGTCTAGTCTGCAGATCAATGCCCATATCTTTTGATAGGTTAAACGCGATATCAATCCCTTCTTTGCAACCCCTTACAACATCCACATTAGCTGATACATCCATCCCTTTTGCACCAGCTAGAGTGTACAGTACTGTCAATCTTTTCACTTCTTCAGCATCTTCATTACCTGCACCACACACCAACTTAAAATACTTAGTACTATCTAGTAATGCTTTCATTTGATCAAATCTTGATAACATAATACTCCTTAGAAAGTATTAGACGATTAACGCCTGACTAATTTGATAAGTAGATGGTGTAATCGTATACAAATCCAAATCACGGTTAGAATCTATAAATTGATTAAGTATACTTACCATTTCTTGCTGTTTTGGATCGCCCTCTTTATAACCATCAACACCCGTCAAAGATATCTTTTTTACACCGCTCACACTCAATAAAGACAAGGCATACATTAAAACAAGGGGTTTATCCAAAACGCAGCCATTATATTGAGCTGAAAGACTATTTTTTTCTATTTTCAAACCATAATCTAATATATCAACATTTGATAAGATGTCGCATACAGTAGCTGAAATTTTACTCATTGGTAGTATTATGGGTTTTCTCAGATCTTCATATAAATCCATTTCAATTGCAATTCGAGATTCATGACAAGAAATATAAACATCAACCAAATGTTTTGATACATTTTGGTTAATATTCAAACATAAAACAATAGGATTATGTTCTTCTATATATTGTTCAATCTTGTCATGATATTTACTAATACTTGGGCCAGATCCAATAATTAGCACCTCCCTGTTTTTTGCCCAATCTTTTGCAGACCATGAGCCGTGTATACTTCCTGTTGACGTTGACAATGCCTTCATCATGTCCTTTAGGCTATATGAAGAAGAAGTCTTGTCTTTTAAAAAGGTTATGGCGGACAATACTTGGTCTGCATTATAACGCCCATCGCTCAGCATCTCTTGTACATACGTTGGATGTATTCCATGAACAGCAGACAAATAATAAAAGATACTTGAGCCCCATTTATATTGCTCTTGCAACTGAGAAAATTCTATCAGTGCCAAGGGGAATATTGCATCAGGATTATACTTACCTAGATTCTTATCTGTAATTTCAACTAACAAATTCTCCATTTTAGTATTGCCGGCACCACGCCCCATTCCTAATATTGTCGCATCTACATAACTTACGCCAGCATCAATCGCACTTAAGGAATTAATAAGTGCGTGCCCTTTATTATCATGGGCATGAATGCCTATGCCACCATTCCAAACTGACTTTATTGCATCAACAATGTGTGAAATTAGATGCTGATTCATACCCCCAAAAGAATCAGCAAAATAAAAAACTTCAACACAACCCCATTCATTTATCTGACTGACTATTCCAGTTAATACAGGTGTTTCTATAGAGTCAATTTTCATTAGATTTAAAAAAACTCGATATCCTAATTTGTCCAGTTCCAAGGCAATAGATTGACATTTTTCTATATCATTAACATCAGTTGCAATACGAACAATACCCACCGGAGAATCGATCTTCCTAGTAAAAACTGAATTTACCGCTATTTCAATACCTAAGTCGAACTCAATAAACTCTTTTGCATTAATCATAATTGCAATATCTAAGTTGCTTGGCAATGATAACGTCTCTAAATACTCATCTGAACTATATGCAAATGCGCCTAAAGAATTATTGCAAGGGAAAAACCGAAATCCTATTTCAACAATATCTATTTTTGCCTCTGAAATGGCTGATAAATATTTATCTACCGTAGATTTATTAAAATTCCAATCTACATAATATCCGCCATCACGCAATGTACAGTCCAATATTTTAATCTTTTTCATTAAAAAAAATAATTTTATAATTTATAAAGAAAGATTAGCTTTAATAAATGCCAACCAAGCATTTTTCCTTACATCCCAAGACCAGAGTTGCTCAACAATCTGTCGATTCATTAAGCCCATTTTTTTGGCAACCTCTACATTATCACGGAGAAAAATAACTTTCTCTTTTATTGAATCAACATCCCTATCAACCAAGAAGCCATTGACGCCATCAATGATCAGATCCTCACATCCACCAACACGAGTAGAAATAATAGGACACCCACATGCGGAGGCTTCAAGAACACTTAAAGAAAAGCCTTCAGAACTTGATGCACATATGTATGCATCAAGATCATTGTAAAAAGTGTGCATTTGATTTAAAGGAATATAGTGCCCCTTTTTAGGCATTGCAAGTTTTAATTGAATATTATTTATTGCACACGCTGGTTCGATAAACTCACTAATGCCTTTTCGCCAATCATGTTTATTATTGCCAGAAAATCCGACTTTGAAATGATTCTTGTTGCTTTTATACTTGTTAATATTAAACAAACTAACATCAACACCATTTAAAGTGCATGCAGCATTTTTCAACCCAGCACCTAAAAAAATTTCATAAAGTCGCCTACTAATTATATTAACGCCGGCGAATTTATTCAAAAAATTTACCAGCTTGGCTGGTGGTATTACATTAACATTTGGCAAAGTCTTTCTATCATCCCATGAATGATGGGAGTGAACTCCTGTTAGCGTTTTTTTTGGATCTAAAAATGTATTTAAGCGCTTTATTTTTCCATTTTTGTATGAAGCTAATAGCTGCCATCCCATCATAAAGACTAAATCATAATCTTTATGTATATCTCTTAGTCTGCGCTTGCCGTTTTTAATATATTCAATATCAAATTCTATGCTTGGATCATTATTATGCTTTACGAGTGCTTTTGCAATTGAATCATAAGCCCAATCAGGTCGATCTGCAACTAGCAAAACTCGTGCAAAATTAGAATTAGACAACAAAGAGAGAAAATTTAAGTTCATCTAATATTACTATTTAATTACAATTTGTTTCTATTATAGAGAAAAGGTCTAATATGTTTTAAGTACAAAGATACAAATATAGATAACAATTTTTGTCTTTTTATCCACTCTTTACTTCTAATAGAGACACTGTAATTATATCTCCCATAATAAGATTGTGCAATGCCTAACATTTCAGAGTGGATTTGATTAATTAACGGCCAATCTGTCCGGAGAATATATGGAGTAAGTGAAGAATGACTGCCATCACTATATCTAGTTAGTTTATAGAATTTTTTAGAAGCCATATCAATATTTTCATATGGATCAGTAGACAAATCATAAAAATGGGCTTGGTCTTCATAGTATTTATATATTAATTTCATTTTTCCTTTTCTAATCGCTAACGCCATATCGCTTTGTTTTTTGTATCTTGATTCGCAAAATGCAATATCATCTGATATCTGAAGACTATTATCTGAGTTTAAAACAAATTCTCTCATACGAATTTGAGACACTAAATTTTCATTTACCCCCTTATTCTTTCCGTTATATACAATTGCTGGAACATTACAGACGCTCTCACTCAAGTTAGATCCTTGCTTTCCATAACCCCAATTGCCGTGTTCAAAAAAAGAGTACCCATGATCAGAGAAAAAATAAAATTCAGAATTGTGCTGATAATAATCAAAAAGTAACCCTATAGCTTCATCTAGCTCAGCTACCCTAGCATCGTATTCAAAAGGAGTGATTTCAAGAAATCGATCCTCAGGTTTGCTAAACCCCCATAAATGCATCCAAACTAACACAGGCTGCTCAATACTCTTTAATTTCTCTATTAAATATTTGGCTTGATCTATCGGCCTCAAGCTTCCGTTATTTTTATTATCATTCTCAGTCTTTTCCCCAGTCCACCAATGCTCTGCAGAGCCAAAAGCATTAATTAAACGATGATGAATATTAAAACGTTTATTTAAACAGACAATAGTTTTATAGCCTAGCTTCTCATGATCAGTAAATAGATTATCCGGAAAAGGATTTTTTGTGTCTCCATATGTCTTTCTACCGAAATCTTTTTGATTTTTTCCAGTAAAAATTGAAGAAAAACACATGCCAGTTGATGTAGCTGCTGCAACCATATCATTAAAGACTACCGATTTTTGGCCAATTCTAGTTAGATTAGGCGTCAAATACTCTGCTTTAGGATTGTAAATACCTATTCGATCTTTCCTAATCCCATCTATTGTTATTAGTAATTTATTTTTCATAAAAATTTTTTAAAAATATCTTGTAATACTTGCCTATCTACTTTTACGGGATTATTATTCGCGCGCTCTAAATTAATATTATTAATAATAATATTAATTTCATTTTCTCTAAGGCCTAGTTTGTAAGGATTGTTTTCTAGGTCTAATTTGGTAATTAATTCATTCCAAAAATTATAACATTTGACAGGAGTCTTAAACCCAAGCAATTTATACAAATCCTTCATTGTTTTTTTAAGATAACTCACCCCCCTATTATCGACAACCTGCCCTCCGTTCTCAGGATAATTAATAAGAAAAAAATTGCCTAAAGTTAAAGCAACTGAATGTCCATGAGGTATATTAAGCAAGGTTGAAATAGAATAAGATATTGCGTGCGCAGCAGTAGTTTTGCTAATATTAATAGCTTTTCCAGAAAGGTTAGCTCCTAATGCCATAGCATCCATAGCTAGAACGTCCTTATCGCAAACTGCTTTTACTATATTTGGCAAAATAATTTTAATAGCTTTTTTTGCATAAGTTTTACTTCTTGTAGTGGAATTTATTGCCCAATACGATTCTATTGCTTGCGACAGAGCATCTATACCGCTTGATGCAGCAACAATTTTTGGCATACGGTAAGTTAAAGTTGGATCAATAATAACATAGTCAGGCAATAAGTACTGATGAGCAATCGAATGCTTTTCACCATCTATGTACACTACTGCAAAATGTGTAGCTTCACTACCAGTTCCGGCCGTTGTTGGAATGGCTATCAAATTCCTACCTTTGTTAATATTTTTCTTACTACTCCGTATAAATTGTACATTAGTATTATTATCACAATTGACTGCCAGAGTGTTAATTAACTTAGCCATATCAATGACACTACCACCTCCAATTGCCAAAATTATATCGGGATTAAATGATTTAATTAAATCCACTCCTTTTTTTGCTTCATTAATCTTTGGATTGACACTGAATCCAAAAAAGTGAGCTATTTCTACTGAATGGAGATATGATTGAATTTTATCTTTCACTTCCGATTGATGATAAGAATAGTTACTCGTAACCAAGAGAATTTTTTTAACTGAATTTCCTTTTATTATCTGATTAAGAATAGACAGTTTTCCACAACCAATGTACTCCTTTTGACTCATTGATCGAGAAACTTCATAAATGCCTCTTTATTTTCAATTGGCGTTAATGTTGGCCTACCTAGATTACTTCTAAAACCTTTTTTTACTTGAACTTCAAGAAGAGCTGGCCCTTTGGTTAATAAAAACTCATCCATAAACTGATTAATATCATCAATATCTACAGCTCTTTTAGCCCATCTATATCCGGATGCAAGTGCAATAGCAGGTATATCAATATTACTTGCTACTGTAGGCTGTCCACCAACTGAATCATGCGCACTATTATTAAACACTACATGTTTAAAATTACAGCACTCCATACTTGCATTAATAGCTAACGAGCCCATGTGCATCAATAAAGCGCCATCTCCATCCATACAAACCACTTGCTTATCAGGCTTTCTTAAGGAAATTCCCAATGCAATTTGACTAGCATGACCCATGCCACCAACTGTCAAAAAGTCTTTACTATGCCCCTTACCAGATTCTTCCCTGTATTCAAATAGCTCTCTTGAGGTTACACCTGTTGTAGAGACCACTATATCGCTATCAGAAAGTTTATTTATCACTATCTTAATCGCATCTTCCCTTGATGTAGGCCTATCAAATACCGCCTCTGATTTTAAGCTATAATCTAAAAAAAAACCTTTTCGAATAAGTAATGCACAAGGAATATTTTTCTTTACAGAGGTTGAATACATATCGCTAATAGCATTCTCTGTATCTATATTATTCATACCCTTTGTTAATACTTTGTACGGTATTTCCATTGATTTCAATAAGCTCTCTGTAACTCTTCCTTGTTTTCTATGTTGTGGTTCATCTTTTACACCGGGCTCACCCCTCCATCCAATCATTAAAATCATTGGAATAGAGTACACATCAGGGTCTGCGAGTGACAATAGTGGATTAATTATATTTCCAAGGCCAGAGTTTTGTAAATATATCAGTGGAATTCTTTTTGTCGCTAAGTAGTGACCTATGCCAAGTGATAAAGCATTACCTTCATTAGCTGCAATAATATGATTTTCTTTTGATGTATTATCGGTTATATAAGCACATACATTTTTTAATAATGAATCCGGTACTCCAGTAAAAAAATCTACATTGTGTGCCAACAAACATTGGAAAAATACTTTAGGGTTAATCACTTACTTGGTGCCAGGAATTAATTCCAATATCTCTTTAATAGATAAACAATCATTAGCTGCTTCAAGTGAACGACCATTCTTTAAAATTGACTGTGCAACTTTCAACATTGCAGGATATGACGACCTTAACATATGATTTGCATACGTAACAATACTAACCCCTTTATCAATCCATTCATCTTCAGTTACACCATTAAAACTTGATGGTACAACTTTTAATGGTACAGTGCGTGGCAACTTATGATATTTTTCACAAAATTCGAATATTTCATCAGGATCTTTCATTCTGCTATGAATCATAATAACATCTGTACCAGCATCAATATATGCTTGAGACCTATCCAGAGCATCTTGCATGCCAGCATCTAGAATTAAACTCTCGATACGTGAGATAATCATAAAATCATCAGTGACCTGTGCAGCTTTTCCTATTGAAATCTTTTCTTGAAAGTTTTCAATAGAATCTTGTGTCTGTTTGACGTCGTTACCAAAAAGTGAATTCTTCTTTAACCCAACCTTATCTTCTATAACAACAGCAGATACGCCAAGTCGCTCTAGAGACTTGACCGTAAACTTAAAGTGTTCAGTCTTTCCACCAGTGTCAGCATCAAAAATCATTGGGAGAGTAGTCACATCAAAAATATCATTAACAGACTGCATTCTTGATGTCATATCAACTGCTTCTATATCTGGCTTACCTTTGGCTGTTGAGTCTGTTAAACTGCTTGACCACATAGCATCAAAACCAACTGTCAAACCATTTCTCTCAACTGTCGTCTTTTCAGTAATAAGTCCACTTAACCCATGATGCACCTCATTCACTCTAATTAAGGGTTTAGCCTCCAGCAACCTTCTTAACATTGACAGTCTAACATTTGGAGTGGTGCCAACTTCTTTAACCGCTTCATGCAATTGTGTCGATGAAACACCTTCTGTATATTGAAACTCTACAAGTTTTCCACCCCAATCTTTCAGTATATCGATTACTTGCTGGCGAGTATGTTTTTGAACACCCTCCTTCCAGTCGTCACCATGTACAACAAAATCCGGCTTGATATCAATCAAGTTATCAGTGTAATCTAGTGACTTTTGAGGAATAACTCGGGAAACCCCTTTGATATTCTCTACAACAGATTTTCTCATATCGTAGGTCATATGAGGGATTCTTTTATAACTAGCAATTGCTGAATCGGTCAATAGACCAATAACCACTTCCCCTAACTTCGAGGCTTTTTTTATAATATTAATGTGACCGGGGTGCACTAGATCAGCACTCATTCCTACATATACTTTTTTCATTTTTTAAATACCTTTCTTTATATTTATTTTTTCTAGAGGGATGCCAAATGGAGTGAATTTAGCGTTATCTACTACAATAATAGCATTGATCGTCTTAATTCCAAGACTACTCAAAGCAGCAACCCTATGATGACCATCATAAATTTCATATCCTTGGATTTTATGCTTTATACCGTAACGTGTTAAACAAATAGGCTTGGTAACAAGCCAAGGTAAGTTTTTAATATTACACTCATTAAAGCCACTGCTTCTAATAGAATTTAATACATTGATACCTTTTTGTATCTTAATCTCTATCCATGATGGGGGTCTTTCATTAATTCCATTTTTGTCAAGATAAGATTGCCACTTCCAATAATCTAACTCCTGTAGCTCTTTTAATTCTCCTTGTCGAAGGAAGGAATTATACATGGAACAGTGCATACTATTTTCAATTAACCAATTTGGACTTCCATCAGAATCTAAAAAATATTTCTCAAGGAAGTCAATAGTACTAGCATCACTTACTGGCAGCATTTCACACAAAACAGGGCGCTGAACATTGCACTCTTTAATATCTACTTTTATTATATCAATAGGCTGTAATCCAAATCTTTTAAATCTCTGTAAAATACTTTCCACACCAAAAAAAATTCTTATGAATTGCTTGATATAACTATCATCATTACAAGAAACGAGTAATAGTCGCTTCTTCAGTGGTAAGGGTAGAATACAAGATAGTGGTATTTTGTAAAAAAACAACACAAATGACTTTAGTACCTTTTTTAAAAAAAACATTTATAATAAAATAGATACAATAACTAACTATTTTTTTTTGCTTTTAGCAAGAGGGTTCTATATGGATTATCATTAATCCAATCATGAGTTAATTCCTTATGCCACAGAATATCAAACTCACTCAACTGGTCAAAAGCAAACTCTTTTGACCAGCTAACTGGGTGTGTTTTATTTAACTCGTGCGGATAACGTAAGTGTACATGTAAATAAAACTCACCGCCAGGCTTTAGAATTCTATATATTTCAGAAATTGACTTTTTTGGGTTTGGGGTATGGTCTAGAGCATTAGTTGAAAAAACCACATTACATTCATTATTATTAATATCAACTTTATTACCGTCAAAATTATAAATATCAAATTTTGAGTAATTTAATTCATTATACTCATCTGCTAAAACATCAATAGGATATGGCTTTAAGCAATCAACATGAGAAAGTATACCTCCAAATGGTCCGCATCCAAAATCAGCAACGTGATAGTTGCTCAAATCACCATCTAATTTAAAAGCTTCTAAATATCTTAAATATATATCAGTGCCAAGACCTATGCCTTTCTCGTTCCAATATCTTAGTTCGGATCCTTTAGATGACACTTCACCTTTAATAACCCAGTCAGGACTTCCTGTTAGCTTGCTTGCTATTTTGATAAAAACTTTAGTGATGAATTTAATCATAATTCACTTACCTTTTGTATTTTGAACAGATCATAGTACAAACCTTTATTGCCCATCAACTCTTCATGACTCCCAGACTCTAAAATAGTTCCGTTATTTAATACTACAATATTATCAAACTCTGTTATTGCACTTAAACGGTGCGCTGCTACTATCACTATCTTATCTTTCTTAATTTTTTGCAAATTCTTGTATATCTGTGATTCAGTGTATAAATCAAGTGCACTTGTTGCTTCATCTAGAAGCAGTACATCAGAATCTTGTAAAAAAACTCTGGCCAACGAAATACGCTGCCTCTGCCCCCCAGAAACCTTTAACCCTCTTTCCCCTATAATTGTATCGTACCCATTATTTGATTTAAGAATAAATTTATCTATATATGCCATTTTTACGGACTTTTTAATCAAGTCACTACTGGCATTAGGATTTAGAAAAGTTACATTTTCACCAATAGAGCCATGAAACATGATGGAATCTTGAGAAACGTAACCAACTTTTTTTCTATATGTTTGTTTGTCAATATCATTTAAATCAACCCCATCAACATATATTGATCCATTATTTGGATGCTGGAACCCACTAAGCAGTTCAAGCATACTTGACTTACCAGATCCAGATGTACCAACTACGGCTGTCATTGAGCCTTTTTTAAAGATATGCGAAATATCATTCAATATTTTCTTATTTTGATCATAAGAAAATGACACATTCTTAATGTAAATATCATTACTTATAGAATGCAACTTTATTTTGTTAAGCAAACCGGAGTTTGGACGCATATATTTATTATCTTCGAGATAATTATAGACTATAGATAGATATGGGGTTATTTGAGACAACCTCATCCCTAGATCGCTAGCCTTGTAGAAATTCGCCAACCCACCCCATGCAATAACAAAATAACCAACAGAAAATCCAATATTATCCAGTAACTTTATATTTCCATATAAACTAGATAAATAAACAAACAACAGCAACCCAAAAGACCCTGAAATTTCTACAATAGCACGTGTCTTATTATTATGATTACTTAGCTCAAACGCAGTCTGTTCTCGGCTATCCGCTGAAGACAAGTACTCATTATGTGCTCGTTGCTCCTGGCCTCCTTGTTTAATAAGGCGAATACCATGGACCATCTCTAGAAATATTGAACCAGAAATACGGCTTTTTTCAGATGCTTTGAACGATAATTTTCGACTTTTTTTTCTAAGTGCGCCAAGAAAGAAATACAAGCTAACAGTAAAAAATAAAAATCCAATCGTGAGCATAAATGACATTTTGAATAAAACTATCAATATCAAGAACGCACTCATTGTTGCTACAAGAAAATTATGAACAAAGGGCACCAATTGACTAAATTTATTTATGACAGTATTTTGCATATAAGAAACATCCCCTAGACGGCTACTTGTAAAATAACCCATCTCAAACTCCATTAACCTATCAAAAGTGTCTAATCGAATTCTTTTTATAAATTTTTTTTGAATACTTAAAGCAAGTTTTTTTTGCCAAAACATTAAAGAAGATGAGATAAATATAACTAAAAAAATAATAGAAATAAGCATGGGCATAAACTGATCGTCTGGAACATATTGTGAAAATGTTGCCAAATTCAACTTATAGTCTAGAATTTCTAAATTCTCATTACTTGTATATTTTCCATTAATAGCTAGTCGAAAAAATATCATAACTAAAACTAAAATACTTGCTGCTATTCCAGATTGCAACAACCCTAAAAACAATAAAGTAAAAATAGCTACTTTGTACTCTTTAAGATAAAGGTAGCAAAATAAAAACTCATTAGACTTAAAAATATTAAAAAATTTACTGCGTTTAGTCATAAAGTTGTAAGCATAACTGTCCACTTCGCGACCCAACCTATGCTGAGTGCTTCTTAAGTGCTTATCTTGTAAATTGTCAGAACTCATAAATATACACCTATCTTGTTAAGTAGAATTTCTAATCTTATTATTTTGAATATACATAATTCCAAATATTGATAGTATTATAGTTAAATAAGAAATAATTACACTGGAATATAGGCCAATAGGTGTGTACTTTAAATTAATATTATCAACACCTTTAGGGGTACTAACGCCTATTAGCCCACCGAATAGCTTGTGAATCTCGAGTGGTTTTCCATTAGAGGTTGCACTCCACTCAGGTCTGAACATTTTTGAAATCATTAACATGTCTCCACGATAATTTTTATGTAATTTAATATTTATAACTCCATTATTGTTAAGTTTAATACCTACATCCTTACTCACTAATCTCACTATAGGATCGAAATTTTTACATAATAAACCACTATTTTTACAATCAACTTTCTTATTTAAATTTACATTCAGTATGTTAGAGCTTAAACCAACAGCCTCTGGCCAGAATGTAGGGTTGTAATAAATTGAAAAAACTTGTTCCTCATTATTATAGATCTCCCCAATAAATTTAAGTCCTATTGCAACACCCCCCCTCCCAGCAACAACAACATATTTAATACTCAAAACATCTAAAGTATTGCTATCATTAACAATCACATTATGACCGTCAATACGGCCTTCCATAGTTATATTGTGAGAATAAATACTATTAAGGTGTATCCCTTTTGGAGCAGCATTTACCTGTCTTAAATTATGAAATGCCCATACATGAGAATGAGAGCCATACAGGTTACTAGGTAATAAATTTTGTGCTACCGGTCCAAAATAAATTCGATCCCTTTCACTTACTCCAAGTTTATGTAATTTCTCAATTATTGATAGTGACTGCCACGGATCTCGAAACGACACACTGCTAATCTGTTTAAAATCATACGGCCTATGTTGAGTAAGGTTCTCTGTCCATGTAGGGATACTTACACCTATAATAGAAACTAATTGTACAAAGATAATCCCTTTAACAATATTTTTTACAGTCTTTTTTTTACTTTTTAGCCATTGGGTTAATATCATCCCTACAACAACAATGCCAAAAATGAAGAAACCATCCCTAAAAAATACATCTCTTCCAATAAAATAGAGCACTTGATCTGGTACTAAAAAAATCAACATAAAGAAAACGACCGCTGTAGTTGCTATAATAAGAACCTCTCTATTACGAAGAATTATTGCAATTAATGGAGAGATTAGCGCTATTACCACAAATACAGGACCCATAAAAACATCTCTTTCTTGCAGGTTAGAGCCTAAATATGGGTGCCAATAACTCTTGCCAAGAAAATCAACTATTCCATTACTGTTGACAGTGCTATTAATACTGCCTAAAAATTGTACAATGTTAAGATTTAGTATTGCCTCTTTAACTTCACTAAAATAGGGAATAAAAACCGGCTTCAGGAATAGAGAGTGCACAAAGCTGGTTGTCAACCAATCATAATCAGAAACCAACCTGGCGCTATTTCTACCTAAGGCGTCTGAAAATAAGGCATATTCATTGAAAATCATAAATATTTTAGCAGATGAAATTAAAAAAGTTACCATCCCTGATAACAATATCCACTTATAGCCACCAAGCGCTCTCTTCCAATTTATTAAAATAAACACTATTAAAGATAGTGCAAGTAATACCGAGAATGTCGGGTGACTATTGAGAACGGTAAACCCAAAAGAAAGTCCAACACCCAAAGATAATATTATTTTATTTGTCTCAACCTGGCTATCTAATAACTTAGACATTAAGAGAAATACTACCGGTGTCATTGACCAAAAAAACATTTCTGATGGTAGGAATTTGAGGAAAATCCAATCTGCCGATGTTGAGCAGGTTAAATATGTAATCACGCAAACCAAAGATATTCTTTTAGAAACTTCATAATGTTGACACAATAACCAAAATGCTATTGCACCTATACTCATTTGCACTTGATAAAAAACAGAAATCGCGATTGAAGGGCTTGTTAAGCCAAATAACAATACTAAAGGATGGTGAATTTGATTTGGATTTACTGGCATCGGCATACCGAGCCCTAACTTATCAGTCCATACTAAATATTCTCCACTAAATAGCGCCTCAGCAAAAGCAACGTTAGAAAAGATAGCTGTATTCCAGCCTTCAAAATTAGGGAAATCTCCAAAATGAAATGGTATTAATACAATAAATGTAATAAAAAAGATAGCAATAAAGTAAAATATATTTGTATTATATTTTACTACTGTATTTTGGATTGACATTAAGGTTGTATTTTCTCTGCCACAATGACTTGGTGTGTATATAAATCTCTAATTCCAAAATAATAATCAACTATTTTAAATCCGCCTCCGTTAATAATTCTATCTGCTTGTTGGCGGGAAGAAATAAGAGTATGCTCATCTGGATGTAATTCGATTGGACGTTTTAAGACGTACTCTAACGATTTTTTGACTATTAATAAAACTTTTACAGTTAGTCCATAAGTTGGCGGCCAAAATAAAATAATTTTTCCATCATCCTTGAGCACCCTACTAAACTCTTCAAGAATTAATTTAAGCTCTGGCTCTTTAAAATGTTCCATTACACCAAGATTAAATATCCCATCAAAATTTTTCCCTGTTGATGGAATGTTATCAATACTTCCATGAACAAGATTTATTGGCATGTTATGGAACTCTGAATATTTCTTAAGTGCGGATGGGGAGATGTCAAGAGCAGTTATTTTTTTATTATAAGCAATGTCTATATCCACCTGACCACTTCCACATCCAGCATGAAGAATCTCAGAATGATCTACAAAATAATTATTCACAAAATAATTAAGAGTTGGTTTTATAATAAACTTTCTATAAAAAGCAGCTATAAAGTCATAAAGCCATTTTCCTCTGGAAGTTTTTTTATTCCAATACTTGTCCCACTTTTTCCTTTCTTCTGTGATCGGAACACTTGATTCTATTTTAACTTCATGCTGAACTAAAAACTCTTTATGATGTGAGTGAATCCTTATAAATAAAGAAGCAAGTAAAATTACACTAGATATAATATCTTTAATCTTCATTTTTGAATGGCCGTAAGCCCTCTTTGGAAGATTAATACTCATTTCGACTATATCAACATCATTAGTATGTAACACATACAGACCTTCGAAGAAAAACGAGTATCCATTCGATCTAATTTTCTTAAATACTGCTTGTGGAATATTTTTAATTTTATAAACTCTAAATGCGCCAGTCGCGTCATAAGGAATTCCTAAAAAAAACTTAGTCATAAAATGACCTGTATAAGTAAGAATTTTCCTAGCAATATTCCAACCTTTTAAACTTTCTTTATTATCGAACCTTGAACCAACAACAACATCATGCTCCTTAGCCTTAATGAGAAATGACGTTATTAAACTAGGTGAGTGCGTAAAATCACAATCCATTGTCACAAGGTAGTCATATTTATTTTCATAAGCCCAATCAATACCTTGTAAATGGGCGCCACCAACCCCAAGTTTTGCTCTACGGTGAATGACATTAATTTTAATATTATTATTAGATAACTTATCTAGAATAATGCCAGTCCCGTCTGGAGAGTTATCATCTACAAACAACAAGTCAGCATCTAAATGGAGAATTAAAATATCATTTATAATTTTTTCTACATTTTCTAGTTCGTTATAGGTCGGTATTAGTATGAGTATTTTATTTCTATTCATTATAATTACAAGCCCTCCACTTCTTTAATTTTATTTTTAACCATAATTCTGGCCATCTCCCTCATGTTTGTCGATGGACTCCATCCAGTGGTACTACAAAGTAGACTATTATCACCAAATAAAGATTGACGTTTATTTTCATTAAGAAGTATTTCTTTATCTATTTTGACATACTTCTTCCAATCAAGATCTAATTCATCAAAAACAACTTCTACAAAGTCTTTAACCTTATACAGAGACCCACTGGAAATAATAAAATCATTGGGCTTTTCTGCATCTAAAATACGGATTACTGCATCCATATAATCTGGCGCGTAACCCCAATCAACTTCAACCTCCATATCTCCAAGAATAAGAGCGCTATCTAGACCTAATTTTATATTAACTGCAGTATGCACAATTTTTGCGGATACAAATTCTGTTGATCTTAATATAGACTCATGATTATATAAAATTCCAACACTACAAAAATAATTTAGGTTATTTCGAAAAAATTGACATATTTTCATGCCTGTGTATTTGGTTATACCATAGACTGAAATAGGATTAATAACCGATCTTTCAGTTTGCGGTGAAGATTCTGGCAGACCAAATATATGAGATGAAGCTGCATAAAACATTCTACTCTTAGGGGCTAACTCATGTAAAGCCTCAATAATACCCAACAGGCCGTCAACATGAACCTTTAAACTTCTTTTAAATATAAATGGATCTGTGTTTGGAGATTGTTGAGCAGAATGATGATAACCAGCTAGATAATATACTCGCTTAGGTTTTAAATCTTGAATTAAAGATCTAACCTGGGTATCATTCAAGACATTAAATGGGGTTTTCTTACCCTTGTAATAAAGATTATTCTTACTAACCCCCGCAACAACCCTGCCATAACCTTCTAATAGTCCTGTCAAAATTAATCCATCTTGCCCCTTACAGCCAATAATTAAATCATCAGCCATATCAAACAATAACAAACTCTGGTAATGGGAAAATAAAATGCCCTCCAGCCTCTAAAAAGTCAGATTCACGCTCAATAAAATTATCTTTAAAATGCCAAGGAAGAACAAGAAAATAGTCTGGCATACTTCTTCTTGCCTCTTCTTCTGATATGATTGGAATACGGGTATTTGGAGTAACCCTACCCCATTTTTCTGGATTCCTATCTGCTGCTGCTGTAATTAAATTACTATCTAGCCCATAATATTGTAACAATGTATTTCCTTTGGTAGATGCGCCATAAATATAAATTTTTTTTCCCTTGTTTACTTCATTTTTAATAAAATTGACAAGGTTTTCACGCATAGAATTAACACGTTGTTTAAACTGCTCAAATTCTATCATTCCATTGGATTCTAGAATATTCTCCCTATCTAATAATTTGTTTATAGATTTTTTATTTACAATATATGGAGAGCTTTTATGACATACAAAAATACGAAAGCTCCCGCCATTAGACTCATTTAACTCAACATCAAATACCTTAAGGCTTGCATCATTGGCCATATTCATAATTGATTTAAGATCATAGTATTCTAAATGCTCATGACAAACTGTATCGAATGAATTCATTTCAAGCATTGTTGGCATGTAACTTTGCTCTAATACCCACACACCATTTTCTGCAAGACAATCACCAATGTCAATTACAAATTGACCAGGATCAGGGAGGTCATAAAACATAGCAATAGAGGTTATAGCCTTTGCTTTAGTTCCAGATGTAGCTTTTTCGTAATTTTCTTTATTAAAAAATCCTTCGTATACTTCAATATCGTCTGGATAAAAATCCAGAAAATGCTCAACAATAGGGTCGATACCGTATTTATTTAGCCCAGAAATCTGATAGGATTTAAGTAGCGTTCCATCATTGCAGCCTATATCTAGCACAACATCACCTTCTTTAAAATTAACAATATCTTCTAATTTACTTGTTATTCCTTTTAAATGTTGAGACATTGTGTCATTTATACCAGAACGATATCCGTAATCATGTGTGTATAGTATCTCACTCTTAACTGTATCTTCCAATTGGACTAGCCCACAATTACAACACTTTACGAGCACTAAAGGCGACCTGGGAGGATCAGACTCTTCTGGCCAAGGAAAGCTACTTGTTATTGTTTGCTCTCCTAAATCTATTATTTGACTAAAATTTTCTTTGCCACATATACGACATTTGTGATTTTTATCATAAACTTTTTTTTTCATATATTTATAATCCTTATGATTAATAACGGTGTATTAACCACCCTATTCCACCTGGTAATGCTATTAACAGCGTAGAAAATCCATATAAAATAGATAACACTAGCGCCTCTTCTGGCACCACACCCAGATAACCCAAACCGACTATCATGCCACCCTCACGTACTCCCCAACCAGCGATTGAGATAGGAATCACCATTAATAGTGTAATAAACGGAATTATAAGCATAATTCCACTCCATGATAGGTTGATTCCCAACCCTTCAACTATTAAAATAACAGCAATTATGGAAAATAGATGAACCAATATCGAATAAAATAAAATAGTCAGGCCATTGTGGCGATTAGTTATACAGGAGCGACCCTCTTTTGATAGTGAATAAAAGCCTTTTATCACTCTTAGATGAGAAAAATTACCTGGAAGATGGTCAGAAAAAAAGAGTACCAATATACAAAAAGACCCTCCACCTGCAATAAGAAACATACCCCCACGAGCAATAGGATCATTAACCAACTGAACAAACAGCATTAGAGAGAATAACACCAGCACTACCAACCCTGCCATCCCAAATAGACGATCCAACAACACCCTAAGTGTGGCTCGACTTATCGTCATACCTCTACTCTTTAGATAATAACCCCGCACAATATCGCCACCAATACTAGATGGCATAGACTGACTAAAAAAAAGTCCTGCCCATAAGATTTGAAGAGTGTCTTTATAACGCATGTCAACTTTCTGATGTTTCAAAATAAGCCACCAACGGGCTGTTGCAATAAACACCTGAGCCGCTAGAACAACTAGTGCCATAATAATAAAGATTAGATCAGCACCTTGCAATAGTCGAATAGTGTCAGCCAAGTCAACTTGATTGAGTAGAAAAAGTATTAATCCAAGAGAAATGATTAATTTTAGAAAATTATTGATATACTTTTTTTTTGCATAGTTCATTAATTGCAGCACTCAGACTTATTTCTTTAACTCTATCAAATCATTTGATACCATTTCACTTACTAAATCTTGAAAATTGCACGTTGGACTCCATCCAAGTTTAGACAGTGCTTTTGATGCATCGCCACATAGTTCATGCAATTCATTCGGTCTATAATATACCGGATCTACACTTACAAGAGTGTTTCCTGTACTTTTATCCACCCCTTTCTCCTCAATTCCCTTCCCTTGCCAAATTATTTCTATGTTAATTTTCAAAAATGCAGCCTCAACAAATTCTCTTACTGACTTGCTTTGACCTGTAGCAAGTACGTAATTATCGGGCTGCTGCTGCTGAAGCATTAACCACATCCCTTCAACATAATCTTTAGCATGACCCCAATCACGCTTAGCTTCTAGATTGCCAAGATAAATTTGCTTCTGTTTTCCTAATGCAATACTTGCAACAGCACGAGTTATTTTACGAGTCACGAATGTTTCACCTCTCTTAGGGCTTTCGTGATTAAACAAAATACCGTTTGTTGCATACATTCCATATGAGTCACGGTAATTCATAGTAATCCAATATGAATAAAGTTTTGCTGTCCCGTATGGAGATACTGGCTTAAAAGGTGTATCTTCATTTTGTGGTGATACACTAGCATTTCCATAAAGCTCTGACGTTGATGCTTGATAAAACCTTACCCTGTCATTCATTTCAAGAATTCTAATTGCTTCCAATAAGCGTAATGTCCCTAAAGCATCAGAATTAGCAGTATATTCTGGTGTATCAAAACTCACCTGTACATGACTTTGTGCAGCAAGGTTATATATTTCTGTCGGCTGTATTGTTTGAATTAAACGTATAATGCTTGTTGAATCTGTTAAATCTCCATAGTGTAAAAAAAACTTAATACCTTTATTATGTGGATCAATATAAATATGGTCAATTCTTCCAGTATTGAAAGAAGATGATCGACGTTTAATACCATGGACCTCGTAGCCTTTTTTAAGTAAAAAATCGGCTAGATATGACCCATCTTGACCTGTAATACCAGTAATTAACGCAATTTTTTTATATTTTTTGATATTCCTTCACCTGCTTCATTAATGTCAACTCTTTAAGCTCATCATGCGTTACTGGAATAATAGCGCCTTTGTAATAAAATTAGAGACTATCCAATTTATAATAATTAGCCTTTACTATAATTAAAACGGAGTTGTGCGCTTATGATCCGAATTTATTTTAACCTATAATGAAATAAATAGTTCTCTTAACTAATACTATTGACTGATTTTAGTACATCTACAGCCTTAATAAGATTCATACAATTATGATGTTGTAGGGGGCAAGTGCGTTTCATGCATGGCTGGCAATCTAAGTCTTTCTTAACAATTAAACTTTTTTCATTCATCCATTGCGAAGTCTCACCATCTTTAGTCGGGCCAAAAATTGCCACAGTTGGCACTTGAAAAGCAGCTGCTACATGCATCGGGCCACTATCACCTGTGATAAATAAATCAAGATTAGAGATACGACTCATTAATTCTGGAATGGTGGTTTTGCCTGCCAAGTTTTTATAATTTTTAACAC
>Ga0257117_1000435_pt1 | contig 33949 bp, 36 predicted proteins | sample SI112_135mmetaG_FD_190157 | JGI IMG/M metagenome (GOLD analysis project Ga0257117, IMG submission 190157) | Marine microbial communities from Saanich Inlet, British Columbia, Canada - SI112_135m | ecosystem: Environmental > Aquatic > Marine > Inlet | place: Canada: British Columbia | collected... | reverse complement strand
TGATAATCCTCTAACCACTCTAAACCTTTATCCTTTGCTTTCAAGTAGTCATACCATTCTTCATTATGCCACATTGACGGTGATACTCCATTCCAGAACGGTCTCCACAATTCATGTTCTTTATTCAACCTACGACTATCTACATACTCACGTCTAGTCTTTTCATAATCCCAAGTGCCTAACTTATCCATATCTTCACGGAAGTAGAAAATTAAACTCATGCGTAGCATATCTTCAATACCAGAGTCAGGTGCTTCAATAGGTGTGTTACCGTGGATAACTCTCATATTGTCAATCAGTAATAAGTCTCCAGGTTGGATATTAATTGCAGCACGTACTTCTGGTGCTACAAGATAACCACCCTTCCAACTCTTACCGTCTTTAGTAATTACTGTTAGGTTTGAGAACCCTTCATTCAAAGAACCCGCATCACGGTGGCATGCCATTCTAGCATTTCTATCACTTGTAGTTGTGTTCACGGTAATCGTAGTTAATGTAGTGTCTTCACCAATTAAGAATTTCTTATCTAATCTATCTGCAAACTCTTTTTGTTTAGCATAACGTCCAGGAATTAATCTAGCAAATTCTTTATCAAGTTTTCTTGCGAAAGGATAGCACTTCTCAAACTTCTCACGGTTGTGTTCTACATAAGAAGTTTCTCTACCATATGGAATACGTGGATATCTGCCATAGAAACCTGCGATACCTGACCACATAGGTGAAGCATAAGATGTATCAGAAATCATATTCTTACGGATATCTTTAACATATTCAGTTGCTTCATCAACTGGCATAGACGCAAAACGTTCCATAGCAACGTCAAAGAACCCAGTATATACACCGAACTCACCCTCAATCTTAGAACGCAACCAGACTGACCCACGGGTTTCGTGTTGCTTAGTCTTATGCTTTTCAATAATAGTTTCAATTGGGTTAGATCCGTCGACAGGTGTTGGTTGACCAGATGCATAATACTCAAGGATATCTTGTTGGAATGGTGTTACCCAATCACGGTGACCAGACTGTTCCACTCTTGGACCTGCTGCCATACCTCGGTTGTTAGATTCAACTGCTGAATCGTACAAACCTTCAAATGCTCCAAGTTGTTCTTCTGGGGTAAATACGTTCTTACGGAATTTAAATGCTAGTCTAGATTCGTCCATACACTTCAAGCATATGTTATCGCAATCTTGACTCTTTGTCATATCGCATTCGGGTGGGAGATACACATCTGCGTCATTATCAATCAACACATCATAGAAACTTTCGTCTACATATTTACCTAATAAGTCGTCAGCAGGAATCATAAACTTAGCAATGAATACATCTTGTCCTTCATCCCCTTTATACTTCTGCCACGTGTTACCATTGATTGTAATTTCTTCCATATATACTCCTTGATTAATTTCGTCTCTCATACTATTATACCCTTATTTAGACAATCTGTCAAGTTTTTTGATGACATATTCCAAGTCAGCATCTGTACAATATTTAGACAAAGTTAAATCAACCTCATCTTCAGTTGGTTGTACAAACATCTGATTAGTATCATCAAACCTACCTTCTTTGATTGTGTTCATCCAAATTACATACTGAGCATCTATCTTTTTTCTACATTCTATCAGTGGGCAGACGAAATCTAATACAACATATTTGGTGCATGCCTTTCGGGATAACATATACATTCTATCTGCTTGACGATGCCTACCCTCTACACTAAAATCCCAGTCATCATATTCCTTACGAATAACATCAGCATTTAACCACGTAGCACCCAACTTATCTGCTAGTCTATTTGCTAATGTGGTCTTGCCAGATCCAGGCAGACCCATTATTAAGATTCTCATTTTCTATCCAACTTTTTCTTATTACGTTTTGCTTGGTCAAGGTGAAACTTAGATGCTCTATCCATAAATAGGCCACCTTGTAGATGGTCGTATTCGTGTTGAAATGCTCGAGCAGTAAATCCATCAAACTTGATAGTTTCAACCTTACCATCGTGTCCAGAAAACCTTGCTTTAATGATTGTTGGTCGTTTAACCTTTAGAAATAAGTTGGGGAATGATAAACAACCCTCTTCAGCAAGTTGGATTGATTGCGAATAATCTACGATGGTAGGATTGAACACTGAGAAAATACTCTCAGGGATATGTGGGTTTCCTATAACAAATACATTATAAGGAATGCCTACTTGATTTGCTGCCAGTCCTAAACCATTATGGGCAATCATAGTATCACGCAGATACTCAAATAGTACAGTTGGATCCATAGGTGGATCTCTAAAGTCAAATCGTTGAGTTGGTTCTCTTAATATCTTATCATCAAGTTTCATTATCATTTCATATTCGTCCATCATACTATCCTGCTAAAGTTTTTAATTTTCTGAAATTCAATCTTACTTCTAAATTTGTCAATCAATACATCACCTTTATGTGATATGACAAATACGTTTGTTTCATTACCGAGTTCGTGTAATAGTTTTAAGAACTCATCACAACCAGTTGAGTCAAGTGAAGCATCAAATACTTCATCTAGAATTAATAGGTTGGTGTTGATACTGTTCTTCATCTTAGCAATTGCTCGCCAAGTGAATAGTAATGCCAAGTCCAGACGCATCTTCTCGCCCTCAGAGAAACTGGCATAAGAAAACGCATCACGATACCTGCTCTTAATGGTTTCGTTGAACTCTTCATCTAATTCAAAATTTACAAAGAACTCAAGGTTCGCCAAATACTTATTAATCAATTTATTCATAATAGGTATGTACTGTCTGATGATTTTAGTTTTAATACCACCATCCTTTAGCATACCTGACGCAAACCCAAGCAACTCTTTGTCAATTGAATTTGATTCTTTCTTAGTGTCTAACGCATCCATATCAGATTTCAAATCATTTATCTTACTCTCTGAATGGTTGTCTTCAACACTCTTAGATTCGAGTGTTCTAATTCTTGTATTAGCAGACTTACCGTTATTCCTCATATGTTTCATTTCGGATTGGTGTTCTCTAATCTTTAATTGCTTATTTTGTATTTGTGATTGTAGAGTATCAATCTTGGTAATCTCTACAGTTAGTTTATCTTGTTCTTCAACCAACGTAACAATAGCAGACTCAGTTTCTGAAATAGATTTTTGAGTTGATTCAATCTTTTCTGCCTTAATCTTTAAGTCAATCAATTGCTCGCACGTCGGGCAGTTGTCATTCTTTTCAAAGAACACTTTACGTTTATTGTTATTGTGTGTCTTATCGTGTAACTTCTGTAATAGTTCTGATACTCTCTTAGACTTAACCTTAACCTTCTTCTCATGCCCAACCTCGTCAAGTAGAGAGTCAACCTCGTCACCTAATTCGAAACAAACACCTTCAGATGTATTATATTTGGTTTCATATCCAGTGCGTTCTGTTATGATGGAATCAATTTGCTTGTTCACATCATTCTTTAGTTGCTCTAAGTATTCTTGTTGTACTTGTATCTTATCTTCAGTCAAATCAATTTGATAATTGATCTCTTGAGTTTCCTTTTTGTTTATAGAGATACGATCCTTTAATATGGTATTCATATTAGAGAAGATTTGAATGTCGAGTAAGTCTTCAATAATAATTCTACGATCGTAAGACTTCAACTGCATAAACGGTGTGAAGGACGCATTACCCAATACAACAATTTGAGTGAACGATTTGTAATTCAGTTTGAGGATACTGTCCTCTAACGTTTCTTGATAATCCCTAGAACTTCCAGGTTGATTCAACAACGTGCCATTCTTATAGATCTCAAACACGTTAGGTTTGATACCACGTTTAACTTCATAATCAATCTTACCGATGTTGAATGTAATCTCAACTAGAAGATCTTTCTGGTTGATAGAATTGAGTAGTTGGTTCTTCTTAATATCTCTGAACGGTTTGTTGAATAACACAAAGCATAGAGCATCGATGAAAGAACTTTTACCTGCACCATTCTCACCAACAACAATTGTGTTAGGAGATCGGTCAAGTTCTAGTTCGGTAAAGACGTTACCAGTCGACAGTATATTTTTATACCGTAATTTCTTAAAATGGATCATAATATAATTATACCCTATTCCCCCTCAAAAGTAAAGTTATGCTACATCCATATGTATTGCCTCAGAATATAACTCACGCATCAAAATATCCAATTTCTCTTTTGGAACTTTATCTGGAAGGTTGTCAATATACTTAGACATAATCGTTTGAGTAGTTTCTGCTTCATTGATAATGTCATCGTCATCTTCCAAATCAAGATTGAGATGGTCGTCAACAATTTGAATATGAATTGGATCTGCCTTATATAACTTGTCCATAAACAAATCAAACCAGTAAGGATTGTCGTTAGTTTGACGAACCACCTTAACGTATGAGTTTTTGTATGAGTCGAACGGGAAATCTAAAATTTCTTCAATAGTTTTATTATCATCTGAGTAGAATACTTTCTTGAACATTGACACTGGGTTTCTTACGAACTCAATTTCCCTCGTATCTGTGTCATAGATATGATAACCTTTAGCATCGTTGAAGTCTGCCCAAGTCAATTCATACGGGCAACCTAGATACTCAACGTTCTTGGTCGTAGACTTGTGATGGAAATGTCCAGAGCATACCAAATCAAACTTATCGAAGTCTGATACTTTCATACCGTGAGGGTTAGGCATACCAACATTCATTAAACAACCAGCAATCTCTAGGTGACCAAACATAACTTGAGCAGGTGTTTTATCCATAGCGTCAATTGCTACATCATAATTCTGTGCGTTAATCCAAGGCATAATAAGGATATCGTGACCATCAAAGGTTAGTGTGGTTGGTTTAGAATAAGACTTAACCTTAGTCCCACCAAACAACTCATTCATAGAGTTTACTTCATTCGTGTTCTTAAAAGGTACATCGTGGTTGCCTACAATAACGTGTAGATCTAAATTCTTCTTATCACACACATCAATAAAGATATCCTTCATCTTTCTCAACGTAACGTAATTGATATACTTACGTCTATCTACAATATCACCCAAGTGGATAATCGTATCAATATTTCTCTTTTCTAATTCAGGGAAAAATTGTTTGGTGTAGAAATCTTCAAAGTAATCGTGGAAGTGCGAGCAATCAGATCTCGCACCCCAGTGTGTATCTGTGATTAAAGCAATCTTCACTTAACAACCTTTTTCATTTTTGCTTTCTCAAAGTTCTGAATAAACTCAGATTGATATTCTTGAGCACCATCACTAGATTTAATTCTTGAGTCGAAGTTACCGTTAGTATCGTGTCCTTGCATATCAGCAGTTTCACCAGTGATGTTTGCATTCTCAGTTGCCTTAAACTTAGTGTACAAATACTTCTTCTCTTTTTGAATACGTCTTAGGAATGCATAGTAAATAATTTGAGTGAAGTATGCGAATGGGTTTTGTGTTTTATCTGGGTTGAAGTTGTGCATATACCGTAAACAGTTCTCAATACCATCGCCAATCATATCCTCTCTAAATGTGTAGTTGATAAAGTTTGGTTTAAATGATAACCTATTAGCAATCAGTGAAATGCACTCTGCTATATAATTTGGGACTTTAGGTTTATCTTTACCTTGTTCCTCTGCTAGTTTAATTGATTCTTGATATGCAACCATTGCTGCATAGAAGTCTGGGTTATTTACATAGTTTTTTTTCTTCGCCATAATATTTCCTCTAATGAATACTTGTGTTTGCTATCTTTAAAATTTCTTGCATTACTCTACCTTGAACTTCTTCTCGGGTATCTTCCTTAATTCTCATTTCTTCTAATGAATCTAAATAATAATTTACCATTTCTTCTGGTGCTTCTGCTACTGCTATAATGTGGTTGAACATAATATCAATGACTGTCTCATCACCAAATAACGGGATCCAGGAAGAGACGAACATCTGCATCTTACGAGAACGAACATCCTCAGTCATTTGTAACTGTAATGGGTTTAACACTTCTAAGTCATAGGTGTCATCAGCATAACTCAATACATCTGCTAATACTGTCTCACCACTACTCAGTTTAATAATACTAATCGCCATAGTTTAATTTTATATTGTAAAGGGAATAATCAAATTCCTCTTGGTTATACATCTTAATCCTAACAGCAAAATGTTTTAATGTATGATTATGATATGACTTCCAACTTAGGTCGTCTGATATATCATAAAGGGTGGCAGTATCTTTACCATCTCCCTTTCTTAATACACGTCCAATTGACTGAAGATTACGAACCCTACTTTTACTAGGACTAGCAAAAATAATATTATGAAGACGTTTGATGTTGATACCTGTAGAGAATGTGCCATACGAAGCAATAATGATTGCGTCTTTTTCGGTTTCGGTGATTGCTCTAATTGCTTCTCTTTCATCTGCATCAACACCACCATGTACAAAGAATACTTTTCTGTCATCGTGACATTCCTCTTTAATCATATCATACAATTTCTTACCATGCTTTTCAACGTACTGGAATAGTAATAGTGTATTCCCTTTTCGGGTAATTGTCAAGTTCTTGATGAAGTTATTTCTATGAGTATTGCTTACTAGAAAATCCATCTCCTCTTGATATGTAGTTTTCTTTTGACGTTTACGTTCAGACTCAGGATATTTCAACACCAGACATTTGATTCTAAACTCTGATAAAGTTTTCTTATCGATCAATTCTTTAGTTGTAACAACTTTCATTACTGGACCAAACAAACCTTCAAGTACAAGTTTATTTGTTTGGGTGTCATCTAACGTTCCAGTAAAACCAAACCGATATTTACAATCAGTTAGTTTCTCCATAATCTTAGTTAAACTGTTTGCTTTGAAGAGGTGCGCCTCGTCCCCTACGATCGCATCAAACTGGTCAAAGTATTTCTTCGGGAGTTTGTATATGCTTTGCCATGTGGAAATAAAAACCCTTGCAGTAGGATGCTCCTTATCCTGACCCGACATTATCTTATGAGTTTCGTAAAACGTACCATCTGAATAATCAGTGAAGTCTGAATCCATCTGTGAGACCAAAGAAGTGGTTGGAACGACGACCAAAACCTTCTTACATTCCTTTCTCAAATAGTATTTTAGTAGTGAGTAGATGATAAAGGATTTACCCGATGCAGTTGGGGAAAGTATTAATGCTCTGTTCTTTCTAATAGCATGAGCAACTGCACGCAACTGATAATCTCTAGGTTTGAAACGTTTCTCAGTTAAGTATTTCTCAAGTCCATTCAATGGGATATCCATTGTATCTTCAAGACCATCGTGTATGTTTACTTGATAATCTCTATCCTTAGCAAACCTCTTAATATGGTCTAGTAAACCTACATAGATTTGCATAGAGTTTACGTTGAATAACCTTATCTTACCATCCCAAATCTTATTACGCACAGCAGGCATAAACTTAGCACCTGGAACTTCGAATGTGAAGTATTCTGATAACTCCATAGCAACACCACGGTCGCATTCAAGTTTCAAATAAACTTCATCCCTCTTGTGTATATCAATAATATCCATTAACCACCTGAGGTAAACTTCATCCAATCTAATGCTGACTTAATCTGAAACCCACGATTGTTTAAACTTTTAATAATTGAGTCTAGGTATGATACCTTTTCCTCTTGCATAGCAACCTTGATTGTCGATTCAATAAACATATCATCTGACTCAATATAGGTGCCGACTTCATTCTTCAATAACTTCTTAAAGAATTGCTCACGACCCATCTCTTGTAATTCGTGTCTATCTAACTCACCAAGGTAATACTCAAGCAAGGTTCTATGAGTTTTCTTATGCTTACCCTTTAACTTAATAAGTTGTACACGTTCACCCATATAGTATTTAAGATACTTGTTGTGCACCATTGGGATCTTAGAACTTTCAGATCCTAATTCAGTGTCATCTATTTTTGAGTCTTTGTTCCATTCAGAAACGATTTGTTCGATGTTCATAATATAATTATACCTTAAAAGGTATTAGAAGTAAAGTTACACTCTATAAAATTAATTGCCTTAAAACTTTACTTATCACCGATTTAGTAGTATAATAGAGGTGTGCCTCTTTGAAAAGGTTTAATCTATGTTATAGAGTTAATCTGATAAGAACGATAATTAAATGTTACATCACCAGATAAGAATTCAATATCAGAACCAGAAATATCAAATTCAACTGATGCAAGATTAGAAGGATACAAGTCAATAAACTTAATTTCAATATTAGGTTGATACTGAGAAGTCATAATAATTAATGAAGCATCAGAATATGTATCTGCCCATTTAGACTTTTGGTCATAACTGTCAGGGAATCCTAAAGCATTCATCCAATCAAATATCTCACGGTAATTCTTCATATCCTCATCAATCTTAAACTTGATAGACAAATCACTGAATTCTAATTTAGTTGACGGAATAGGTAGTTTGTTGAAGGGATTCGTAACACTGTCAATACGCCCAAGTGCCATATCTGGAATAGATGCAGCAGTACAGAAATAGTTTACGTGAGGAAGTTTTTGGATTGTGAATCTGAATCCAATTGGGGATAGTAAACTTTTGTTAGTAGGTTCTGTAGGCATAATGTGTCGGGTAAATTCCTTGTACTATATTTATAACACGAAAAAAATCCCTCAATTAAGAGGGATTGGGCATGTTGCGTAACAATGATTAAAGATCTACTTGCTGTTATCCATAAATTCTGGATAAGCAGAAGAACCAGTCTCCCACATATCAGAACCAGCAAGTTCTTCATCTTCACCTACTCTCAGACCAATAGTCTTTTTGAGTAAGTACCAGACAATTAGTGAAGTACCAAATACAAATCCGAAGATTGCACCAGTACCAACTGCTTGTCCATATAATGTAGCATCAGTATTTAAAATTGGAACCAACATTAGTCCCACAATACCTGCTACTCCGTGAACACTGATTGCACCCACTGGGTCATCAATACCCCACTTCTCTAGCAATGCCATAGAAATAGGAACAATCAAACCACCAATCGCACCATATAATGCAGCGATTTCAGGTGAAGGTGTTAGAGGATCTGCTGTAATAACTACCAGTCCTGCTAATGCACCATTCAGAGTCACATTCAAAACGGTCTTCTTTAACCAAAGTTTTGAGAGCACCATTGCACTCAGTAAACCTGCAGCAGCCGCAGTATTAGTATTAACAAAGATTTGAGCAACTGCGTTAGCATTGTCTAATCCTAAAATACTTAACTGTGAACCACCATTAAAACCAAACCAGCCCATCCAAAGAATAAGTGTACCTAGAGCAACTTGCGTTGTACTAGAACCGTGGATAGCAACGGGATTTCCGTTCTTATCATACTTACCCTTACGTGGACCAATTAGTAGTACTGCCGCTAATGCAGCTGCAGCACCTGCCATGTGTACAATTCCCGAACCTGCAAAGTCAAAGAATCCTACTTCTGACAACCAGCCACCACCCCAACTCCAAGAACCTTGAATTGGGTAAATCACAGCAGTAAAGATTGCTGCGAAAACTAAGAATGACCATAGTTTCTTACGTTCAGCAACAGCGCCAGAAACCACTGACATTGCTGTTGCTACAAATACTACTTGAAAGAAAAAGTCACTCATCAATGCGTGGTCTTCTGGAGCATTCCATCCACCGTACATTAATTCGTAACCCACAAACAAGAAGGTTAATGACGCAACACTATAAAGTGCTACGTTTTTTATAAGGATCTCAGTTACGTTCTTCGAACGAACCGATCCTGCTTCTAACATTGTAAAACCTGCTGCCATCCACATCACTAAGACTGCTGAGACAAGGAAGTACAATGTATTTAGTGCATAGCCTAAACTATTCAATTCCATATATTTCTCCTATATTGGAATTGCTACACAACATTACAAACCTATTTATAACACTGAAAAGAATGCGAAAAAAAACCCCAACCGAAGTTGAGGTTTTATCTAGGGTTTAACTAGTGATTACATTAAGTTAGTAATCTTAGTCAAACGGTAGTAGATGTTACCATCTCCAGTACCTAAACGAGCAGCAACACCATTAGCATCGTTAGTAGCAAATGGGTTTGAAACCATGCCGTAACGAGTCTTGAAGCCAATCTTAGGTTGGAAAGAGTTCTCACCAACTGCACGAACCATTTGTAAAGGAACGTATGGGCAGTAGAAGATACCAGCATCGAATGCAGAAGAACCTTTGTAACCCATTGTGTAGTAGTTGTTAGTTGCATCTGAGAAGTACGGATCAATGTAAACTTTGATACGACCATTCATAACACCAGCAAACGTATTACCAGTATCATCTACTTGTAAGTTGTTATTCAACGCAGGAGTGTAATCTAGAACACCAGCCATTTGAAGTGCAGAAGCAACGTCAGATGAAGTGATCATAATATTACCCTTACCACGACGAGTTGCTTTAGCAATTTCGTTAGCATCACGTTCGATTTGGAACATAAGACCTTTAAACTTCTCTACAGACCAACGACCATTAGAATCAGTATCTAAGTCGAAAGTACCAGCAGTAGTAGTGTTCTTTTGAGCACCTGCTACAGCAGAGTAGTTAATTGTACGAATTACTTCACGGTTAATCTCTGAAAGGATTTCAGCAGATAAGATGTTAGATAATTCAGTCTCAGCATCTAAACCATGTACTGCTTTAAGATCTTGAGCAAGTTCCATAGTGTATTCTGCTTTCAACGCACGAGTAACTGCAGTAACTGCAACTTTCTCGATTGAGAATGCCATCTCGTTGAAACCGTTATTAGCAGTATCACCAAGTTTTTCAGCATCAGCAGTAGACATACCAGTTTCAACAGTATAGCCAGAACCAGAAGCACGATCCGAAGGATCAGAACCAGTTTGAGCAGTACCTGCAGCACCGTTAGCAACACCTAATGAAGCAGTATTACCAGAAGCAGATGCAGAGAATGAAGTATTTGCTTCATTGAACATTGCTTCAGTACCACTTTGTGAAGAGTACTTAGAACGCATAGCAAAGATAAGTCCAGTAGGACCAGTCATTGGTTGAACACCAGCGATATCATATGCAATTAGGTTAGGCATAGAACGACGAACTAGTGATATTAACACTGGATCGAAGATATCTACGTTACCTGCAGATGCAGTAGATGAAGAACCACCCATAGCGTTTGCAGGTGATGCTTCACCTAGTAAAGTAGGGGCAAAGTTGCCACCTTGATTAGACTGCTCTCTGGCAGCGATTTCTTGGTTTTCTAGCAAAGTAGCAATAGTTGCCTTCTTGTGTGCATCCGTGATTTTATCTAGTTCAGGATGCTCAAGAACTGGCTGCCACTTATTTAGCAAGTTTGATTGAGTCATTTGTTTCTCCGTTATTTGTATTTTTTAAAAATTTAAACTTATCGAATACTATTTGTAATAGCACTCATATAAGCAGACATTTCTGGATCAACAGATGTTACATCATTATCAATTTCCAGAGGTTCATCATCTAGGTCTTCAGCAATTACTTCTTCCGTTGGGAAGTAGTTTTCCTTCAGTGTTTCAAGTTTTTCTACATAAGAATCAGCATTATCAAAATCTACACCTTCAGCAAGTGATTTAAGTTTGATTGCTTGTGATTCGGTTAAACTATCAGAAACATTTGCTAGAATCTCATTTTGATTTGATTCAGTAATATCTTTCTTTAGTTCAATGTTCTTTTCCATTTCTTCGTTAAGAGAATTTTCCATTTCTTCTAACTTCAATGCCATTTCATTTACTAAGTCAACTTTCTCTTCAGGAATGTCAATGTAGTTTTCAGTGAATAAGTCTTTAAGACCAGTCATAAAGTTTTCAGTAATTTCGTTCTTGATGCCAGTTTCAACAGCAAGTTCGTTTTCCTTCATCCATTCTTCAGAAACATATTCTAAGTAGTCATCTAACTTAGTAGTTAAAGACTCAGTAATTTCTGCTTTCTCAACTTCAAGGTCTGCTTCCATGTCAATAGTAACTGACTCTAAAATGTCATTTACTTTAGATACGATTGCAGATTCAAAGATAGTAGTTGCTTTAGCAATGAAATCTTCAGATAAGTCTTCACCGTTAAACATTGCTTTAATATCTTCAGCAACATCTACGTCATCAGTATCAATCTTCTTGATATCTTTGATAGACTTCTTCTTTTTCTTATCATCTTTATCGTCAGCATCATCTTCGTCTTCATCGTCTTTTTCAAAACCTTCAACTTGTAATGCTGCCATGATATCTTTATAAGAATGCTCAAGGTCTTCTTTCTTCATGCCTTTAACAGCATCAACCATGGCAGTAACCATAGCAACCTTAGTTTTCTTAACAGATGAACCTTGCTTTGGGTTATCTTTCTTATCTTCATCTTCAGGTTTAGCACCTGGAGGTGTCATTTCTTTAGTCTTCGGATCTGGTACTTCAGCATCCACACCAAATGATGCCTTCGCTTCCTCTAACTCTAATTCGTTTAATTCTTTTTCAGACATTTTTGAATGCTCCTATTAAAAAGTTTCTTTATATTAACAATTATTTATAATAATAACTATTTTACTTATTCAGAGAGTTTAGAAAGGTTTCGAAGATCTTAAACTTCTTATCTTCTACTTCTTGAACAGACATTTTAATCACCTGCTCTTTCATATTCTCTGCTTGCTGTACTGACCAGATACCATTTTCGAAGATCCATTCCCTTTCTTCCATAATACCCTCGACAAAGGCAAGTGGGGCACTTGGATCAGCAACGATATCACCAGCAGTTGCTAGATAGAAATCCTTACCGACCTGTTGTACACCACCCTTACCTGCAGAAAGTGTTCCCATGCCTCTTGACGAAACACCTAATTGAGCACCTTCTTTTATTAATGACTTAACGATAGCACCGTAAGGTGTTTCGGTCATAATCTTTGCTTTACCTACGAAGTTATCGCCATCTCTTTCCAACTTAGTAATCATATGAGATACTCTCTCTAGATTAATTGTCGGACCTTGTGGATGACCAAGTTCACCGTAAGCACGATTCTTGTCTACATATTCTTTGTTGTAACGAGCAACTTCTTTCTCTAAGATCTCAGTTGGGTAAACTCTACCATTACGGTTCTTAAAGTTACCTTGCATAAACACGCCTTCAATGAAAAAGTTATCCTTTCCATCTTCCTTTGCTTCTGTGATATAGTTTATATCCTCGTGTACTTCTGATAATAATCTCATAGTTATGCTCCGTTCTCTGCAACTGCCGTAGCATAAGTTGCAGCATTACAAATTATAGTATCATTAGGACGTTTACGAATAACTAATGAACCGTTTGCTGGGATTCTGATTGTAACAGAACCACCTGCGTAATTTCCATTCTGACCGTTACCGTTATCGATAGCAGTGTTAGCAACCGTTAAAGTTCTAGCAGTACCGTCGTTAGCAATATAAACAGCAGTTGCTTTATATACGTTAGTTGCTGATCCTGTTGCTACTGTATTTGCTAATGGTTTCATATTATGCCTTATGTACGATGTCTAACACTTTCATCAATCCAGCAGGATCTTTGTTTAGTGTAGCAATTGCTTTCTTCTTATTATTAGGGTTGAGTTTATTTAAAACTGTAACGATTTGTTTAGCAGTTCCCATATCAACTGTTTCTTGTTTACCGTTGGCAAATTTAACCTTTCCTGATGAATTCTTTGATGCAAGTGTTTTAACAATAGTTTGTAAGTCAGACCAAGCATCTTCATTAACTTCAACTGATTCGTTCTGTGACTTTTCTCTTTCAATACATGCTTTAAGTTTGTCTTGTAATGCGCCAGCATTAGGACTATCGTTTTCAGATGCCTTATCATATGCTTCTTTCTCATTACTACATGCACAAACTTCTTCACCAATTAACCCTGACTTAGAAAACTTATCTAATTTAGTTTTCAACCATTTTTTATCTAGTTTGTTTCCAGGAATACCAACTGAAGTTTCACCATTACCAGTGAAATATGCTACATACTCACCATCATTGTATAAGAATGCACGTACACGAGCACTTCCTTTCTTTAAATCAAAAACTTGTTTATACGATTTCTCATTAAGTTCAACATCTTCATTAATACCTTTGATAGAACCATCAAACTGATGATCACCAGCAACAGGGTGCTTAGTGTGAGTCATTTTATGTGTATTTTTAAAGTCTTCCTCACCCTTAGAACGGGGTTTGATATCCTTTACTTCATCATCACTATCTTTCGGTGCGACGTAGTCTTGGGCAATAGACCCTTCGTTAATAAAACTTTTAAATGTCTTCATCTTGACTGTCCTCTATATCGTTCATAAAATTAGCAGCAACTTCGTGTTTCTTAATTGCAACTGAATCTTTAATTTTGTCCATTAAAAGAGAACCTACCGTATCCTTAAATTGTGATGCATTACCATCACCTGCCATTGATACTGCATCATTCATAGTGTATTCGCTCATATAATTCTCCTTTTGAATATTTATAATATTTAGAAGTCCTCATCTTCTTCTTCACCCTCTTCAGGTGCTTCTGCTTCAATCTGCTTATCAATCTGTTTAATATCATCTTCACTCTGTTTAAGAACTTCAGTTCTAATCCATTCGGTGGAGTAATACTTACCAGTGTATTCATCAACATCACGTAATAGTGATAGACGTTCTCTAAGCACTTCACCTTCTTTAAGTTCGGCGAAGTAGTTATCTTCCATAAAATCGTAATTGATAGAGTCTTTCATCTCTAACCATTCTGCTTTAGTGATAACACCTTTTAATAGTAATTGCTTCTCAAGGATGATATTAAATAACTCAGAGAACCTAGTTCTAAGACGTTTGATGAATTTGCTAAACTTTAACTCATCTCTAGTAATTTCGTTAGCACGACCCATATTAAACTGTGCTTCTGATTCCAGTCTAGTTGATGGAACATTTAACGATTCGTATAGTTTCTTACGGAAATATAATACATCATCTAATTCACCAAGGTTCTGACCTGAAGGAAGTGTAGTAATCTCAGTACCACGACCACCCTCACGTCTAGGCAACCAGTAATCCTCAAGCATAGTCATAAACTTACGATCGTCTTTCACTTCACCAGTGTTTGCGTCGTACACAAGTTTATTCTTATGCTTCGCCATCATATCTCTTAGATATTGTTCTGCTTTACCCTTCGGCAAGTTACCAACATCAATATAGAAGATTCTGCGTTCTGGAGCACGAGCAAGTCGGTAGATAACCGTTGCGTCTTCCAGCATGCGTAATTGGTTTAATGGTTTGATTGCTTTATGTAGATGCCCCAATACAGCAGAATTGTCACCGTTCAATATACCTGAATGAACATAAGCAATTGAATCAGTAGCAATCTTAACACCCTCGTTACCTGCTTTAACACCTTTAGGTGAGTAGATATAATATTCGTTGTACTTCTTATTGAATATGTTTTTAGAGTTAAGAGGTGCTTCTTTCTGACGTTTCTCTGCACGTACCTTTTTAATTCTACGTGGATCGATGTAACGAATCTCTTGAATACCTTCTTTAGTTTTCTTTGTATCAATCATTAGATGATAATACAAACGACCATCTACATACCATTTACTAAAAATGTCATATGCTTTGGTATTGAATTGTAGAAGTTTTAGGATGCCTTCATACTCTTCACGAATACGATCCTTAACTTCGTCTGGTTGGTTTACGTCATCTAGAACAATTTCAACTGGAGAACCGTCTTCATCACTAATGATTGCTTCATTAATAACATCATCAACTGCACGTTGACACTCAGGTTGTTGTGACATATCCCTATACTTAGTAATAAGGACTGTCTCAGTCTTAGTGGATTGCTCCATATCAATAGACGTACCAAAGAATCCACCTTCGGTGACTGCAACTGCAGCATCGTCGTTAGTGGGTGGTGCGAATGATTGAATTGAAGGAGGGGTTTCCTCCTTTTTGCCGATTGAATAACCGAATAAGTCGATAGCCATATTTTTCTCTCTTATAATAAAAAGGGTATATGTATATTTATATACCCTGGAATCACTTTAAACGGTATTAGATACCGCCAGCATCGCCAGTTGAACCACCAACAACTTCCCAGTAATCATACTGGAATGTTACAGTGTACTCTTCAATTCCTTCAGTTTCCCATGATAGGTCAATTGTAGAAACTTCAGAAGGATAGAGACCAACAAAGTTATATGTTCTTAAAACTTCACCAGTCTTACTAAACTGTGTTACTTGTGCATTAGACTTATATAATGATGGGGCAGAACCACCAGCAGTTCTCAAGTTACCTTGAGCAGAGTTGATTGCGTTTGACCACTTCTCAAGATTATTTCTAATCGCGAAGTCTTCATCATTGATAATAGTCGGTGTCCATTCTGCATAAGTTCTGTTACCTGCTAACTTGATTTGACGACCGAAGTATGGAACTTCGATTGTACCTAAAGTTGAGGCAGGAATTTGAGCAGACTTAACCATAAATGGAACTTGAACATCGGCAGCACCGTCAATCGGGTTAGTGATTGTTACCTCGAATAGAGCATTTCTTGCTCCACCCTCTTTTAGTGCACCCGAAAACGAATTTACATTAAATGCCATATTATTTCTCCTTTATATTCTATTTAGGTTGAACGTCCAACAATCTCAGAGAACTCTACACCAGATCTAACTGCAACAAAGTTTAACTGAATAAAGTTGATAGAACGAGAAGGTTTAACATAAATATCACCTACAAACTCATTTCTTTCAATAACACCAGTAGTATTATTTGAAGTATCACAAACTACTTTAAAGTCTGTAATACCACGTCTACCTTGTACATCTCTTAAGAATGGTTCAACTAAGTTTCTAAACTGAGCACGAGTAAAGTCATCATTGAATTCAAACATAGTGAATTTAGATGCAGTACTAACTGCTTTCTCAAGAACAATAAACAATCTACGAACGTTAATACGGTCAAATGCAGATGGTTTAGATAACATAGTCTTATCACCATATAATACAGTACCCTGTCCAGGGAATGTAGTTACAGGGTTAATACCTTTCTTATATAATTGATCACGATCTGCCTTAGTTGGATTGTATGCTAAACGTACAACGTTCTTAACGTTACCACGATTAAATCCAGCAGGAGAGAACCATGGGTCACGAGTTGAATCGGTTTGAACCATTAGACCTGCTGTATCAGCATTCAATGGCACATAACGGTAAACATCGTTATACTTGTCATATTGGTATTTCCAACCTGAGTCCATAACTGCATATGAAGAAGATGTTAAACTATCTCTAAACGAAATAATGTCATCACGTTCTTTACCTTCATAACCATTGTTATTAACAACATCAGCACGTTCAGGTGAGATGACTGCTAAACAGTCTTTACGAACCTCAGCAACGTTAGTGATTATATGTTCTGCTGTAGTCGCATCAGCACTAGAACCTAGAATTAACGAGATATCTACATCTTCAGCAGACTTAAACTTATCATAACCAGCAATCCTTTGAGCAGAAGAAGGTGTTAAACCATCTTTACCGTTAGTCATACTAGAAGATACTGGAAGAGCATTACCAGCAAACGTTAAACCAGATGCTTTCTTACCACTGTTAGTTAAACTTGAGTTATGAGCACCAAACCAAATATTACTTGATTGTTGATTGATAACAGTTTTGTAGTAATTGCTAGCACCTTGATCAGTCTTAGCATCAGTTGCAACCGATAAACCTTCATATACTTCTAGAACTGAACCAGAAGCACCAGTGATAACACCGTCTTCATCAGCAACAGCAACGTGTACTTCATCAGTAACACCACTTACATCAGTGGCAAAAGTAGAAGTGCCTGGAGCAGAATCAAAGTTATTTGAGAATTCCCAACGTCTAGTAATGTCAGTAGTATAATTTGATACTGTATTACCAGTGTAGTTAGAAGTCAATGTAACTGTGTTACCTGACACTGTCTTAACTTTTCTTTGTTCCTTATCTGGACCAAGTAAAAGAATATCACCAACTACGAAAGATGTTTCAGTATTTGAAGCACCAATACCACTACCAGCGAGAGAGACAGTATCACTGTTTCTAGTAGCATAGTAACTTGTAGCAACCGTGGATTCCCATGCTGCTGCAGTTTGACATACAGATACCTTTAATGAATTACCTAATTCACCAGGATACTTAGCAACCCAGTCACCGTGAAGTGATTGATTAGCATATGTTTCATTGTAATAGTCTTCACCTTCAACATAAGTACCAACTGTACCTGAAGTAGCATTGTTAGCACCATTTACTACACGAACCGTGTATAATGCACTACCATATGAAAGAAAGTTTGCTGCAGTGAAAAAATCATCTGCAGTATTTGCGTTAGGTTTGTTGAAAATGTCTACTAAACGATCTTCAGTATCAACTAAAACACGTTGATTAACTGGACCCCAACTAAAATGACCTGCGATTGCACCTTCTGTGGTGCTTACTGCTGGTACGACTGTTGTAAGATCGGTTTCGCTTACATTAACACCTGGACTTACTTGGAAAGGCATATTAGGTTCTCCTGTGTTTGCTTTTTAATTTGATTCTATGCTTTTATTTATAATATAATAGTATTTACCATCCCGAGTCAAATCTATCCTCAGAACTGTTCATCCAATCATTATGTTGTGGAAGTTCAATTATGTCATCTTCTACAATACCATCATCTACAATACCGAAAGGCAATAAATCACTCATCAATTCTTCTTCTGTTCTTTCTCTTAGTTTAGATAAGGTTTGAATATCTGTTATATCTTTAAAGTATGCTTGGTTACTTAACCATGCAAATAATACAAGACACATAACTAAGTCGTCGTGAGTTCCTGACTCTGCCTCATACGAACTGCCTTTCCTTGAGAATCTAGATAACTCTTCAATTGTATTGTGGTCGTTAATAATTAATTGCTCTTGTTCAACTAATAACTTTAAGATTGAACAACCAATACTCTTAACAGTCTTAGTTGTCCTTATACCTTTATCAACACCTTTACTGAAACCAGCTGAGATTCTTCTTCCTGCACGTCCAGCACTTTCAGTGAATAGAATATTCTCATATTCAAATTCGTAGTGTAATAACTCAGACACCTGCTCACCAATATCATTAATCTCAATTAAACAAGTTGCCTCATTATATAACATAGCAGTTCTATATATGATTTCGGCATATTCAACAGGTGTCACAAAGTTATCTCTGAATACACACACCTGTTTATATGGCATTTCAGATACATCTATAATTTGGAATGCTGAGTAATCTAAACCTTTACCTCTTGACACATCCACTACACATGCATATGCATGGTCTTTCTCAGGTTCAACATACATCGAAATGCCTTGTCCTTCTTTAATAGGTGTCAATGATACAAGTGTTTTTAGTTTGCCACCATCAATTAAGGTATTAGAACTACCAAGGAATTGGCACGAATACTCTTGTGCAAACTTCTGTGTGTCAAAATCCATAGCAGCAAGAGTTTCCTGCTTCCATTCAGCATCACGTCCAGGAACTTTCTGCCAAGGAACTTCAACAAATTTAAATCCGTTAGTGCCTTCCTTAGCACCACTACAAGTTTTATGAAAATGATTTAAACCATTTGGTGTAGAAGTATATAATGTCTTAGTAGTTTTACCAGACGAAATTGTAGGTAGTACCGCACTAGAAAACTCTTCCCAATTTTCAACAAAGGCTGCCTCATCAATGTATAGAAATGATACTGACTTACCACGAATAGCACTCGAGGAAGTAGCCGCTGCAACAATCTTAGAACCATTTTCAAATTCAACAGAACCTTTATTCCATTCTACAACACCTTGCTGTAACCATTTAGGTAATGCTTCATATGCAATCTTAATACGGTCAAGGATTTCTCTAGCACTGTCACCTTTATTAGCAAGTAATGCTATGAGTTTATGTTCGTTGAATAGAACGTAGTGTAGAATAACTGCAGCAGCAACAGTAGTTTTACCTGCCTGACGAGATGTAACAACAGCAACCCTTCGGTTGTCTGTGATGAGTTTTGTAATCTCTTTCTGATACTCATACATTTTAATGGGGATTAACCCGTGATCGACATGCACGATCTTAATGTATTCCTCAGCAAAGTATATAGGATCCTCAGCACACTTTAAGTACTCTTTTAACCGTTTCTTAGTCCAGTTAAACTTTTGACCCTTTCCCTTGAGGTTGGTGTTACCTAGATAGTTTTTACCCATGTGTTACTCATTATTTAATTTCTTCAATATGTTTATGCACGTATTCTGTAGATAAGTTTCGTGCTTCCATCAACGCATCCTTAACTTCTTGTTTAGATCCACCGAAGTATGCAACTGCGTGTCCTTCTTCAATTAGTTTACTATTTATAGATCCTTCAATAGACTCTACAAACAACTCACCTAGCACACGACCGAACTTTCCAGTGCCGTGCGATTTGAGTGTGAATACATTATCGTTTGCTTCAAGGATAGATACTAATCTATGCTTAGCACCTTTACCGAAACGTTTTTCAGTCAAGTCACGTGTGCGGGATTCTGGAGTATCAATACCCATAAATCGAATTCGTTTGGTGGTCCACACATCAAAACCTAAGTCAATATAAGCATCAAGTGTATCGCCATCAACAACTCGTTTAACCTTTGCTTGATAGTCAAACATTAAGACTTACCTAAGTAGAATGAACCTGCGGCAAGTATAGAAATCTTCAACCATTCAAAATGTACAATAGCATTTTCGAATGTATAGAATTCAGTAACTGTTTTCTTAGTATCAATTAGACCAAGGAAACTGAATCCTTGTTCTTGTGTAACTGGAACTACAATATCTAGTCCAGTCAAAGCGCCCATCATTGCCCAACCACCTAAGAATAACATTGTTAATACAAAGATACGTCTTGTTAGTTTTGAGAATGGATCACTTGTACGTTTTGCTGCAGCATCGGCAGACTCGGTAGCAGATTTTCTGTCTTTTGCTTTAACTTCTTGCTCGGCATTAATCTTTTCAATTAGAAGTTTCTGTTGCTCACGTTTTGCTTTCTGAGCAGCATCCATAAACTTAAATAGACCACCCATCGCAGCACCACCTGCCATTGTTATCAATTCAACTGGAATCATATAATCACCTTTTGTTATTATGTTTTACCATATTTATAAGATATGCCGTTCCAGAGACGATTGCTAATATGAATGCCCACCAAGGAAAGTTCCTTTCTTCCTTAGTAGGTTTAGGTGTTTCTGTTTTAGTTGGGATGATTGGAGTTACTTTGGGTGGATTCCAATTCTTAACTGGTTCAACCTTCTTCACCTTTTTCTTGACAACTGCGTTTGGTTCTTCAGCAACAAGTTGTACTGCATTTAGTGAAGACGATATTATATCAAACGTTGAACATCCACTCAAGAATAGAATGGATGTTAGTAGTAATGCTTTAGTGACTGCGTCTTTGATTAAATACACAGATGAACATTAAGTCTTCATCATCAGACTTGTTATATACTTTATGATATGCCCCATCTGGAATAATAAATGCTTTACCTGCTTCAATGTGATGTTCCAAATCACCAATAATCATAGATCCTTGACCAGATAGGAATGTATAAACTTCTTCAATACCTTCGTGACTGTGACCAGATGTTTCTTGACTTGGTTTAAGTATTGTGGTTGAAACGGTTAGTTGTTCTAGATCTGTATTATCCACAATAGTATAAGTATCATTATCCTTTACTACATCACCGTCTAACATTCTAGTTGCTTGATTTTCACACACTTGTTTCTTTAAACCAGATGATGAGAAGTTGTGGTCACGTCTATTATAATATGTATCAATTGGCAAGTCGTCACCAGTGAAAGAACTATCTCTATAATCAGATCCAATAAACCTTACGTCAATATGATACAGTTGAAGTAAATCAATCAACTCTGCTTCAGTATTGTAGGGGATAATCTCATCAACATACTTAACTGCTGACAATTGAGCATAACGTTCAACCACAGATTGCACTGGGTATCTACCATTCTTATGAGGATTAACGTTTAGACCAACGATTAGTTTATCACAATTTTCACTACACTCTTTAAGCATAGCAATATGACCTGCGTGTAACAAGTCGAACGAACTACAAGTAAACCCTATCTTCTGCCAATTATCTTCATTCATAATATATCCTCTATTTAAAATTAAGTCGTTATCACTTATTATACTCTATAACGACTACTATGTCAATCTTTAAGTGCATTAAAGTATATTATACTATCCTTTTAACATCTTTTGTAATTCCGCAGTACTGCCTACGAATAAAGCATTCGTCACGTTCTGTGCTGTATTAGTGCTACCAGTATCTTCTTCCTCACGTTGTAACTCTTTTACTTTCTTTTGAATAGATAGTAAATCTTTGTTAGCATCCATTAAGGTTTTTGATAACGTAGCAACTACTTCAAAAGCACGTGGGTGTTCTGAAACCTTTGCTAGATCTAATAGAGAGTCTAGTGCTTGTGTACCTTTATCAATAACACTGTAAAGGTTTTCTCTAGCAAACTCGTAGTCATCGTTGATGTCAGTTTGCTTATCACCGTGTACGACTGCAGTTGAGATCGCAGTATCAGTTTCAATTAAGTCTGAGTCTACGTCTAGTATATCGTTAAGGTTTTTGGTTAGATTTGTTGTCATAATATATTCTCATTGTTTAGTCGTGATTGTGTCGATCCTTTCCATCAAAGTAATCAAACTTATCAAATGCATAACCATAGTCAGTATTAGAAGTAATACCACCAATTGCTATACTCGCACTTGAATTAGAAGTAGGATTGCCATTTGCCAATAGACCTGGAGTCAATTTAATCTTAGAGTCAGGTCCACCTGTTAGGTCTGATGTAAAGTCAAGTATAGTTCTTTTAATAACACCCTTGTTACTTACTGGTCCAAAGATATAACCTTTAACCGTAAATGTAAATGTGTAGATGATGGCACGTCTAGACTGGAAGTCTGCATCATATGCATCTTCAATACTCATACCAGTTAATACAGTAGGAATATCATAATACTCATTCATCTCAGGAACAAGTTTGACTGAATTAGTCCACTCTGGTCTGAAGAACGGTAGGATTTGCTCAACAACTTGAACAGCATCCTCATTGTTATCGAACATACCACTTAACGTGATATTAATATCATAAGGAACTGGAGTAAATTGTGAACGATTTTTGTCAGCACCTTTACTTATATTGGTGTTACGTTGCATCTTGTTCAACGTTCTAGTCGGATCGTAAGTCATATCCGTAACTTCAAACGAAAGTCTAGGTAAAGTTATTGCTACCTTTTTATTAAGGTTAGCATCATCTCTTAAACGTACAAGAAACTTTTCTTTTGGACCATAAGCAATAGGAACACGAATAGTTTGTACTGCCGTTCCTGCTTTATTAAAACGAGAAACGTCTATGTCGTTGAACATATTGCCAAACATAATAATATGTTTTCTTATAGCACTATGATAGTATGAATGTCCGAACATATGTTACCACCCTGTCCCTTCAGAGAACGGATTGCTCTCTGAAAAATCTATAAAGTCTGCTGATGAAGTTTGGAAGAATTCGTTATTAGCAGACTTATCTGCAGTCTCAACACGGAATCCATCTTGTATCATTTGATCGCCACTTTCAAACGCAAGAACGTTACCATCTTCATCAAGTAATTCGAAGAATGACATATCACCAGATAAATCATCTTCAAGTGCATCGATACCAGCAATACCAGTGTCAATAACTTGATGACTGTATTCAAATAATTCACAACGTAAGTCGTAGGTTTGTAACCCACCCATCTGATAGAAAATTGCTTCGTGTTCAACGAACTTAACCTCAAACGTTTTACCGTTAAGGGGGAAGTAAATTAAATCACCCTCAGCAGGTCTACCAATAGATTCGGTTGTATCACTAATAGCAATCTCTTCACCGAATCGTCTTTGCGAAATAGTGAGAACCATCTCATCTCTAATCTCAAGTCCAAACTTAGAAAGGAAGTCGCCATCACCCTCGAAACCGTCAGTTGATTTGACATACATTTCTAGAGGATATGCATTCTCAAATTTAGATAGAACATCTTCACCAAATAAGTTATCTTCGGCGACCATAGTTCTAGGCAAGTAGAAACACTCAATGCCATAGATCTTGATGCTCTCAATAATCAGGTCTTCAATTAGACTCTGTTCTTGGAAGTTTCCATAGTTGTTAAAGTAAAGATTAGTCGTAGACATATTAACCTGTTAAGTCAAATACTAAACCACCTTGATTAGTAATTACTTCTTCTTCAAGTTTAGCAATTTCCTCAGTAGCATCTTGTAGTATTTGCGTACCATTAAAGGTAACTCCACCTGGAAGTTGCATTCCTTCAAACTTAGAAAGGTTTTGACCCCATTGCTTTTTAATCAACGCAGTAGCATAGCGTCTCAACCACCAATCACCATAAACTTGTGAATAAGTTTCAGGATCCATTGCTTTGTAGCATTCAATAATAACATACTCACCAGCAGTTAAACTTGACCAATCAGCATCTAAATATAATTTATCAGTATGACGACTAAACCTGTAACGTTGTCTACCCACAAGTAATTCTTGCATTAAGGCAACACGTTCCATTGACATTACAAAATTAGCAAACTGATAACCAGTCCAGTTTTGAATATCGTTTAGTGTGATTTGATACTTAGCATTGAAGATGTTATTAGAACTTGTATTATTACCCAAAGGGAATATATCAATAATGCTATTAACAGTAGTAGGGATTGCGATATACTTATTAGTAATATCAGTAGCAGTTAGTTGATGCTTTAAGAATGTTCTCTCTGTACCATCATAGTGATAGTCGTGATAGAATGCGAGTGCATCGTCAAGTCGGTCTTGTATTTGGTCTTCATCAACGTTAATCTCGATGACTGGAGCACCTAAACGTCTTAGACAATACTTTTTAAGTTCTTCTCTAGTAGTGGGGTTTGCCATTGAATAGTTCCGGAATGTATTTGTATAGAACTATTTATAATAATTTTAATTATGATTGTGCTTATCTATTCTACTTATTAGTGGTTGCAGATATTTTTTGTATGATTTCCATTTATCCGAACTACCTTTATACATTTTTTTTGTTACTTGAACAATACTAGAAGTCCTCACTGCTCTTTTAGTTTTATGGAAATCTAAACACTTATCTTGCCATTCTAAATCGCAAAATTCTAATATATTTTTAGATTCTTCTAATTGATTTTCTGTTAAGTTTTCGTATCCAACATTATATATCTTCCCAGGAAATTTCTCTTTCCAAAATGCCATCATATCTTCGTATAGGTTATTAAACTCAGCAATCTCTTTTAAATTATACGCATATTCATGATCATCACCAGAAAAGTTATGTTTATATATTGACCAACCAGTGGCAATTGGATCTCTCACCATATTAATAATTTTTGCATTAGGAAATGCTGCCAGGATAAACCCAATCCACTGGAAATTGTAAGTCATTTTGTCAACAACAACCTTTTCATTAACATTAAATGAATTTAATACTTGCGTATAATTGTTTCTTATAGTGGTTATGTCATTGTCAGATAACCCATTCTTATTTGAATCTATTAACGGAATTATAATATCTTCTAATGAATTCAATTCACCAGCACCATACACCTTTGTGTGTGTTGATAATATTTGTTCAACCAAAGACGTTCCTGATCTCATCATACCAACAATAAAAATGGGGGTGTATTCGCTTTTTTGTTTAGATGGAATAATAGTAGAAGAATCGAATACGGTTTTTATGGTGGTTAAATAATCCTTGTCCATAGATATACTATAATCTAATCCCTTTCTCTTTAAATTATTTCCCTCATAAAAATATTTAAACGACTTATCATATTCCCCAATATCATCAAATGCTTTACCTAATGAAAATGCTATATAACCCCTATCAATTCCTAATGCTTGCGGATAAATGCTTTCCAGATAATCGATCACTGGATCGTTTTTAACAAATGTGATTATACCGCTCAAGTTGAAATGTGCAATTGGATAGTTTGGTCTCAATTTGACTGCGTGTAAATAATTTTCCTTCGCCTTATCTAAGTCTCCATAATCAAGATACGCTGTGCCTAGATTCCCATATGCTTCTGTGTATTCTTTGTTGATTGATATGGCAGTTTTATAATCTGAGATAGATTCTTCCAAAAGTCCCATTTCTTGTAATGCATTACCACGATTGTAGTATGCTTCTGCGTTTTCAGGATTGATTTTTATAGATGTGGTATAGTCCTCAACAGCATCTGTCAAGAATCCCATTGCCCTAGACAATGTCCCCCTATTATTATATATCCAAAAACTGTCTGGATTTATTCTGAGGATCTCATTATAAACTTTAAAAGAATCAACAAAATTTTTATTCTTTTGGTAATAATTTCCAAGCAATTCTAAAACTTTTTCAGACTCAGGCCATTTATCTAATAATTTCCTACACGTCGATTCAAAAAGTGTTTTGTTTTCTGAGTGGTATAAATTATTTAAAGTGCTTTCGTCTCTATCAAAATCAATATTTTCGTATAACATAATATAGCATAATCAAATTGGAAAGGGAAGTTTACAGAGGACTGATTTTTACAAGACCTGTTGGTTCTGTTGGAAAAACTGGGTTTCTAATGTCTGCAGTATTGGCAGGCAAATCTCTTAGTTCTTGTCTCCAAGTCGCAACAGTTGATGGCATAGTAACATCAGAAGCACCATACCAATCAGTTGCGGAAAGTAGTCCGTTTCTTTTTAATTTTAGGTTGGTCAAGATTTCAGAATCTGATAGATCTCTAACAATCCAAGTAATCCATTCTCCAGATTGCTCTTCACCTGGGATAGTGTCAACTTTTTGTGTTGCACGGTCGATTGAAGGTGGTGTTGGTGCGGGAATGGCACCAACAGTTGCAGCATCTTCATCAGATACAACGCCAGGCCAACTTATTTGTGGAAATAAAAACCGTAAAGAGTCTACCTTTCCGTCGTAATAATAATTCATTTCTTCTCCTTTTCCTTTTCTAAATATAAATAATCGTTTCTTATAATTTCTTTGATACCAATTCGGTTCATCACATCTTTATGCGCATTTTTAAACGTCTCCACCATAGTGTCTAAAAAGTCATATAATCTATTCACTGTTGGAAAGTTTCCTTCAGCAATCATTTTTTCTTCTTCCTCAATATAATCCTGAACCACCTTTCTAGCAGTTTGTGGATGAATACCATATTGCTCTAAATATTCCATAGTTCCCATATTCATTGCATTGTTTTGTATTAAATCTCTAATACAGTTTCTAAATGCCATTTTAATGTGATGAGCAATTTCATCTTCTTCAGCATCACGTTCATCCCAATTCTCAGGAATACCATTTGCCTCTCTAATCTCATCATAAGCACATTGGAATGTAGCGATTTCTTTCAATGCTCCATCAATATACATCTTCCTTCTGCCCATTTCATATTCTTTCTTCTCAATACGCACTAGTGACATATCATCACCCATTTCTCTCCAACGTTGAATTTGAATAAGAGCCATTTTGTTAGCATAATATGTATCACCTAGAGTACCTCTAGTCTTTTCAATCTCAGCAAGGCATTGCCTCAATCTCCTATACGGAGAATCATTTAACATTGTTAAAGTCATCAACTGACTGGTAGTCTGCGTATTCATCTTACCAGCAGTATTATTAGCACGATCTACCTCGACCATTTTCTCACTAATTACTGCTAATTTTTCAGCTGTAATTGTTTGAAGTCCACCTCTATGGGTCGCTAATACATTTAACCCACTTTCATCTTTCCCACTTTCATCTTTCGTCAATTTTATAATATCACTCATCATTCACCTTTATAATATAATTTATGTGGAATTAGACTCACACCCCACAGTAGATCCAACATCCGCATACAATGTTCCAAAGTCGCTAGAATTACTAGTGCTGCTAATAGAAACATAATACATTGATGATGAAACATAACTTCCTGAGCCATTGTCATAACCTACTACACCAACTGCTCTTCCTGCTGTTCCGTTACTACAAAGACCACCTGCAAAATTGCCTGATGCTTGAGGGACATTTCCGAAACTAGAAGTACTGCTTCCAGATGAAATATTACTATACTCAACACTGCTTGAACTTGTTCCACCAGCCCACAACGCACGGTTGTTTGTTAGACTTGAAGTGCCTGCCTTAAATCCCGTGGAAGTGGCCAAACTACCAAAGTTACTAGCATTACCAGTAGATCCCATATTAAAATAACACATTGTAGCTAATGGTCCACCATATTTTCTCCATGCTCCAGCAGTCAATGCTCTATTACTTGTTCCGTTACTACATGTTCCCATGTGAGTACCACTAAAACATAAACTGCCAAAGTTACTAGCATTTCCTGTAGATGATATATTTACATAATCGATATCTCCATCATACGCATTGGAATATCTACCACCAGTAAAACAAGCACGATTATTAGTATTGTTAGACATTGCGTCTGTAATATGATTATTTTCCATATTACCAAAAAATGATGCGTTACTCTTACTGTTCACGGTGACATAGTCAATCTTTCCAGTGTAACCATTACAACCATGGCCGTGGGTCACACATCTTTGGCCACTGCCATTAGCTGCCATGCCGTCACCAAAAGACTTACCCATATTCAAACCATCACCGAAATATGTTGCAACTGCACCAGTCACGGTTATATCCCAAAATTGATACACACATCCATCTAACAATATTCCAGAATCACCACTATTTCCTTCAAACGTCCCAGCTGCAGCGCCTTGGTTTCTAGTTCCTGCACCGAACAATACTTTATTTGCACCTAAAGGCATATTATATCTCCTTAATCAAAATCAAAATCATGCCATTGCCTGTCCAGCAATAAACCCATACCATGTACTTCCATCATTTGGAGTAGTGAATACTAACATATCCACACCACTAGATGTTAATGTTGGAGCAGTTGCATCATGCCAATCAACCGTAACTGGCCAATTCACTGTAGAAGCACCACCATTAGTAAGAACTAATGTGAATGAAGTACCATCATTAGAACCATTATATGGATTGTCAAATGTAAACGTAGTCGTCCCAGATATAGTTGCGGTTATATAATTACCACTTTCCATGTTGATTGAAGTTGTTCCACTAATAGCACCGAGGTTGTTACATTTTTCAGCATAGTCTTTCAATACTGGACGAACTAATTCGTTATCTTGTAGATTAGCACCATCACAAACAACTGTACCAGTAACATCCATACCAGCAGTGGTTGTGGCTAGTTTGGCAACAGCATTATGGTAAAGTGTTACTGAACCATCAGCAACGCCAGCTAAGTAGTTTTCACCTGTAGCACTTTCTAATGTTAGATTATTAGACGCTTTTATAAATAAGTTGCCCGTACCAGTGTCAGAAATATAACTATGAATACCATCGTGATAAATCTGTAAGTCATTTCCCGCACCAAACTGTCCTTTATCGTTATCACCGAAGTTAATATCATTACCATTAGATGCTAAGTCACCACCTAATTGGGGTGTAGTATCTTCAACAACATTTAATAAACCTGTATCAGTAGGAGTTGCCCAACTATCATCACCTCTTAAATAAGTAGTAGTATTGGCAGTACCAGTAGCACTGTTTATATCTCTACCAAGAATTTTATTTTCTATGTAACCCATTATGTAATCTCCAAAATGCTAGCAACTGCTTCTAGGTCGCTTGTTGCCGACGCTGTCACTGCTAAAATATCTCCCGCTTCTAAATTGATTGGTTTTTCTAACACTAACGTAGAATCCGCATCTACTGGAATAGTTTTACCAATATGTCTATATGTAATACCACCATCAATCGTTATTTCAATTGTTACTGTAGCATTATTAGTTCCGTCTACGTTACTAATATACAATGCATGTACAACCGACTGCGTTGCAGATGGAGCAGTATATAAGGTAGTTCTTGAAGTTCCTATCGCAACTCCTGCGTTTTTAAATGTATTTGCCATTTTTTGTCATCCTTTTAATTTACTATATTTATAATTATTTTATACTATCCAAACACAATGCTCATTGCCATTGCATCGCCAGTTGCTGCAGTTCTTACAGACGTATTAGTAGCAGTTAGAGCATCCCATGTCGCTTTAGCTCCTAACAGTGTATTGTTGTTTGCTACTTGTACTCTATCAGACACTAAAGTTCTAATAGCAGTATTGGTACCAGTCAAATTAGTATTAACCAAACCAACTCTAGACGATTCAGTTGATACTAAAGAACGAATAGCAGTATTAGTAGAACCAATAGAACTTAACACATTTGTTATTCTTGGATTAGTATTAGCAACATAACTATTTAGATTAGCAGTAACACTAGTGTGTAGTGTTTGAGTATTTGCAACACTCATCATCTTGGTTAATTCTGATTTCCTTGCAGTTGCAACACCACCAGCAACAACACCATCGTGAACTCTTAACTCATCAAGAGTAGTATCTATTGATAACTCTCCCACAGAACCAGTAAAGGCATCGTTCTGTACCGTAGTTCCTCTTCTAAATTGTACTGTAGTTGGCATTTTCTATACTCCTAATTTTTAATTTATTTATAATGTTCCTAAATCTACTGCATCAGTAGATCCAATTGGTTCCATACATGAAAATATGTTGGATAATGCTACTCCGAAGGCATCAACTGTTGTTTGACCGATATACGAATCAGATCCGTCATAGTTTCCAGTAGGAAATTCAAAAACCGTAGATTCAGAAAAACCTTGACCTGAATCTGTGATGTTTAATTTATTTGCTAGTAATGATGTTACGTTTGCAACCTGCATCCTATCATTGACTAATAAGGTTGTATTAGCAGTCTGCATTCTATCAGAAACTAAAGTTCTAATAGCAGTATTAGTTCCAGTTATCGAAGAAAGAATATTTGTAATTCTAGGGTTAGTATTAGCAATGTAACTGTTCAGGTTAGCAGTAACAGATGTATGTAATGTCTGTGTATTAGCAACTGACATTTTCTTATTGATAGTTGCATTGTTAGCAGATACAGTAGCAAATAATGCTTGAGTATTAGCAACTGACATCTTCGTAGCAATAGATGCATCAGAAGTTACGAATCTAGCAGTTACATTAGCAACCTGCATTCTATCAGAAACTAAAGTTCTAATAGCAGTGTTAGTTCCTGTCAGTCCAGACCAAGTTGATTTTGTATTTAATTCAGTTTGAAGTCCATCTACATTACTTACAACGTGATTATGACTATCGTCAGCAATAGTTGTAGTAATAGAAACTGCATTAGAACTAAAGTTAGCAGTACCAGACACATCGCCAGTTAATGCAACTGAAGCACCAGCACCTAGTTTCTGACCTAAGTTAGTTGTAAGAGTTGTTGCAAAGTTCGCATCATCTCCTAGTGCTGCAGCCAATTCATTCAGAGTATTTAATGTAACTGGAGCAGAGTTTGCCAACGCTGCGATATCCATATCAACAACGTTCTGTACAAATGCAGTAGTAGCAATTTGAGTAGTGCTAGTTGTATTTGCAGCAGTCGGGGCAACTGGAGTTCCAGTTAAAGTTGGGGAGGCAAGATCTGCTTTGGTCGCAATATATGCATTTGTATTAGCAAGAGCAGATCTTTCAGTTGCAGAATTGGTCGCAATATATGCATTTGTATTAGCAAGAGCAGATCTTTCAGTTGCAGAATTGGTCGCAATATATGCATTTGTATTAGCAAGAGCAGATCTTTCAGTTGCTTCATTAGTATCAACATCAGATTGAACAGATGCAATATATGCATTTGTATTTGCAAGTGCAGAACGTTCCATTACCTCATTTGAATCAATATCAGATTGTATAGCAGTTAAACGAGGATTAGTGTTAGCAATGTAACTATTCAGATTAGCAGTAATAGATGTATGTAATGCTTGAGTATTTGCTACCGTCATCTTATCGTTGGTAGAAATTCCAGTATCGAAATTCGTACCATCAGCAGTAGCAATTCTTAATGTAGCATTAGCACCATAGTAGTTTACACTCGTAACACCAGCAACTGCAGCAGTTGTAGCAGCAGTAACACGTCCTTTAGCATCGATTGTAACAACACCAATAGCAGAACTATTACCGTATGTGCCAGCAGATACACCTGAATTTGATAAGGTTGTAGCAACTGATACGGCATTAGCACTAAATGCAGTTGCCGAAGCAGTAATATCACCAGTCAATGTAACAGTTGATGACTTCCCTAATCTAGCATTAGCAAGTGCAATTGTATTAGCAACCTGCATTCTATCAGATACTAGAGTTCTGATTGCGGTATTAGTGTTAGTCAAATTAGTATTAACTAAATTAACTCTACTAGATTCATCTGAAACTAATGAACGGATAGCAGTATTGGTACCAGTTAAACCAGACCAAGTTGCTCTTGTGTCTAAATCAGTTTGTAGTCCATCAACATTACTGATCACATGGTTATGACTATCGTCTACAACTGTGGCAGTTAAAGTTCCATTACCTAAATTAGTTAATGTTACATTACCAGTTAAATCGCCACCCAAAGTGATAGTCGGATCTGCAGTGGCAGTAGTTGTAATAGAAACAGCATTAGAACTGAATGAAGCAGTACCAGTTACAGCACCAGTCAATGTTACTGAAGCAGCAGAACCTAGTTTCTGACCTAAGTTAGTTGTAAGTGTTGTTGCGAAGTTAGCATCATCTCCTAATGCTGCAGCCAACTCATTTAAAGTATTTAATGTAACTGGAGCAGAGTTCGCTAATGCAGCAATCGAGTCATCAGTATAAGTTCTTAAAGCAGTGTTAGTAGAAGCAATAGAACTTAATACATTTGTTATTCTAGGATTAGTGTTAGCAACATAACTATTTAAGTTAGCAGTAACAGATGCATGTAATGTCTGAGTATTTGCTACTGACATCTTCGTTGAAATAGATGCATCAGAGGTAGTGAACCTTGATGCAACATTAGCAACCTGCATTCTATCAGAAACTAAAGTTCTAATAGCAGTGTTAGTTCCTGTTAAGTTTGTATTAACTAAATTAACTCTACTAGATTCATCTGAAACTAATGAACGGATAGCAGTATTAGTGCCAGATATTGATGTTAGAACATTTGTTATTCTAGGATTAGTATTTGCTATGTATGAATTAAGGTTAGCAGTAACAGATGTATGTAATGTCTGTGTATTAGCAACTGACATTTTCTTATTGATAGTTGCATTGTTAGCAGATACAGTAGCAAATAATGCTTGAGTATTAGCAACACTCATCTTGGTAGTTACATCTGAATTTTTAGCAAGTTTAACACCACCTGCTGTTAATCCATCATGAGCACGGATAGTTTTATTGGTTACGTCATAAGTTATCTCACCATTAGCACCAGTAAACGAATCGTTTTGTGATGAGGTTCCTCTTCTAAGTTTTAATACACTTGCCATATTATGCTACGCTCCCGCAATCTATTGTTGATGTTCTACCAATTGGTTCTTGTAATTCATATATCGGCATACTTATGTCCGCAGAATTAAATGGGTCTGCAGTATATGTTGCTGATACTAGACCAAAATCTATGTTATCTAAAATTTTACTTGTGGTGTAATGTATTGTTTCAGTGAATCCATCATTATCATAACCACTACTACTTGATTCAGAAGCAAAAGTTAATGTACCAGAACCGTCTGTCTTTAAGAATTGCCCTGCTGAACCATCAGTGGTAGGCATCGTAAACGACCCATTAGCAAATTGTATTCCACCAGTGCCAACTGATAGAGAATGTACATTAGCACCAACTTCAAATACAGACGATCCGTCTGACGAAAATAACTTTCCGTCACGTGTGTTTAGTGCTAACTCACCACCTGTAATTTCACTTGTAGTAGGACGTTTCCCTAGTACGGAAGAACGTTTAATCTTTACGACTGATGCCATATCTATG